>Ga0224512_10001142_pt1 | contig 26380 bp, 21 predicted proteins | sample SF_May12_sed_USG_4_FD_169103 | JGI IMG/M metagenome (GOLD analysis project Ga0224512, IMG submission 169103) | Sediment microbial communities from San Francisco Bay, California, United States - SF_May12_sed_USGS_13 | ecosystem: Environmental > Aquatic > Marine > Sediment | place: USA... | reverse complement strand
CAGGAATTCATCGAACCTGGACATGGCAGGCATACTCCGTCCCCGGCCGCAACACCGGAAGCGCAATCGGGTTCCCGGGTTTTCGGGGCCCTTCCGCGCCTTGCGTCGCCGTCGCCGCCGGGCCCGACGGCGCAGCGGCAGGGTCCTCTGTCTTGCCGGGCCGACCCCTCAGGCCAGGGTGCGCTTCAGGAAATCCAAGGTCTTGCCCCAGGAATCCTTTTCCGCCGCTTCCCGGTACTGGGCGTCGCTCAGGAAGTTCTGGAACGCGTGACCGGCACCGTCGTAGCGGTTGAATGCGTGCTGGATGCCGAGGCGCGTCAGCTCGGCATCGATCTTGTTCACATCGTCGGGCGACGGATTCTGGTCCTCGTTTCCGAAGAAACCGATCACTTCCCCCTTGATGCCGGGCAGCAGTTCGAACGCCGTCTTTTCGCCTTCGCCCCAGATCTTGAACATATTGCCGGAATAATAGGCCACGACCGCCTGGAACGCCGGATTGACGGAGCCCCCGAGGAAGGCGACCCGCCCGCCCATGCAGTGTCCGCCGATCGCCAGCTTGCCGGTGCATTCGGGCTTCCCCTTGAGGTGATCCACCGTGGCGGCGAGGTCCTCGATGATGTGCTTGTCGTTCAGCAAGGGGATCGGATTCTCCGTATCGGCGGGCATGCGGTGAAACAGGTCGGGGACCGCCCCGATGAATCCCGCTGCGGCCAGGCGGTCGGCCCGGTCCTTGCTGAAATCGTCGATCCCGCCGCGGTGATGGGCGAGGACCACCGCCGGGAACGGCCCCGCGCCCTCCGGCATTGCCGTGTAGACGTCCATGGGCACGCCGCCCGATGTGATGGATTCCACTGTTGCCATGATGCGTCTCTCCCAGGTCGAAACAAGGCGCGCAGTCTAATCGTGGGATCGGACCGCGTCAAAAATCCTGGGATGAAAACCGGCGCAACCGTCATACCCCGGAGTTCGCCCACCCGGGAGGCCCGATTCAGGCGCAACCCGGAGGCCGCCGGTGAAGCGTTCGCGCCGACGACCTCCCGGAACTTCCATGCCATTCGCCGCCGCCCTTGTCCCGGGCGCCCGCATCTGTTTTCATCGGTGCCGCGGGCGGCCAGACCGGCCCCGCCCAGCCCGTTGACCAGGTGTGCGCACAATGTTCCAGAACAAGAAAACAATTCCCCTGTTCCCGACCACGGTTTGGGCATTCAAGATCCCGGATGAGGCGGCGGACCGCATCAAGCGGGATATCACGGCCAAGATGGACGAACTGGTCGCCGCGGCGCCCAAGACCAACAACCCGTTCCTCCAGACCGAGCACGATTTTCACACCTTGGCGGAAATGAAGGAGCTCTTGGGATATTTCACGGAGGCGCTCGGCGAAGTGATCGGCGCCCTCGCCCCCAAATATAAGGAAATGGAAATCACCGGATGCTGGGCCAATGTCCATCCGGCCAACAGCCTCCACCGGGCGCACAGCCACCCCAATAATTACCTCAGCGCGGTCTACTACGTGACGGTCCCGGCCGAGGGCAACCAGATCGCTTTCTTCGATCCGCGCATGCAGCACTACATCCTGACCCCCGCGGTGGCGCAGTCCAATGCCTACAATTCCGAACACCTGTTTTTCGAGGTCGAGGAGGGCATGCTGATCTTTTTTCCCTCCTGGCTGGTCCATTCGGTTCCGGCCGGCGACAGCGCTGAATCCCGGGTCAGCATCGCCTTCAACCTCAACTTCAAGGATTTCTGCGCCCGGATCAGCCCGCCCAACTGGGTGCCCAACGTGCCGACCCATCCCAAGGCTCCCTGACCACCCTCGCCGGGGGGGCCGGCCCCCCGGGCGCGGTGCCATCGCGGCGCCGCTGCGGGCCCCAAGGCGAATGAGGTGTCTGAGGCGGCGGATGGCCGGCGCCGCGCCTTAGATCTCGCCGGCCTGGAAGGACCGAGCGAGCCACAGTCCGGCCGCCATCAGGGCCGCGTCCTGGCCGACGAACCCCTGAACCTCGAGGCCCAGCGGCAAACCGTCCGCCGCCATCAGGGGCAGGCTGACGACCGGGTTGCCGGCCAGGCTTGAGGCCCATTGGTAGACCGAGGACCCGGTGGAGGAGAGCCCCGCCGGCGCCGGGCCGGTGGCCCCCGGCGTGATCATGAAGACGCCGTCCTGCGCCAGCGCGGCGAGGCGTTCGCGATAGTCGCGGCGGTAGGCGAGCGCCGCCTCGTAATCGGCGAGCGGGACCGCGAGGCGCTCGAGGCCGCGCTCCACCGTCAGCGGATCGAAGGCGCCGCCGCCCGATTCCACGTCCGCCTCGACCAGCATGGTCAGCGGCCAGCGCGTCTCGTAATCGGCGATGGTGCCGAGCGCCTTTCCCGCCGCCGCCAATTCCCCTTCCAGCGCGGCCCAGGCGGGGTCGTCGCCGGCCCGCATCACGCCAACGCCCGCGCTTTCGATCCGCGTGAGCAGATCATCGTAGGCCGCCCGCGCCGCCGGTTCCGTCCGTTCCCAACCCGCCGCCTCCGTGCGGACCAGGGTCCGCGGCTTGGCGGGTTCGGGTGGCTCCATCGGTCCTTTCAGCGCGGCATGGCCCGGATGGGGCCCGGCACTTTCCCCAAGGGCGCGCGCGATGATCCAGGCATCCTCCAGGCATCCCGCCAGCACCCCGACATGGGCGTTGGTCGGCTGGCTGCCGCCATAGCCGCCGCGGTGGACGGTGCCGTGCCCGGGCTTGAAGGCGGTGACGCCGCAGAAGCTCGCCGGGCGCGTCAGAGACCCCCGGCCCTGGGACCCGATGGCGGCGGGCACCATGGCGGCGGCGACGGCGGCGGCGGAGCCTGAGGACGATCCCCCCGGTGAGCGGCCCGGGTCCCACGGATTCGTCGTGGCGGCGGGCGGGCCGAAGCCGAGCTCGGGCAGCGCCGTCTTGCCGACCAGCACCCCGCCACCCTTGCGCAGGGCATGGACAATGGCGGCATCCTGGCGGGGCGGTTGCTTCGCCAGGGCGGTCGAACCCCAGCCGGTCGGCAGGTCCCGGGTCTCGAACACGTCCTTGACGGCGATGGGCAGGCCGTCGACCGGCGACAGGGGCGCGCCGTCGCGGTAGCGCTTGGTCGCCCCCTCCGCCCGGGCCATGGCCGCATCCAGGTTGGCGGCGACGAAGGCCTTGACCAGAGGCTCGCGTTCGGCGATGCGCGCGAGGCAGCGCTCCAGATATTTGACCGGCGTGTCGGCGCCGGTCCGGAAATCCGCCACCGAATCGTGGAAGGTGAGGCGCCGCACCGCCCGCGGTTCATAAGTCGTCGTCATGAGACAGCGGCGGCGGTGCCCGGTTCCGTCCAGGCGTCGGCGACGGCGCAGGGCCGCCGGGGCGCGGCGAAGACGGGGCGCTCGCGGGCCGCCTCGGCGGCTTGGTCCGGGGGCAGGGCGGTATCCCACTTGGCGGCGTTGAAGCGGCAGCCCGAATAGGCGGCAGAGGCGTCGGACGCCAGCCACACCGCCGGCGGGCCCATGTCCTCGGGCAGATAGACCGGGCGCCCCGCTTTCCGGGCGCCGGGCACTGCCGCCGGGCGGGAGAAGGTGGTGTCGGTCAGGCCGCCGGGCCGCAGCGCATTGACCGTGACCCCGGTCCCCGCCAGGTCCTGGGCCCAGATCAGGGTCATGGCATCGAGTGCCGCCTTGGACGGGCCATAGGGCGAATTGTTGGGTCCGATCATCGATTGGCCGGATTTCGAGACGTTGATGATCCGCCCCCAACCGGCGGCCACCATGTGCGGTGCCGCGGCGCGGGCCATCAGGAAGGGCCCGTTGACGTTGGTGTCGATCAGACGCCGCCAGGCCGCCACGTCGTTCTTCCAGAAGGGATCGCGGCCCTGGCGCACGTTCTTCATGCCGAGGCCGGCGTTGTTGATCAGGATGTCGACGGCGCCGAAGCGCGCGATGGTCTCCGCCACCGCCGTCCAGCAGGCGTGTTCGTCGGTCACGTCGGCGGTAAAGCCTGCGCCGCACGGCCGCCCGGCAATGTCATCGATGTCCCTTTCGGTGACACGCAGCTCGGCAGGCGAGGCCGAGGACGTGATCACGATGCCTTTCGCCCCGGCCCGCGCCAGCGCCAGGGCCATGGCCCGGCCCATGCCCCGTCCGCCGCCGGTGATCAGCGCCACCTTCCCGGCAAGTGTTCCTTCCGCCATGGCCGTTCTCTCCCGGATCGGCGCGGCCCGTGCGCCGCGCAAGATTGAACTCAGCTTAGAGACAGCCTATGACTCGAACAAGTGGGGGCGCCGTCCGACGCGGCGCGCCGAGACCAACGCGGGCCGGGGAGGGCCGCCCATGCCTTTGCGCATCGCCCAGTTCGTGCGCGGCTACAACGATGTGGTCGACGCGGAATTCCTCGCCGAATTTCCAGACGTCGAGGCGGCCAAGGCCGCGACCCTCGAGGAATTCGCGGACGCCATCGAAGGGGCCGAGGTCCTGCACGTCTTCAATTCCGCGTTCACACCGGAATTCGCGGAGCTGCTGCGGGAAAAGGGCACGGCGCTCAAGTGGATCCAGTTCACCACCGTCGGCATCGACATCGCGCTGGAAGCCGGCCTGCCCCAAGGGGTCACCATCACCAATACCGGCGACGTCAGCCAGCGGGTGCTGGCGGGCCATGCCATGGCCCTGATGCTGGGCGTCATGCGCGGCTTCCACCAGTTCGAACCCTTCCGCGCCGCCCACAGCTGGTCGCGGGAGAAGATGTTCCCCCACATGATCGCGCCCGAAGGCGGCACCATGGTGATTTTAGGCATGGGTCGCATCGGCCAGGACATCGCGCGCAAGGCCAAGGGTTTCGACATGGAGGTGATCTGCGTCAGCCGTGCCGATGCCCCCGCCGTGCCCGCCATCGACCGGGTTGTGGCGCGGCAGAAGGCGGCCGAGGTCCTGCCCTTGGCCGACGTGGTGATGGTGGCGATGCCCTTGGATGACACCACCGAGGGTTTTCTGACGGCGGAACTGATCGGGCGCATGAAGGACACCGCGATCCTGGTCAATATCTCCCGCGGCAAGGTGGTCGACGAGGCGGCGCTGGCCGATGCCTTGGCGGCGAACCGCATCAAGGGGGCCGGGCTGGATGCTTTCGGCGAGGAGCCCTTGGGCGCCGACAGCCCGTTCTGGGATTTGCCCAACGTCCTGATGACGCCCCATGTCGGCGGCCAGGGCGGGGCGGAGCTCAAGCTGCGTTTGAGCGAACTTGTGCGGGAAAACACCCGCCGTTATCTTTCGGGCGAGCCCCTCAAGCACGTGGTGATGACACCCGACGGCAAGCTTCAGGGCTTCGGCAATCCATAAGACAATCCGAAACGGGAGGCAGCAGATGAAGACCGAACCGACACGCATCGTCGATTCCCCCACCGGCACCATGGAGCGGGTACTGACCGAACAGGGCTTCGATCCCGAGGGCCGCACGCCGAAGGTGTTCACCATGGAAAGCCCGATCCCCGCCCAGGGCAACGACCGCACCTACCTTGCCCATACCGATCAGGTCAGCCTGTTCCTCAACGTCTTCGGCCCCAATGACGGCGAGAACCGCATCCACGCCCACACCAACGAGGATCATGCCTTCATCTGCCTCCAGGGCGAGGCCGAATTCCACGGCCCCGACGGCGAGGTGACGAAAGTCGGGAAGAACCAGGGCATTATGCTGCCGCGCGGCACGTTCTATACCTTCTGCGCGCTGAACGACGAGCCCCTGGTGCTGCTGCGGGTTGGCGCCACGGTCGATCCCGACAAGAGCCCCTATGACCGCATCGTCGAGGATGGCAGCCCGGTTCTCGGCAATTCCAGCGACAACAACTCCGTGGAATGCATCTTCCAGCCGGGCGCCTTCTTCCGGTGAGGATCGCGGCGGGGCGGCGCAGCTTGCGCGCGGGGCGGCGGTGACGGTCAAGCTCGTCCAGTTCGCCCAGCCCCATCACGACGTGGTGGACCCGCAATTCGAGGCGGCCTTTCCGGGTGTGCGCTTCGTCAAGGCGGCCGATGCCGAAGCCTGCGCGGCCGAGGCCGCCGATGCCGAGGCCGTCATCGTCACCAGCCAGTTCATGGACGGTGCCATCGCCCGGGCGCTCAGGGACGGGGCCCGCGCGGGCACGCTCAAGTGGATCCAGTTCGCGACCACCGGGTTCGATGCCGCCGCCCGCCACGGCCTGCCCGAGAACGTGATCCTGACCAATGTGCGCGGCATCCGCTCGGGCATCCTGGCGGGCCACGCCATCGCCCTGATGTTGGGGGTGATGCGCGGTTTTCATATCTTTGCCCCGCATCGGGCGCGCCACGAATGGGCGCGCGGCGTCCTCCAGAACGACCTCACGTCGCCCGGCGGGGGAGCCGCCGTGATCTGCGGCATGGGCGGGGTGGGCCGCGATATCGCGCGCAAGGCCAAGCTGTTCGACATGAAGGTGATCGGCGTCTCGCGCCGGGGCCGGGCGGGCGGCGATTTCGACCGCGTGGTGCGGCGTGAGGACATCCATGCGGTCCTGGGGCAAGCCGACGTGCTGTTCCTGGCCCAAGGTTATGGGGCGGACGTCCATCACTTCATCGGTGCGAAGGAGCTCGCGCTGATGAAGAAGGACGCTATCCTCGTCAACATCGGGCGCGGCGCCTTGACCGACGAGGCGGCGCTGGCCGAGGCCCTTGATGCGGGGCGAATCAAGGGGGCGGGGATCGACGTCTATGAGCAAGAACCATTGGGCGCCGACAGCCCGTTCTGGGATCTGCCCAACGTCCTGATGACGCCCCATATCGCGGGCCAGGGCGGCAGCGACCAGAAGGCCCGGCTGCGCGCGCTGTTCTTCGAGAACGTCTCGCGTTACCTCGCGGGCCGGACGCTCCTCAACCGCGTGACTGCGGAAGGCGATGCCATCCTCGATGAGGAAACCGGCGCAGACTAGACCCATTGGTCAGGCCGAGCTGCCCCTCCCGCCCCCATCCTTCGACAGGGGACCCATCTCTCCAACCCCATTGCTGAGCCTGTCGAGGCATGAGCTCGGCCGGTCGAACGGGAGGGCGGGCTCCGCCGTTTAGACCGTCATCGATTCCCAGTCCACCAGGCGCTTCAGGGGCTTGCCCGCGACATAGAGCTTGAGGTTCTCGATCAGCATGTCCTCGAGGTCGGTGTCCCCCGGGCCGCCGCCGCCGCCGCCGACATGGGGGGAGACGATGATGCTGTCCACATCCCACAAGCCGCTTGTGGGCGGCGTCGGCTCCTGCATCTGCACGTCGAGGCCGGCGCCGCCGATCTCGCCCGCCTTGCAGGCGGCAATCAAATCGTCCTCGTCGATCAGGTCGCCGCGCGCGATGTTGACGATGAAGGCGGTGTTCTTCATGGCCGCGAATTTCTCGGCGTTCATGAAGCCGCGCGTCTCCGCCGTCGACGGCATGCTGATCATCACCGCGTCGGCCTCGGCCAGCGCCTCGTGCACGCGCTCGCGCGGGAACACCTCGTCCACCAGCTCGTCGGCCTGATAGGCGCGGCTGACGCCGATCACCCGCATGTCGAAGGCCTTCGCTTTCCGCGCCATGGCCTGGCCGGTGGCGCCCATGCCGACGATGCACATGGTCTGCCGCCTGAGCGGCGTGATCTTGGCGGTGATCTCATCGCGCAGCCATTGGTGGTCGGCCCGCGCCGCCTCGATATCCCGGAACCGGTGGCTGAGTGCCAGAAGCAGGGCGAAGGCGTGCTCCGCCAGGGTCGGCGCGCGCAGGCCCGCCACATTGGCGACCTTGACGCCCTTGGGGAAGCCACCCGACTTCAGCGCCTTGTCGATGCCCGACGTCGTGAAATGGATGAGCTTGAGCGTATCCGCATTGGCGTTGACCGCCGCCACCATCTCCTCGACATAGACCCGGTTGGAAACGAACAGCACCTCGGCGCCGGGAAGCTCCCGGGCGATGTCGTCGGGGCCGTAGGTCACGACGAAATCGAGCTCCGGAAAATTGTCGGAAATGTAGGAGATGTCGGCAGGCTTGGTTCTCGAATTGTAGACCACTTTCATGGGGTGCTTGCCCTCCCTCAGGCTCTTGTGGGGCGGTCCCTTTTGGCCGAGACTTGGCCCGGAATTGCTGGGGCACACCATAAACGGGGGAGGTGATCGATGGCAAACGGCAAGCTGGCAAGGAAAGCGGCCTTGGTGACCGGGGCGGGCGGTGCCATCGGCGGCGCCATCGCCAGACGCTTCGCGGCGGAAGGCGCATCCGTCGCCGTCGGCGACATCAACGCGCAAGGCGCCGCCCGAACCGTCGCCGATATCGAAGCCGCCGGCGGCCGCGCCATCGCCTGCGATCTCGACGTCACCGATCCCGGTCAGGCGGCAGGTGCCGTCGCCCAGGCGGTGGAAACCTTCGGCGGGTTGCATATCCTGGTCAATGTCGCCGCCGGGCCGAGCCCGCGCGGCACGGTGGAGACCATGGCGCTTGAGGATTTCGCGAACGAGATCACCGTGAACCTGACGGGCTATTTCCTCATGGCCAAATACGCGGTGCCCGAGATCCGAAAAGCGGGCGGCGGGACGATCATCAACATCGCCTCCCAGCTCGGCCATATCGGCGTGCCCGAGCGCCCGGCCTATTGTTCCTCCAAGGGCGCGATCCTGCAGCTCACCCGGGTCATGGCCGTCGACCATGCGCGCGACAACATCCGGGTCAATTCGATCTCGCCGGGCGCCATCGACACGCCGCGTTCCGGCAGCCAGCCGGGGGCGCCGCAGTTAACCCGCGAACAGCGCGGCAAGGCCTATCTGACGGGCCGCATCGGCCGGGTGGACGAGATCGCCTCGGGGGCGGCCTATCTGGCCTCCGACGAGGCGAGCTTCGTCACCGGCGCCGACCTGCTGATCGACGGCGGCTTCCTGGCCTTCAAGGGGACGCTGGACGACCTGCCGGCGCGCAGCGCATAGGCGGGCGGTCGTCCGCGTGCTATGAAAATGGAGAAAGAAAGACCCGAGGTCGTCCGAGGGGAGGACAGGTGAGCGAGAGCATGGATCCGGGCCGCGCCTATCGCGGCATGCCGACGACGCGGCCGGAACTGTCCGGCACCTTCGGCATGGTCGCCTCCAGCCATTGGATCGCCAGCGCCGCGGCGATGGCGGCGCTGGAGAAGGGCGGCAACGCCTTCGATGCCGCGGCCACCGCCGGCTTCGTGCTGCAGGTGGTCCAGCCCCACATGACGGGCCCGGCGGGCGAGGTGCCGATGATCCTGGCGCCGGCGGGCGATCATCCGCTGCGCATCCTGATGGGCCAGGGCCCGGCGCCCGGTGCAGCCACCATTCAGGCCTACCGCGATCAAGGGTTCAACATGATCCCCGGCACCGGGTTGATGGCCGCCGGCGTGCCCGGCGCCTTCGATGCCTGGATGCTGCTGCTGCGCGATTACGGGACCATGACGTTAAGGGACGTCCTGGAACCCGCCATGGGCTACGCGGCCGACGGCCATCCGGTGTTGCCCGCGGTGGCCGAGGCCATCAACGGGGTGCGCGACGTTTTCCTGACCGAATGGACCAGTTCCGCCGAGGTCTACCTTTCCGGCGGCGGCGCGCCGCGTCCGGGCGAGCTTTACCGCATTCCGGCCTTGGCGGAATCTTACGCCCGCATCCTCAAGGAGGCCGAGGCCGGCGGCGGCGACCGCGAGGCGGTGATCGAGCGCGCCCGGGCGGTCTGGCGCGAGGGCTTCGTGAGTGATGCCATCGATCGCTTCTGCCGCGAGGGCGAGGCGCTCGATTCGTCGGGCGAACGCCACGGCGGGCTGCTGCAGGGCGACGACATGGCGCGCTGGCAGGCGGGCTATGAACAGCCGCTCACCTACGACTATCACGGCATCACCCTTGCCAAGTGCGGTCCCTGGAGCCAGGGGCCGGTGATGGCCCAGCAATTGGCGCTGCTGAAAGACTTCGACCTGGAAGCCATGGACCCGGTCAGCACCGCGTTCATCCACGTGGTCACGGAATGCGCCAAGCTCGCCTTCGCCGATCGGGAGAAATTCTACGGCGATCCCGACTTCGCGGACGTGCCGATGGACGTGCTGCTATCCGACGACTACAACGACCGGCGCCGCGAGCTGATCGGCGACGAAGCCTCCCTCGACCTGATCGGCGGCGACATTCCCGGCTTCGGGGCCGAGGAAATCCTGGTGGGGACGCTCTCCGGCGAGGTCACCGGCGCCGGCGAGCCGGGGCACATGCTGGAAAACCAGATGCGGTCCGACACCGTGCATATCGACTGCGCCGACCGCTTCGGCAACATGATCTCGGCGACGCCGTCGGGCGGCTGGCTGCAGAGCTCCCCCGCCGTGCCCGGGCTCGGTTTCCCGCTCGGCACCCGCATGCAGATGTTCTGGCTTCGGGACGGCCACCCTTCGGGACTGGTCCCCGGCAAGCGCCCGCGCACCACGCTGTCGCCGTCGTTTGCCCTGAAGGACGGCAAGCCCTGGCTCGCCTTCGGGACGCCGGGCGGCGACGGCCAGGACCAATGGCCGCTCATCATGCTGCTGCGTCACCTCCATCACGGGCTGAATCTGCAGGAAGCCATCGATCTTCCCTATTTCCAGAGCTTCCATTTCCCCAATTCCTTCTGGCCGCGGGATGCCGAGCCCGGCGTGCTGGTGCTGGAAGGCGGCGTCCCCGACGCCACCGCCGAGGCCCTGGCCGCCCGCGGCCACAAGGTGGAGCGTTCCGCCCCCTGGTCGATCGGTCGCATGATGGCGGTGGCCCGGGAAGGCAACATCCTCAAGGGCGCGGCCAGTTCGCGCTTCCGCCAGATCTACGCAATGGGAAGGTAACGACGCGTCATGACGCTCACGCTCACCGGATACAAGCTCTACCCCGTCCATCTCCCCTACCGCCGGCCGGTGCGCTGGGCCGGGCATGGCGAAAGCGGCGTTGACGTGATGATCCTTGCGTTGGAGACCGCGGGCGGCCTGATCGGCGTCGGCGAGGCGCCGGTGCGGCTCAACTGGACGGCGGCGACGCTGAGGAGCCTCGCCGTCGTGGTCGAGGAGATCTTCATGCCGCGCATGATGGGCAAGGACCTGGCCGACGAGGCGGAGATCACCCGCTTCCTGCGCTATGTGCGCGAGCATTTCCTCGCCAAGCAGATGATCGACAGCGCCGTCTGGGACTTGCGCGCCCAGGCCGCGAAGGTGCCGCTCTACCAAGGCCTGGACGGCAAGCCGGAGGTGCCGGTGGCCTGGACCGTTACCCGGGCCGAGCCCGCCGCGATGATCCGGGAGGCCGAAACCATGGTGGAGCGCTACGGCTTCACCTCGCTCAAGATCAAGACCGGCCAGGGGCTCGATGTCGACCGCGAGGTGGTCTCGGGCATTCGCCAAGCGGTCGGCCCCGACGTGACATTTTCCGCCGATTCCAACCGCCATTACAAGCTGGAGGAGGTGGCACCCTTGACCGAGATGCTGGCCGAATACGGCGTGCGGGTGGCCGAGGACCCGATGGAGCTGCATCCCGACGAATCGTTTGCCGCCGCCCGTGCCGCCTCGCCCATCCCGCTGCTGGTGGATAACACCTGCCGGTCGCTGGACGAGGCGGAGCTGTTCCTGCGGGCCGGCGCCGATGCGCTCTCGGTCAAGGTGTACAAGACCGGCATCGCCGATTCGCGCGAGATCATCAAGCAATCGGTGGCCCGCGACGTCGCCGTCCATATCGGGCTCGGCGCCACCAGTTCGCTGGGCGCGGTGGCGGCGTTGGGTGTCGCGGGGTCGGTGCCGGCCCATCGCCACGGCCTGCCGTCGGAAGAAAGCTTCTTCCTGCAATTCTCCCGGGAATACGTCACCGATCCGCTGACGGTGGAGAACGGCATGGTCCGCCTGCCGGAGATCGCGCTCAACGATTGGATCGACTGGTCCCGGGTGAAGGAACTCGCCCCCTAGCGGTTTGGGGCCCGGGTTATTGGAAGCGCGCCATCCTCACTGAAGAATCGTCATGAGATCAGTTCCCACGTTAACCTGATGTCCACACATAGCTGAGGCTGTTGAAGAACTCAGGCTTCAACGAGTGCCGCGCAATGAAAGAATCGAAAGTGTGACGTTTGCGATTCAGTCTTGCCCCGACGGGCTGCCAAGCGCATGAAGATGTCATTCGCTTGGGCCGAAAAGAGTTTTTCAACAGCCTCAGCGGGAAGCGGATATTGGGTTTGACCTGATATGCAGAAGCGAATCGTAGGATTAGCCCTAAGATTGGTCCTTGCGCTAATACCGAGAGGGTGAACACGCAGGAGTGTCAGTCTCCGGCAGCGCGCCAAAGACTGAATCAGGCAGCTTCCTGCCTTTTACACGAATAGTGCGTTTCATCACGAAATCAAACAGCAACGGGTTGTAGCCGTAAATCTCGTCAAGGGCGTCCTTCCTGCGCTCAGCCTCCTGAAGACCGCGATCACCTGGCCAGGAGAGATATCCGGCTTTGAGCAGGCGGTCCGTTGGGCGTGTGATCGCTATACCGGGCAAGGGATAATCGGAGCCGTTGACCAGCCTGCACAGGATCATAGGATTCGACATGAGCCTCTCCAACCGGGGATGAGTGCCGAGGTATGGCACGGCGGAAATTTCCCCAAAAAGATTGCTCGGGTAACGCTCCATCAAGGTCAGGAAACGCTCAAAATATTCTTTCCTTTTACCGTCTGGACCTGGCTTTGGCTCCCGACCCGCACGGCTGGCGTGAAGCATCACCACGCGCACGCCCATCTCTAATGCCGCTGCGAGGCGAAGAGGGTCGGCCAGTTCTTGATCCTGACGTGCTACACGCAAGGTGTGTTCGTTCCCCGTGTGGCTGAAAAGCGTAATTCCATTCACCTTTAATGCGCGAAAAAAGGGCCCCAGTCCCTTCCTGGCCGGATCAATGTTCTGCGCCGGCGGGAGCCACTTGATGTACCGCACACCTTGCCTGGCAAGCCAATCCAATGCGGCCACCGCATCCTCGCGGTAGGGATGGACCGAGCCCACGGCGACAAACCTGGCGCCTCCCAATGGCATGGCGTTCAAGCATTGGGCCAAGGCAATAACGTGGTCATTTGCAACGTAAAGGTCTGTCCCCTCCCGGTCAGGTGCCCGATTGTCAGGCGGCGGGTTGTATCGCCAATCCAGGGCATAGAGAAAGTAGGACCCTCCAATCCGCGATTCGCGAACCAACTGAACGAGTTTTTCCAGGTATTGGGCATCGGCGTCGTTCCGGTCGCGTATGCCGCTCGCACTGAGGAACAAGGGCGCATTGAGGTAATAGATCGGGTGGGTTCTGGAACGGTAGTCCGGGTTGATCCAGACGCCGCCCGCTTTGATGTTTAGGCAAAGCCGGTTTACCGGTGTGCCGAGCCCCGCCACATGCACGTGGTGATCTACCGGACCCTTCGGCCCGATCCCCTCCTTTGCCTTTTCGATCAGTTGGCGGGCGTCTGGACCGATGTGTCCATAAAGCTGATCCGGGGGTCCGGCGAAGCGGCCCCCCACGTAGTCGTTGACTGCCTGGCAAGAGACCAAGGAAACAAAGGCGCTACAGGAGAGAGCCTTCAGAATTCTCTTGGCGCGTAGCTCCATTCTCGGTTCCCGAGCAACGGCAATCTCATTGCACATCGAGACCGTAAAGACGCCGGCATGTGGTGGGACGAAGGCCTTGGGCTTTCAGGCGCCTGAGCTTTTCTGCCAGTCGATCTGCGGCGGCGAAGAATTTCTCTTCCTGCCGCCGATTGTCCATGGCGTCGATTTCAATGCCCCTGAACCGGCCTTCCCGCACAAGGCGCACCCCCGGGGGCGTCGTTCCTGTCTTCCAGAGCACTTTGATCCATTTGGAAAAGCGGTCGTTGTCCCAAAACCCGGCGGCCCAGCCCTTGCCAGCGGGGGCCCAATCGTAATCCCCTTTGTCGGCCGGATCATTGCGTTTCGCGTCGATGAAAATTTCGCGCAACGGGCTCAGGGCGCCAAAGCGAAACAAGGTCCCAACGACGGCGCCTTGGCTCTCCCGCACCTTACGAGCGAGCCCTTCCGACGCTTTCGAGACGAATTCCGGCGTCTCGCCATGGAACAAGAGATCGTAGATCGTGTATTTCGCTGCCTCGATCCCGCCCAGCCCCATGCGTTGATCGCACCCGATATGGGCCCACGGGATGTGAAGGGTCCTGTGCAGATTTATCAGAGAGGCCCGCCATCCCACTTTCGGCGATGGCTCTTGAGGAGTGTTGGCGGAGGCGGAGGTCTTGGGCTCTACGACAAACGGGAGCATCCCGGCCGCCTTTAGCCACGACATGGCAAACGGCGTGCACCCGGCTCCGGTGCCCCTGTGGGGGCGATTGATGAGGGATCCGAACATCCTGTGGCCGCCGCGATGGATGTATTCGATGAACATCGCCAAAGCGTCTTTGGCATTGGCGGCAGGCACCTTGAAGCGCGCAAAACTCACGTTGCCGTCATCGATAATGAACTCGGGCCCGACGTTGCGCCCGTCTTGTTCATGGTAAAACAACCCGTCAATCACACGGAGTGGGCGCTGCCGCAGAGACAGTTCTTCCAACGCCTCAACGGCGGGATTTAAACGCCCCGGCTGCGGAGTCAGCAGTACGCCGCCGATGCCCAGCTGCCGGCCGAGGGTGAGATCGGTGAGTTCCACATCGGCCCGCTTGACGGTCGTCGAACCCGTCAAGATGGTTGGATAGTCGGGAATCTGCACTTTCACGTAAAAATGCCCGATGGGATGACTGGGCACCGGAATTCGCCCGTCGTCATCGGTCACTACGGGACTGACGTAATTGGTATAGACGCCCTTCACCAGCATCGCCGGGTTGCGGAAATCCGTTCCCCTATCGATACCCGATTCCCGGGAGGGCAAATCATCGAGTGGCGGGTCGATGTGATAGAGGGTGATGAATGCATATTCGCGATCGCTTGCATCTCTCAGGGGAGGCACGCGGTCGTTAAGGGTAATGTTTGTGTAGAAATGGACATCGGGGTCTACGTTGGGATCGTAATGATGGGCGAGATGTGTAAGGTCCAAGACACCTCCATTGGCACTGGCACTACCAACATTTGCCGCCCCGCCGGTTCTGAAAAGTCCGTCGCCCAGATGGAGGATTCGTGCTCCGCTCGCCGTAATATCCTCATACCTGCCCTGCCCGTGGCTGCGGCCCTGATGGGCGCCAAGCCAGACCACGAGCGGATCGGTCAATGACCGCGCCGCCCGCAAGATTTGACCTTGATCCCATGACGATCTCCTTTGGCGGGTTGAGGCCGCGGGAGTCGGTATTTTTATGGCGAGTGCGGTGACGGTATGCGCCGTTTCGCTATCCGTGGCGGTAATCGATGCCAGACAGTAGGGCAGATGTTGGAGCTTTTCCGATCCCCTCTGCCCTGGAGCCAGCGGGCAATCGAGAATTCGCACCGACAGATCCAGAGACCTCCCACCGCCGCCAGGTAACGTGGCGGGGAGACCGGCATGATCCAAAGCCTCGCGGATATTTCTGGTGATCGCCCGCAAAGTGCCACGGTTGAGCGGTGCGGCGCGAATGTCCCTTACCTCTTTAATCCGAGCGGCCTTATATACGTCTAGCGTCGGCACGCCGGCAATTTCCCCAGCCGGTAAAACAGCCGCGCAATTTGCGAGCCAGCCGACGACGAGGAAGGTGGAGAAGCAGAGCCATAACCTCATGACTCTCGTCCATCCCAGCCAAACGCCGAAATCTTGGGCATACCGATCCCCCCTTTATGGTCACAATTTCCATGTGGGTATGATACGGATCATTACCAGCCCGAATTTGCGACGCTTATGCCCGCTTTGGGTCAAGAGGAGACATTGGGTTAACGCCGAATTCTAGCCAAAAGTGCTCGCCCTGCCCGGAGAACCAATGAGCAGGTGAAGGTGGTTGCGGGTTCGCATGGGAGAAAGGGCCGGCCCGGCGGCCGGCCCCTGATCGGTTGGTTCTGTCTTACTTGCAGGTGACCTGGTGGGCAAGCGCCCCGTCGCCTTCGTAGGCGATGGTGCAGTTCATGCCCGTCTTGAGCGCGCCGCGCTTGGCCTTCTTGCCGGCGATCTTGATCTTGCTGCGGCTGGTCACCCGCGCGTTGGCGGATTTACCCGCGTTCTTGAACATGATGGTTCGTCCCTTCTTGCCGATCCCGTCCAGCGTCGCCGTGACCTTGATCAGGGTCACCTGGCGCTTGGTGGCCTTGGCCCGCTTCGGGTCGATGGCGGCAAGCACCTTGGCGCGCAGGTCTTCCGGCGCGTCGACCAGGTCGGTGACCAGCTTCTGCATCTCGACGCCGCTCATGGGGGCGATCTCCGCCCGCTGCTTCTCGGCTTCGTCCTTGAATTTGGGGTCGACCAGCGTCGCATCGAATGCCGCGCGCAGCGCCGTGACGCGGTCCATCGGCACGCCCTGGGCGACGGCGATGGGCCGGCCCACGGCGATGGCCTTTGAGACGTATTCCAGCACCGCCTTGTCTTCCGGGTTGGTGGCGAGGTCCTTGAGCAGCGGCACGTCGGGCAGATCCGCTTCCTTCTTGAGCCCGGTCTGGATCAGCGGGCGGATCAGCTTCTCCTTGACCAGCCGGGGTGTCGCCGATTTCCAGCTCGCCCAGGTGTTGGTGCCGCGGCCCTCGACCTCGCCGCGCTCCATGGCGAAGTTGATCTCGCCGCCGGAGAAGTAGCCGAAGATGATGTTGAACTTGGTGCCGAGGATGTTGTTGTAGACGGCGGGCAACTGGGTGGAGATCGATCCCGCCCCGGTCGTGCCGACGTTGATCTTGCGCTTCTTGGCGTCTTCCAGGGTCTTGATCGTCGAGGTGTGCCAGACCACCAGGATCTGGTTGGAGATCGACAGGTTGCCGATCCAGTTGAAGGCCTTCATGTCGGCCTTGAGCTTGCTGCCGAGCTTGAGCCCCTGATACATCGGCAGGCCCTGGCTGACGATGGTCAGCACGGTGCCGTCCCGGGGCGCCACCTGGGCCACGTAATTGGCCGCCTTGATGCCGCCGCCGCCCGGCATGTTGATGTTGACCGCCCGGGGCTTGCCGGGAATGTAGCGCGTCATGTGGCGCATCAGCATCCGCGCGTAAAGGTCGTAACCACCCCCGGTGGTGGAACGGATCACCATCTTGACCTGCTTGCCTTTGTAGAAATCGGCGACCGCGTCCGCCTTCGCCGCTTGGGGGGCGGCGATGCCGGCGGCGGCCAGCGCAAGCGCCAGCACGATCAGGCTGTGCTTCCTCATATCCTTATTCCTCCCTTTTTAATGCCCGGCGGGACATTTCGCCGCCGGGCTTTTGAACGGACAAGTCTAGACCGGCGGGCGCCGCCCGGAAACCACGTTGAGCGGCCTATGTCTCGAGCGTTTCCGCGGCGAACAGGGATTCCGGTGCCGGCGCCCTGGGGATCAGCCCCTGATCGAAGGAATAGCCGATGAATCGCTCCACGTTCGCTCGGTTGGCGGTAAACCCCTCGGGCCAGATATCGGCGCCGAAGCTTTGCCGCTCGGCCTCGAAATCGTGCCGCCCCCAGGCGAGGCACGACCAGTTGGGGTCGTCGTAGTAGCTTTCCGAGATGCGCTGGGCGGCCCGGAAGGACTCCACCAGGGCCCGGGCCAGGCCCGGATGGGCGTCGAGCACCTCGTTACGGATCACCACCAGATGCATGATGGGATAGGCGCCGGTGGCCCGGAAGAAGGTGGCTTCCTCCGCGTGGGCGTCGGCGAACAGGCGCCGCATCCGGGCGGGATCCACCATGGCCGGCGGCGGATGGGGCATGAAACAGCCGTCGATGTCGCCCGCGTCGGCAAGAGCCCCGAGATCGGCGCCGGTCGGGATCGGTTCGATGCGCACACCGGGCTTGGCGTCGAACGCGACCATGTCGCCCTTGGTGGGGCACCACACGATGTCTTCCCAGGCGGTGCCGTAATACGACTTCAAATCGCCCCGGGCCAGGACCGAGAGCGTCGTGTGGAACGAGCGCAGCGCGATGCGCTTGCCGGCGAGATCCTGCGGCCCTTCGATCCCCGCGCCGCGGCGGACCCACATCTGGCTCTGGCTGAACAGGCGGCGCGGGAAGCAGGGGATGGCGGTGAAGGGAAGTGCTGCGCCGCGCGCCGCCATCATCAGATAGGGCGAAAGGCCGAATTCGCAGATATCGAACTCGACGCCCGGGTACATCCGCTCATGGCGTCCGGTGCCGTCGCGTCCGGGCGAGCTTTGGCCGACCTGCAGGACGTCGAAATCGATGCCGCGGGGCAGCGGCGCGGTGCCGTCGAAGAACGGGAAGTGCCGGTCGTAACGATCGAGCGCGAAACTGACGGCGTCCCCGTCCATGGCCCCGTGTCCCAACAGCTGCGCCCGTCGGCCTCAGGTGTCGAGGGTGTTTTCGGCGAACAGCTTGTCCGGGGCATAGATCTCGTCGATCAGGCCCTGGTCGTGGGAATACTTGATGAAGCGTTCCAGGTTGGCCTTGTTGCGTCCGAAGCCGTTCTCCCACGGGTCGCTCACGAACAGGTTGCGCTCTTCCTCGAAATAGTGCCGCCCCCAGGCGAGCCGCGACCAGTTGGGATCCTCATAATAGGTCGCGGCCAGCGCCTTGGACTCGTTGAACATCCGGAACACTTCCTTGGCGATGTTGGGATCCGCATCGAGCAGGCTCTGGCGGATGGCGACCACATGCATGATCGGGAAGTCGCCGACCTTTTCGAAGTAGTCGAGCTCTTCCGCCTTGCAGTCGGCGAACAGCCGCCGGGCCGGGGTTTCGCCGGTGACCACCGAATGCGGCGGATGGGGCAGGAAGAAGGCGTCGATCTCCCGGTCCTCCAGCATCTTGCCGAGATCGGCGCGGTTGCCGATGAAGTCGAGCTTGACCCCTTCCTTGACGTTGAACTTCACCTTTTCGTCGGTGGTGAGCAGCCAGTGGATATCCTCCCACGGCACCTCGTAATGGAACTTCATGTCGCCCTTGGCCAGCAGCGACAGCGTCGTCTGGAATGAAGACAGCGCCACCTTCTTGCCCACCAGGTCCCTGGGGTGCCAGAAATCCGAATCGGGATGGACCCACATCTGGCTCTGGCTGAACAGGCGGCGGGGGAAGATCGGCACGCCGGCGATCGGCATGTTGCGGCCCTTGGCCATCAGGAAGGTCGACATGGAGAACTCCGCCACGTCGAACTCCTCGCCATGGAGCATGCGGCCGTGCCGGTCGATGCCGTCGCGCAACTCGCTCGATTGGCCAACCTGAAAGACCTTTAGGTTGTACCCCTCGGGTGGCGTCACGGTGCCGTCGAAGAACGGGAAATGGCGGTCGTAGCGCTCGATTGCGAGGGTGAGGTCCTTGTCCTGGGCCATGCTGGGGTCTCCCAATTATGGGCGCGGCCGAAGCGCGCCGGTTTCCTTTGCGAGGGCCAAGAATAGCCGCCCCTCTCGGCCCTGTCATCCGGGGCGGTGCATCGGCCGCCTCACCCTGGTCGGTCTCCGGCCCGCGCTCGGGTAAGGGGGTTGACCCGAGGCGGTTTTCGGCCCATTGACCGGGCCGGGCGGCGCTGCTTGAATGGCCGGCCGCGGGGATTTGCGCTTCAGGAAGGAAAAAGGAGAAAGCGATCATGAAGTTGAAGGACAAGGTCGCCGTCGTCACCGGTGCCGGGCGGAACATCGGCGAGGCCATCGCCCATCGCCTGGCCAAGGAGGGCGCCAAGATCGCCGTGGTCGACCTGGAGGCCGACCGCGCCGAGCGCGTCGCCGGTGAGATCAAGGCCGCCGGTGGTGAGGCCGCCGCCTTTTCCGCCGACGTTTCCGACGAGGATGCGGTCAAGAAGCTGGTGGCGGACACGGTCGCGGCACTCGGGCGCATCGACATCCTGGTCAACAACGTCGCCATCTCCGACAACAAGCACATCCTGGAAATCACCAAGGCCGAATGGGACAAGGTGATGGCGGTCACCCTGGGGGCGCCGTTCCTGATGGGCAAGTACTGCGCCGAGCAGATGGTGGCGCAAGGAGCGGGCGGCAACATCGTCAACATCGCTTCGACCTCGGGCTGGCGCGGCCGCCCCCGGGCGCTGGCCTACACCGCCGCCAAGGGCGGCGTGATCAACCTGACCCGCTCCATGGCGGTGCAGCTCGCCCCCAACGGCATCCGGGTCAATTCGATTTCGCCCAACAAGATCGGCTCGCCGGTGGGCCAAGCCGAATTCGACCCCACCCGGCCGGTCAAGAACCTGGCGGGAAAGCCGGGCGAGCCCGACGACATGGCCGAGGCCGTCCTGTTCCTGGTGAGCGACGAGTCCAAATTCATCTGGGGCGAGAACCTCTTCGTCGACGGCGGCTGCATGGCCATGGAAGTCACCTGAGGGACAGGCGGGTCTAAAGAGCGAATCCGGCCGGTCACGGGACGATCGACATGCAGATCATCCGCCATGCCGCGGTCCTGCCGCCCGCGCTTTCCGGCGGGGTCGTCGCCATCGGCAATTTTGACGGTGTCCATCGTGGCCACCAGGCGGTCATCGGACAGGCCGGAACCATCGCCCGCAACCTCGGCGCGCCCTTGATCGTCCTCACCTTCGAGCCCCACCCCCGATCCGTCTTCCAGCCCGATGCCCCGGCCTTCCGGCTGACCTCGCTGCGCGCCAAGGCGCGATTCCTGGAGGCGCTCGGCGTCGACGGGCTGGTGGTGCTGCGGTTCGACCGGGCGCTCGCCGCCATGGCGGCGGAGGATTTCGTCTCAGGGGTCCTGATGCGCGATCTCTCCTGCCGCCATGTGGTGGTGGGCGAGGACTTCGCCTTCGGCCGCGGCCGCTTGGGCAATGTTGGACTCTTGAAGGAAATGGGCGGATCCGGCGGCTTCGCGGTCAGCCCGGCGGTGCAGGAGCGCGCCGAGGACGGCGCCGTCATCTCGTCCAACACCATCCGCGAACACCTGCGCCTTGGCCGTCCCGATGCCGCGGCCGCCCTGCTCGGCCGCCCTTGGGAGGTCGACGGCCACGTCATCCACGGCGAGGCCCGGGGCCGGGATCTGGGCTTTCCCACCGCCAATGTGCGCATGGGGAGCCACCTTGCGCCGCAGCCCGGGGTCTACGCGGTGCGCGCCGGGCTTGAGGAAAGCGGCGGCGCGGTTCGATGGCTGGACGGGGCGGCCAATTTCGGCACCCGGCCGCAGTTCGAAGGCGAAGACGCGCGGCTTGAAGTGTTCCTGATGGACTTCTCCGGCGATCTCTATGGGCAACTGCTGCGGGTCGCCTTTATTGCCTATCTCCGCCCGGAGGCGGCGTTCCCCTCCCTGGACGCGCTGATCGCGCAGATGAACCAGGACGTGGAGGATGCGCGCAGCCGCCTCGCCGCCGCGCGTTAGGGCCGATAGAGAGCAAGGTTGACGCGGCGCGCCGGATGCCGTTCCATGCGCCCCGCATGAGTTCGGAGCGATAAGCCAAGGCCATGAGCGGCGACTATAAATCGACGGTATTTCTGCCCAAGACGGCATTTCCCATGAAGGCCGGCCTGCCCGAGCGCGAGCCCGAAATGCTGGCCCGCTGGGAAAGGATCGGCCTGTGGGACCGCCTGCGCGCCGAATCGGCGGGGCGCGAACGCTTCATCCTTCATGACGGCCCGCCCTATGCCAACGGCAACATCCATATGGGCCATGCCCTGAACAAGATCCTCAAGGACGTCATCAACCGCACCCGCCAGATGCAGGGTTTCGATGCCAATTACGTGCCCGGTTGGGACTGCCACGGACTGCCCATCGAATGGATGATCGAGGAAAAGTATCGCGCTGCCGGTAAGGACAAGGACCAGGTGCCGGTCATCGATTTCCGTGCCGAATGCCGCGCCTTTGCCGCCCAATGGATCGACATCCAGCGCGAGGAATTCAAGCGGCTCGGCGTGCTGGGCGATTGGCAGAATCCCTACACCACCATGGCCCATGAGGCGGAGGCCACCATCGTGGCGGAGCTCGGCAAATACCTGCTCGGCGGCGGCTTGTACAAGGGCGTGAAGCCGTTGATGTGGTCGCCGGTCGAGCGCACGGTCCTGGCCGAGGCGGAAGTGGAATATGAGGATCATACCTCGACCACCGTATGGGTCCGCTTCCCGGTGGTGACGGCGGGCCATCCGGATCTGGAGGGGGCCGGGGTGGTGATCTGGACCACCACCCCGTGGACGCTTCCGGGCAACCGCGCGGTCGCCTATGGCGAGGATATCGATTATGTCGTGGTTGAGGTCCGGGAAGCGGGCGAAGGCAGCCAGGCCAAGGCCGGTGATCGTCTGGTCCTGGCCGAGGCCCTGGCGGCGGAGACCTGCGAGGCCGCGGGCGTCACCGGCCATGAAGTGTCGGCCCGTCTCAAGGGCCGGGACATGGCGGGGACCGTGCTGGCCCATCCCCTGCGCGGCCAGGAGGGGGCAAAGGGTGGCTTCGACTTCGACGTGCCGCTGATAGCCGGCCATCACGTCACCACCGACCAGGGCACCGGATTCGTGCATATCGCGCCGGGCCACGGCGCCGACGACTTCGTGATCGGTCAGCGGGCGGGGATCGAAACACCGGAGACGGTCGGGCCCGACGGCCTCTATTACGACCGCATTGCCCTGTTCGGGGGTCTTCACGTTTTCAAGGCGGACGGCCCGGTCAGCGACGCCGTGGCACAAGCGGGCAATCTGCTGGCCCGCGGCAAGCTCACCCATTCCTACCCCCATTCCTGGCGCTCCAAGGCGCCCCTGATCTTCCGGGCGACGCCGCAATGGTTCATCTCCATGGAGGAGGGGGGCTTGAGGGAGCATGCGCTCGCCGCCATCGACGCCACCCGCTGGGTTCCGGCATCGGCGCGCAACCGTATCCGCGCCATGGTCGAAAGCGGACCCGATTGGTGCGTCTCGCGCCAACGTGCCTGGGGGGTGCCGATCACGGTGTTCGTCGACAAGCGCAACGGCGCGCCCTTGCGCGACGCCAAGGTCATGGAGCGCATCGTCGAGGCTGTCCGGGAAGAAGGCTGCGATGTCTGGTTCACCGCCGATCCGGCGCGGTTCCTCGCGCCCGAACACGATCCGGAGAATTTCGAGCAGATCACCGACATTCTCGACGTGTGGTTCGATTCCGGCGCCACCCATGCCTTCGTGCTGGAGGCGCGGGAGGATCTCGGCGCCCCGGCGGACCTCTACCTGGAAGGCACCGACCAGCATCGCGGCTGGTTCCGATCCTCGCTTCTTGAAAGCTGCGGCACCCGCAATCACGCGCCCTACAAGGCGGTCCTGACCCATGGCTTCGTCAATGACGAGCAGGGGCGCAAGATGTCCAAGTCTCTCGGCAACACCACCGCGCCCCAGGACGTGATGGACCAGTACGGCGCCGATATTCTCAGGCTTTGGGTGGTGGCGTCGGACTATTCCGAAGACCTGCGCATCGGGCAGGAGATCATCGGCCATTCCGTCGATACCTACCGGCGCCTGCGCAACACGATGCGCTACCTGTTGGGCAGCCTCGAAGGGTTCACGGACGCCGAGCGGGTGGATCGCGCCGACATGCCCGAGCTTGAGCGCTGGGTGCTGGGCCGCCTGTTCGCCCTCGGCCGGTTGTTGGCCGAGGCGGTAGAAGACTACGATTTCCACCGATTCTACACGGAGCTGCATAATTTCTGCGCCGTCGACCTGTCGGCCTTCTATTTCGATGTGCGCAAGGACAGCGTCTATTGCGATCCGCCGACCTCGATTCGGCGGCGCGCGGCGCGCACGGTGCTGGACCATGTCTTCAACTGCCTGACCGCCTGGCTTGCCCCGGTTCTGTGCTTCACGGCCGAGGAGGCCTGGCTGACGCGCCACCCATCCGACGACGATTCCGTGCATCTAAGGACGTTTCCTGAAATCCCCGATGATTGGGACGATCCCCAGCTGTCCGGTCGCTGGGAGACGATCCGCGATATCCGCCGGGTCGTGACCGGGGCGCTGGAGCTGGAGCGCGCGGAAAAGCGCATCGGCTCGTCCCTCCAGGCCCGGCCCACCGTCTATGGGCCGGCCGAACTGTTGGCGCGGTTCGATGGGCTGGACCCGGCCGAACTGTTCATTACCTCGGGCGTGAAACTCACTCCGGGGACCCCGCCGGACGAGGCGTTCACCCTGGCCGACGTTCCCGGCATCGGCGTGGTGCCGGCGCCGGCCGCGGGCGAGAAGTGCGCCCGGTGCTGGAAGGTTCTGGAAGAGGTCGGGCAGGGCGAACCGAGAGACGTCTGCGGCCGCTGCGCCGCTGCGCTGTCGGGCATGGAGGCCTGAATCCGGTCCATGGATGCCGCCTCCGATGGTTCTCGCCCCGATTCCCGCCCCTGGACGGGCGGTGCGGTGATCGTGCTCCTGATCCTCGGGTTGGACCAGGCGAGCAAATGGTGGATCGTTTCCAAGATCATGGTTCCGGCCCGGGAAATCGCGCTGACGCCGTTCTTCAATATCGTCATGGTGTGGAACCGCGGCATCACCTTCGGCCTGTTCGGCGGCGCGCCGGAAGCCGGCCGCTGGATCCTTGTCGGCTTGTCGCTGGTGATCGTCGCGGTCCTTGCCTCCTGGATGGTTCGGACCTCGCGGAGCTGGGTCGCGGCCGCGCTGGGGGCGGTGATCGGCGGGGCCCTCGGCAATGTCATCGACCGGCTGCATTACGGCGCGGTTGCCGATTTTTTGGATTTCCATTACGCCGGATGGCATTGGCCCGCCTTCAACCTCGCCGATTCAGCGATCGTAATCGGGGTGGGGGTGTTGATGCTGGACGCTTTTATTGCGGCTAAGGAATGATTACATTTTGAGCTGGTTTTAACATGATCCAACAGAGTGGACCGATGGCGGGTGTTATGAGTGGTGACAGATTGAAGAGTATCCTTGCGGCGGCGGCGGTGCCGCTGGCGATCGTCGCGGGCGCGTCGGCGTTGGGTGGCTGCAGCGAGGTGCGCCAAGCCATCGGTGCCGAAAAGACCTCCCCCGACGAGTTTGAAATCCGCGTGCGCAAGCCGCTCTCCATGCCTCGCGAGTATGGCCTGGCGGCGCCCAGCCCCGGGGCGAAACGGCCGCAGGAGACCGCCAGCCGGGATGCGGCCCGCCAGATCGTGCTCGAATCCGACCCGAGCCGCACGGGCAACCGGAGCGCGCGGGCCCAGATTCGCGGCGTCAGTCAGGCGGAAGCCGCGCTGCTGGCAAGAGTCGGCGGCACCACCATCGACGCCGATATTCGCCGGCGGGTCGACCGCGAAAGCGAGATGATCGCGGAGAACAACAAGAGCTTCGTCGATTCGATCATGTTCTGGAAGGAAGAGGATCCACCGGGAACGGCGGTCGACCCCCAGAAGGAGGCCCGCCGCATTCAGGAGAACGCGGCGCTCGGGCGCAAGGCGGATACCGGCAAGACGCCGATTATCGAGCGAAAAAAGAAGGGTCTCTTCTCTTCGTCCTTTTTGACCGACTGGTTCTAGGTTAACGTTTTTTTCGCGGGTCGCATGGCACCATTGCCGTGTGCCTCTATTTTGCCGTATAGAGCGGGTATGAGGAGCAGGCGAAACCGGCTCAGGCTGGGCGGGCTTCTCGTGGTTTGTGGCGGCTTCATTGACAGCAAAGACGTGACCATGCTCCATCGCGATGCGCCGCGCCTCTGGCGTCGGCTTCTGCTCTTCGGCGTCCTCATGTTTGCCGCCGGTGCCCTCATCCTCGCCATCCCCGTCCGGGCGGGCGTTTTCAACCCCAAGACATTCACGCTGAAAAACGGCCTCATGGTCGTGGTGATCGAGAACCATCGCATGCCGGTTGTGCGCCAGGTGCTGTTCTACCGCGTGGGCGCGGCGGACGACCCCCCGGGCAAGTCGGGCTTGGCCCATTACCTCGAACACCTGATGTTCAAGGGGACCCGGACCACCAAGCCCAACGAGTTTTCCAAGATCATCGCCCGCAACGGTGGCCGGGACAACGCCTTCACCAGCCCGGATGCCACCGGCTACTACCAGACCGTCGCCAAGGACAGGCTGGAGCTTGCAATGAAGCTCGAATCGGACCGCATGGCCAACCTGGTCATCGACCCCAAGGAGGCGATACCGGAGCTTCAGGTGGTGGTGGAGGAACGCCGCTCGCGCACCGACAACCGGCCGTCGGCGCAGTTGTCGGAGCAGATGACCGCGGCCCTGTTCCTACACTATCCCTACCGCATCCCGATCATCGGCTGGAAGCATGAGCTGGAGAAGCTGACCCTGGCCGACGCGGTGGCGTTCTACAAGAAATTCTACGCCCCCAACAACGCCATCCTGGTGATCTCCGGGGATGTGACCGTGGACGAAGTACGGCCCCTGGCCGAGAAATATTATGGGCCTATTCCCCGTGGGCCGAAGATCGTCCGCCGCCAGGGCCTCGCCGAACCGCCCCATCGCGTCGCCCGGCGGGTGATGCTGCGC
>Ga0224512_10001141_pt1 | contig 26390 bp, 28 predicted proteins | sample SF_May12_sed_USG_4_FD_169103 | JGI IMG/M metagenome (GOLD analysis project Ga0224512, IMG submission 169103) | Sediment microbial communities from San Francisco Bay, California, United States - SF_May12_sed_USGS_13 | ecosystem: Environmental > Aquatic > Marine > Sediment | place: USA... | reverse complement strand
GTTCTTTGTGCCCGTATTTCTGGATCGGTATCCAGATCCTCACTTGGCGTTGTTTTAGCGTTCTTGGGGTTCGACGCTGATTAATGGTCCCTTGGCGTCCTTCGCGTCCTCCGCGGTAAGGCTTTTCTGTTCCTTCGCGCCCTTGGGTCCTTCGCGGTGAGGCTTTCGTGTGCAAGGCCGGGGTTGGGCCCATTTTGGGGGTGAGGCCGGAGGGATGGGGACTAAAAGGGTGACGCAGAAGGCAGAAGGGGACTCTACCTAACTCCTTTCTTCTTCATCCGTCATCCTTTATCCCTCGATTCTCTCGACGCGCAGCGCTGTACATCTCCCCTGTCTCTCGATGGGAGGGACCAGAATATGGAAGTGGGTGTCCATCGCAACATCCTTTAATCGAGGCGCATCCTCGCGCCTGGACACGAGTCCACCGCTCGGTGACTCTGTGTAACGAATTACATTGACGCGCATCAATATACTTTCTTGATGCAGATCAATATATTTCTTAATGCGCATCAAGATGTGTTGTGATGTAGATCAACACGCGTTGCAATCGCAGAAGGCATCATTTCTTTCAAATGCGCGCTGATCGAATTTGGGAACAATCCGGGTGTGCCTTTTCAACGAGCAACCAGGAGCATGGGTTATGAAACGATCTAATTTGGTATTGATAGCAGCTGGCGTGGGTGCCCTCTTTCCGGGTTATGTGCTGGGAAAGGACCCAGCACAGGTCGACTGGAATAGCGTCCCGACCCAGACGTTGACTCTCTTCTGGCCGGCTCAGTCGAGCTTTCAGTGGTTGCGTAGCGCCGAGCATCCGGGCGCGGGCATGGTCAAGGCGGGCGGGGCCTGCCTGACGTGTCATAAGGGCGCCGAAGAGAAGCTGGGCAATAAGCTGGTCAAGGCGAACAAGCTGGAGCCCATGCCGGTCAAGGGCAAGAACGGCGTCATCAAGCTGGGCCTCCAGATTGCCTACGACGACCAAAACGCCTATTTCCGTGCTCAATGGAACACCCGGAATCCCTATCCCGGGGAGGCGCATCCGTTCGAGCGATTCGACGGCAAGAAGTGGGAGCACTACGGCTACCCGAAGCTCGATAAGGTGGTCCAGGACGGCAAGCAGCCGGGCATCTACGAGGACCGCTTCTCGATCATGATCGACGACGGATCGGTGCCGGGTTTCGCGAACCAGGGCTGCTGGCTCACTTGCCACAACGGCGAGCGCGACATGCCGAATAAGCCGTCGAAAGCCGTCGTTCAGGGAAATCCGTTGTTCAAGGCGATAAAGAAGAGTGACGTGCGAAAGTACCTGCCGGCGACGCGCACCGACGCGATGGCCTCGTGGGACAAAGCCAAGAGCATGGAGGAAATCAAGAAGCTCAAAGCGGACGGCGCCTTGCTTGATCTGATGCAATGGCGCGGCCACCGCTCCAACCCGGTCGGCATGGCGGACGACTTTCACGTGCTGGAATACCGCAATGGGGACGCCGGCAAGAATCCGTTCAGCTCGAACGTGGACAAGAAGAAGCACCAGCCGAAGTACATGTACGACGAGAAGAAGGTCGGCAAGAAGGCGCTTCGGGAAGAGGACATCCGCAAGGGCGCGACGGCCCTCATCCGCGAGCAGAACGCAGTTCCGTTCGACCCCAACGCGGGCTGGAAGGAAGGTGACCTGATTCCCGCCTACGTCGTGAGCAGGGCCGGAGCCAAGGGTTCTGCGGCGGACAACAAACAGGCCAAAGGTACGTGGAAGGACGGCATGTGGACGGTCGTGTGGGCCCGCCCACGGAACCTGACCAACTCCGACGACAAGATGCTGAAGGAAGGAAAAGTGTACAACTTTGCCTTCGCGGTGCACGATGACAATATCACCACCCGCGGCCATCAGGTTTCATTCCCGGTCACGGTGGGCTTCGGCGCCAAGGCTGCCATCGAGGTTACCAAGCTCAAGTAAAACCTGAGCTGGCACGAGGATGCTGCGGGCCGTCATGCCGCAGCGCCGCCCGCACAGGAACCCCGCTTCGGCGGGGTCTTTTTTTGCACATCACGAGGCCGCATGCGGGTTTTCTCCCGACGTTCGATTGGGTTTTCTTCAGGCGATTCCGCCGCCATGGTTGACCGCCTCGATGAGGGTGACGCATTCCTTTCCGGAATCATGGTAAGGTTTCGCTCTCTAACGCATCCTCCCGAGGAGTTGATATGCCGCGTCTCGCACCGCTTCCAGCCGGTTCGGTTCCTGAGCTGGACGATATCTTCGACCAGCTCAAGAAGAGCGGGCATTACATCCCGAACAGCCAGCTGATACTGCAACGCAAACCCAAGATCTTGCGGGCGATCCGGGCGCTCAATTCCGCCGTGTACGATCCGCAGGGTGAAGTGAGCATCGGATTCAAGCGGCTCTTGGGCTACGTGGTGGCGCGCACACACGGTTGCCATTACTGAATGGCACACACTTCCGGGGGGTCCCTCCGGGATGGAATCAAGGAAGAGAAGCTCGACAAGGTCTGGGAGTACAAGACGAGCCCGCTCTTCACGGATGCCGAGCGCGTGGCCATCGACTTCGCCATTGCCGCCGCATCGCAGCCCAACGATGTCACCGACGAGCTCTTCGAGCAGATGAAGAAGCACTGGAGCGACGGCCAGATCGTCGAGATAACGGGGTTGATCGCCTACTACGGCTTCATGAACCGGTATAACGACACGATGGCAACGCCGCTCGAGGAGGAGCCGATCCGTGAGGCCGAAAAGCACATCGCGAAGCACGGCTGGAAGCTTGGCAAGCACCAGCCGGATAGGGCGTGACGAGTGACGAGTGGCAGGTGATGGTACCCGCCCGAAGGCGGAAGTCAGAAGTCAGAAGGCGAAAAGGTTCTTGAGTTGTATCGGCGTTAATCGGCGTTAATCGGCGGCTAATATTGGGTTTTTGACGTTTCGAATCACGACTCACGGAATTAAGGTGCGCACTGAGTTAGTTTCCATCCCGACGCCGACGGCGCCGCTCGCGGGCCTCTATTACGAGCCCGATGGCGGGGCAACGGCGGGCGCGGTCCTGTACTTCCACGGCAACACGATGAACTTCTACGTGTGCGCCGCGCGCTTTCTGCCGCCGGCGCTGACGAGGCTGGGGTTCGCCTTCCTCGCGTTCAACCGCCGCGGCCACGATATCCTCAGCACGCGCAACAGCCGTCTGGTGGAGGGCGGCGCCTTCCAGACCACGGGCGAGGCGATCGAGGACAATCGCATGGCGGCCGAATGGCTGTCGCAGCGCGGATTTCCGCGACCCGTCGTGATCGGGCATAGCAATGGCGGTATGCTCGGCGTCCGGCATGTGGCGGATCACCCCGAGACGCCGGCGCTCGTGCTGCTTTCAGCCGGTCGTGGCGGGACACGCCAGGACCAGTCGGGTGGGACGGAGCGCCTGTTTGCCGCGGATCGATTCGACGAGCTTAAGGCGCGCGCGGAGGAACTCGTCAGGGCCGGCCGCGGCAAGGAGCTGATGTTCATGCCGGGGTGGTGGTACGTGATCAGTGCGGAAAGCTTTCTCGATCGCATTACCACCGTGCCTGACACGATCGCGCTCGCGCCGAAGGTAAAATGTCCGGTGCTCGCCATTCGTGGCGATAAGGAAGATGTCGATCGTTATCCTGCCGAGGAATTCCAGCGTGCAGCCGGCGGCCCGTGCCAGGTCGAGGTCGTGCCCAATTGCGATCACTTTTATAATGGCCGCGAGTACGCGATCGCCGAGATTGTCTCGTCGTGGCTCGCGCGGACTCTGGAATTGCGGTTAGCGGTTTGAAAGCGCGTGGGCCGGCGATGCAGCGGTCGGAGGTGAAGCGGCCGCACGTTCAAGGAGAATTCGCATGACCCATAAAGCTGGCGCAATGCAGCCCCTTGCGGCTGCGTCGCCGTCAACATCCTCCCACATTCCCGACCTTGGGTATCGGCCCGTTCCCGAGAGCTTCAAGCTTCCCAGGGGTGTCAACTTCGGCCCCTGCTCCGGTGTGGCGGTCAATTCGAAGGGCAACATCTTCGTATTTCACCGCGGGCCGCGTTGCCTCATGGAGTTCGACCGCAACGGGCGCTACCTTCGCTCGCTGGCGGAGGGCATATTCTCGCGGCCCCATGGCCTGCGCATCGATGCCGAGGACAACATCTGGGCCACCGACATTGGCTCGCACATCGTCGTGAAGTTCGACCCGCACGGGCGGATCTTGATGATGCTGGGTCTCAAGGATACGGCTGGCGAGTGGCACGCCTACGGTCATCTGCGCGCCTTTGACGAGCCGAACGACATCGCGTTCGGCCCGGCGGGCGAGATCTACGTGAGCCAAGGTCACGGCAAAGGCGAATCCCGCGTTCTGAAGTTCGAGGCGGACGGCGCCTTCGTCAAGACCTGGGGCAAGGAGGGCAGCGCCGCGGGCGAGTTCCGGCAGCCGCACTCAGTGGCGACCGACCGCACAGGACGTCTCTACGTCGCCGATCGCTCCAATCAGCGTATTCAGGTGTTCGATGGAGACGGGAGTTATGTCAGGGAGTCACGGCACCCCGGCACGCCGTGCGGTCTGTACATGAGCCGCGATCAGCACATCTTTCTCGCACACGGGCACGCCGGGCAAATCATGAAGCTCGACCTCGAGGGCAACGTGCTGGGGGTGACCGGACGGCAGGGAAAGGACCTTGGCGAGTATGGCGAAGCCCACTACCTCGCCCTGAGTCACGACGAAAAAGCGATCTACGTCGCCGACACGCTCAACTGGCGGGTGCAGAAGCTCGTCAAGAAGCGGTAAGAGGTGATGAAAAGTGGTGATGAATAATGGTGATGACAAATGGTGATGAGAGTCGCCCGATCGCTGGGTAACCGCTTTTTATCACTAGTACTCATCACCAGTTTTCGTCACCAGTAATCATCACCCTTTGGCCGTTACTTGCGGATCGGTATTCCTGCCTGCCGCGCGACCTTGAGCCACTTCGTGCTCTCGTCACGCATGAACGCGGCGAATGTCTTGGGTGAACTGCCGATGGGGTCGGTTCCGTCCCTGGCGAGCCGGGTGGCAACGTCCGGTTGCTTCAGCGCTTTTGAGAAATCCTGATACAGGTACTGCGTCACGCGCTGCGGAGTCCCCGCCGGCGCGATAACGCCGATCCACTGGGTCACGACGAAGTCTTTTACGCCCGCCTCGATCATGGTCGGCACGCCGGGCAGCACGGGAGAGCGGACGGTCCCCGTTACCGCCAGCGGTCGCAGCCTCTTTGCCCGGATATGCGGGTTCATGGAGGTGATGCTCGACATGGTCATCTGAATGCGGCCCGAGACGAGGTCCGGTATCGCCGCGCCCACGCCCTTATAGGGCACATGCGTGAACTTCACGCCTTCGATCGAGCCGAGATACTCCGTTGCGAGATGTTGCAGCGATCCGACGCCGGATGACGCGTAGTTGAGCTTCCCCGGATTTGTTTTGGCGTATGCGATGAGCTCGCGTACCGATTGCAGAGGGAGCGGGGGAGTTACGACAAGCACATAATTCGCGGCCGTGAGCTGCGAGATCGGTGCGAAATCCTTGAAGAAATCGAAACTCGTCTTGTTGATCGCGGAGTAGATGACGTGGGTCGCGCTAATGACCATTAGGTTATAGCCGTCGGGCGTCGCCCGCGCGGTGAGTTCGAGCCCGATGACGCCGCTTGCCCCCGGCCGGTTGTCCACGACGACGGTCTGTCCCATGCTTTGCGTGAGCTTTGGCCCGATAAGCCGGGCGACGAAGTCGAGGCCGCCGCCCGGCGCCGTTGGCACGATGATCCGCAGGGGGCGCGTCGGAAAATTCTGGGCGAACACCGCGGCGGCGCCCGTGCAAAAGATCAGGGCTGCGAGGAGCCCCCGCATGATGGATAGCATGGCTGTTCTCCTCCTTCTTATCGAACCGGGAAGTCCGCGCGTTGTTTCAGCCCGCGCTCGACGATCTTACGCCTTTTTCGATTTTTTTTCGCGGTTTTCTCGGCAAAGGTCTCGAAGCAGCGCGATCCGCAAGCTGCATGGCCCGCAGCCCGAGCTGCATCGAAATCATTCCGGTCATGGGCACGATGCTTGAGATCGCCTCGAGCACCTGGCGCCGGGTCATGCCGTGGTCGTAGGCGCGGCGGATATGCGGCGCGGCAAGGTCCACTTCACCCCGCGTGCAGAGCGCCGCGATAACGATGAGCTCGCGCGGGCCTGGGCCCAGCAGTTCCTCCTGCGCACCGCCCGCGAGCAGGCAGTGGTCGACCCAACCGGCGGCGCGGCGCGCAAGCTCTGGGTCGATCTCCGCGGCGTAGCGCCATTCCGGGGTGTCGAGCAGGCTTTCGCCCGCGGCGCCTTTCCGCCTGCGGCCCATCGCGAGTTCGGGAAACGGCGTGAGCGCTTTCGGCTCGCCGCCTTCCGGAAGCTTGCCGAAGGCGTAGTCGGGACTGTTCGCCTCCATGATCACGTAGCCGACGTTGGCCATCGTTGCCCAGCCGGTCACCGTCGAAAACGCCGCCGCGGCTTCCATGATGACCCGGTTCGTGAGGCCCATGCGGTACATGCGACGAACGTGGTTTGGCGCGTGGCGGTAATCGCCCTTGGAGCACAGCGCAGGCGTCGCGATGAGCTCGCGCATCGGGCCGGATAGCTGCTGCTCGTCAGAGGATTCTCCCTGGTACTTGTGGAAGTAGCCGCCCGTATGCGTGACGAGATCGTAGGTTTGCGGCGACGCATGCGCCAGCACTTTCCATTCGGGAAAAACATCGCCGCGCGCTGCTGCCGCGCGGGCGAGCACGGCTTCCGGGCTCAAATCGCGTGCGTTACTCTTGCTGGCGGTCGACACGGCTGCACCCCCTCTCGAGCGTCACCCCGAAGCAACGATGCTTCGGACGGTGCGGGTGCATGTTATTCGACCGGCCGCCGCGCGGCAACGAGGCGAACGCATGCGGACGTCACCGCAAGCCGTGTTAAAAACCAGAAAAAATAATCAGCCGCAGATAAACGCCGATGAATGCCGATAGAAAACCCGGTGAATCATCGTGTTTCGATCCTGTCAGCGCTCATCGGCAGCTGTAATTGGGTTGTCGGGGTGGCTTCCAGAGCGTTTCTAAAGATATGTGCAAGCGTCCCCTCAGCCGAGATGCTGCTTGAAGAAGGCGACAGTCCGCTTCCACGCCAGGTCCGCCGCCGCCTCGTTGTAGCGCGGCGTTGAATTGTTGTGGAAGCCGTGTTTGGTCCCCGGGTACAAATACCTCTGATAATTGATGCTGTTGGCCTTCAACGCAGCTTCGAAGTCCGGCCACATGGCGTTGATCCGGGGGTCGTTTTCGGCGGACTGGATCAACAGGGGGGTGCGGATCTTGGCGACACCCTCGGACGCGGGCGCAGCGCCGTAGAACGGCACCGCCGCGTGCAGATCGCCACCGAGGGTCACCGCCAGGAAATTGGTCGTGCCGCCTCCCCAGCAAAATCCGGTGGCGCCCAGCTTGCCGTTCGACAGCGCATGTGACTTGAGGTAACGAGCGCTGTTGACCATGTCCTGCCGCAGCTTGCCCTGATCCAGACCCCGCTGCAGCGTGCGCCCGTCATCGTCATTGCCCGGATAGCCTCCGACGGGCGAAAGCCCGTCGGGCGCCAGAGCGAGGAAACCTTCCACTGCCGCGCGCCGCGCCACGTCCTCGATATACGGGTTCAATCCCCGGTTCTCGTGGATGACGAGCACGGCGGGGAAAGGACCTTCACCTGCCGGCTGGACCAGGTAACCACGCATCGTCCCCGACGTGCCGCCGGGCGACGGGTAGTCGACGTACACCGCCTTGATGCGCTTATCGGTAAAAGAAATGGTTTGCGCCTCCGCGTAGCGCGGGAGCAAGGCCTGGGCCATGGCGAGGCCGGACACGCCGGCGATCGTCAAGGCCCCGGCGCGGCGAAAAAACTCCCGCCGGTCGATGAAGCCGTGACAGTACTCGTCGTACAGATCGAATATCCGCTGGTCGATTTCCTGCTGATTCATGATTTCGCTCCTCCAGATTTAGGCCGGCACCCCCGGCGCATAAAGCGCTGCAGATTCTAGCTCCAATATTGTCAATTGATAAGCGGAGGATGGCGTCGGGTCGCGGCCGCTGTCAGAAAGCGCCTGCACCGGCAATCATAACCATGATCACATTGCCGGTATTAGGCGACCGTGAAGGCTTCGTGAACGGCGCTCTGCACGCGGCAGCGGCGCGGCATCGGTCCAGCGGTCGGTCTTGGGGTCATAGACCTGGTGATAAGGCCGATCCACGCGTTGCATCCCGTAGCCGCCGACAAGATGCATCTTGTCCGCGTAGGCGGTGGCCCACACCATCTCGCTGCGCGGCAGCGGGAGCAGCGCTCGCGAGACCCAGCGCCCCTGTTCCGCCGCCTTGGGCGCGGGACTGTCGAAAACGTGCTGGGTCGCGGCGCGTTCCGGCAGGCCGATCCGGCCCGGCTTGCGCAGGTTCTCGTAAGCGTCCCCGTGCCCGGGGTGGTTCATCTGGCCGAGCGCGGATTCGGAAACAACCATTTCCGTGTGCTTCCGTGTGGTTCCGTGGCTGTGTCGATTTATCGCTAAGCGGGCACCCACGCCATCTGCGCCTGCCCCGCAATCTCAGTCTTGACGTCAATCACCGCTGGCAGGTCGGAGGCCAGGGCAGCCTCGAACGCCTTGCCGAAGTCCTGCGGCTTCTCGACCGTCACGCCGAAGCAGTCGAAGCTCTGCGCGATGCGCGCGAAGTCGGTGTCGCGGTACTCGTAGCACTCGCCCTTGTTGGTCTCATCGTGCCCCTGGTAGGCGATATTGAGGTTACGCAGGCCTTGCGCGAGGCCGTGGTTGTTGTTGACGATCGTGACGGTCTTGATGCCGCGGCGGCGCGCCGTCTCGAGCTCCGGCAAATGGTAAAAGAACCCGCCGTCGCCGCAGAAGCAGATGACCGGCCGGTCGGGCGCGGCGCACTTCGCGCCGAGCGAGGCGGGGAACGACCAGCCGAGGGAGCCAGCGGCGCGGAAGTAGCGCTGCGTCGGGTGGCGTAGATAGAGCAGCGTGCCGGTCCACAGCGCCGCGTAGCCTGTATCAGCGATCACGATCGCGTCTTTGGGCAGCACGTCGGTGAGCTCGCGGCAAAGGCGCTCGGGCCTGAGCGGAAGCTGATCGGAGGCGCGCGCCTTTTCGGCTTCCTTGCGCCACTCGTCCACGAAACCCCGGGTTCTCGAAAGCCACTCGTCGCGCTTCGCAACGGACGCCTTGGCCGCAAGCGCTTCGAGCGCCGCGCGCACGTCGGCCTGAATGCCGATGCTCCCGGGATAATTGCGCCCGATCTCGACCGGGTCGATGTCGATATGAATGGTCCGCGTGCCTTGCCTGGGCATTTTCCAGTTGGCGGTCGTGTGATCGCTCGTGTTGCTGCCCGCGTAGATCACAAGATCGGCTTCGGCCAAGGCGTGGTTCGCGCAGCTGCGGCCGTAAAGCCCGAGCATCCCGCAGAAAAGCGGATGGTCCTCGCTCAGCGCGGCCCTGGCATCGAGGGTTGCGACGATGGGTGCTTGGATTTTCTCGGCGAGGCGGGAAGCCGCCTCGCCGGCACCAAAAATCTCGACGCCGCGGTCGGCGACGATGACGGGACGAGACGCTTCCTTGATTGCTGCGACCGCTCGTTGCACCGCATCTGGATCGGGGTGCGGGCGAAATGCCGGAAAACGCGTGTGCGCCTCATCCGCGGCGACGTCGAACTCGCCTTCCAGCGGGGTTACCGCATCGCCGGTGTAGCCCGCCATGTCGATATGCACCGGGCGAGGCGTGCCGGTCGTCGCTTCGCGGAACGCCTGCCGCAGAACATGAGGAATCTGCTCCAGGGTGTCGACGCGGCCGTTGAACTTGGTCACGGCCGAGTAGAGCGGCTCGTGCGCGACTTCCTGGTAGGCGTTGCGATACTGGTTCTGCGCCACATGGCGCCCCGTTATGGCAATCACTGCCGAATGCCCGAGATAGGGATCCTGCATGGCGGCCGCGAGATTCGCCGCGCCCACCGATTGCGCCATGCATATTCCCGGGCGGCCCGATACCCGGGCAAAACCGTCTGCCATATAAGCGACCGCCTTCTCCGAGTGGCCGAGGATGCGCTTGATTCCTGTCGTCTCCATTTCGGCGAGCACGCGTCGCAGGATCGCGTCCATGAAGAATACGTGAGTCACGCCGTAGGCCTTGAGCGTCTGCGCGAAGAGGCGCGCTCCCGTCATCTTCTGAGCCATTGAACTCCTCCCAATTGAAAGTTTCATTTACGGGTCATGCGATGTCCGCAATTCGGTACGCTTTACGTAGATAACCACGCGCGCAGCCCTTGCTGCTCTCACTTTGTGGACTCGCCCGCAAGACCGGGCCGACGCATTATCGCACTCCGCCGGAGAAGGCAAATATTTTGATTACATTGGCGTAGCCGGCCCCTGTTACCATCTGGCGCAAGGAGAATTGGGACTGAAAATATGGAGCAAACGACCGAATGAACAGTCAAAGCACGGCGCACCTGCAGGTGCGCGACCGGCATCTGCTCGATGTCGTGGGTGACGACGTCCGCGTCGAGCGGGTGGCGACGGGATTCGGATTCACCGAGGGGCCGGTGTGGGACCGCGCCCGGGGCCGGCTCATCTTCAGCGACATGAAGGATGACCACATGCGGTGCTGGCAGGATGGCACCGGCATCACGACCTACCGCAAGCCGAGCAACAAAGGCAACGGCAATGCCTTCGACCGGAAGGGGCGCCTGCTCACGTGCGAGCATGCGACGAGCCGCCTTGTGCGCGAGGAGCCCGATGGCTCGTTCACCGTGCTGGCTTCGCATTACGGCGGCAAGGAGCTGAACAGTCCGAACGATCTCACCCTTAAGTCTGACGGCGCGATTTATTTTTCAGACCCTACCTTCGGGCGCATCCGCGAGGACGTGGGGGTGCCGCGCGCGCTCACGCTCGGTTTCCGAGGGGTCTACCGCGTCGCGCCGGACGGCTCCTGCGTGCAGCTTCTCGCCGATGATTTCGAGCAGCCGAATGGCCTGTGCTTCTCGCCGGATGAGTCGCGCCTTTTCATCAACGATACCCCGCGCCTGCACATCCGCGTCTTCGATGTAAAACCCGACGGCTCGCTCGCGGGCGGGGCCGTGTGGGCGGAGACCACGGGCGAGGGCGAAGGTCGACCCGACGGCATGAAGCTCGACAGCGCGGGCTATCTCTATTGCACCGGCCCGGGTGGCGTACACATCTTTGATCCGGCGGGCGTGTGCCTCGGCGTAATCTTCACGCCCGAACGGCCGACCAACTTCGCGTGGGGCGATGCCGACTTGCGCAGCCTTTACATCACTGCGCAGACCTCACTTTATCGCGCGCGGGTGAAGACGCCGGGACGACACTTGTAGAAGGCAGAAGGCAATAACCCCAGTGACTGGTGATGAGTGATGTGTAGTAGCCCGGATTTGGTCTGACAAGCAGTGTCCGCTTACGAACATTCGCCCGGTCCCGCGAACTAGTCCCGGTACGCCAAGCTGCCACTGACCTATGACTCCGACATCGCCTGACCTGCCGTACGGGAAAAGGACCCCTACAAACAGCCAGGGTCCGGGAAAGCGCTTGCCGTGCTCTCGCGGTTGGAATAGATTGCTCGGTGTGATCGCCGATCCTGCTTACGATCCGCCCGGATCGCGGTCATCTGCCGGGGAGGAAGAAGCCAGCGTGAACATAAGGCCCGTTATGCGTAGTCCGGTACCTCTTTCACGCCTGCTCCCGTCGTTTCGTCTCGGCGACGCGGCATCGCGGCCGGATTTAATTTCCTATCCTTCACGGCGTTCATGAATGTTGCTGGCTGCAATTTCGGTCTGGCCCTGGAAGGTAACTGATTGCCGACCAGAGAGCGATTGCCCGGCTGTTGAACATGCGATCCGCTACTAACTCCGAGGTTCTGCAGCAAAGCCACCGGGCACTCCAAGGGATGGGTCCAGGGCTGCGCCTGCTCTTTCGGCTCATTGCAGTCCTTCCGCTTCGCGTTGTCCAAGCAGTCGGCGCCTCGCTCGCGGTGGTGGCGCTGGTGTTTGTCAGGCGCGAGCGCACGCGTCTGGTGGAGAACCTGCGTGCCGCAGGTTTCGGCACGCCGGGCCAGGCACGCGCGGCGACGGCCGAGGCTGGCAAGGTGCTGCTCGAGATGGTGTGGTTTTGGCAAAGACCGCAGGACGAGCTCGTGAAGCTCGTGCGCCGCGTCGAGGGCGAGCACTGGGTTGCCGAGGCGCAGGCGCGCGGGAAGGGAATTATCTTTCTCACGCCGCATCTGGGTTGCTTCGAGATAGCAGCTCATTTTGCCGCGTCGCATTCCCCGATCACGGTCATCTACCGTCCGCCGAGACAGCGGCTGTTCCGGTCGTTCGCGCAACTGGGGCGCGCACGCGGCAACATCCGCTTGGTGGAAGCTAACACGCGGGGCGCGACGGCGTCGCTCGCTGCTCTCAGGCGCGGAGAGTGGGTCGGCATTCTGCCCGACCAGGTACCGACGCGAGGCGAGGGCGAATGGGCCGAATTTTTCGGCCGACCCGCGTACACGATGACATTGTGGAGCCGTCTGCAGCAACGGACCGGCGCGGCGGTAATTCTGTGTTTCTGCGAGCGCCTGGCGCATGGGGGCGGTTATCACATCCATTTGGAACCGCTCCCGACCCTCGAGCCTGAAGAGTCCCCTGTCCGCCAGCTGAACCGCGCGCTCGAGAACCTGATCCGACGCCGGCCCGAACAGTATCTGTGGTCATACGCCCGTCATCGGATTCCGTTCGGGGTCGCGCCGCCCACCGGGTCAGATTCGAACGAATGAGTGTCCTTCCGGCGCATGCGCGGATCATTCCGCAGCGTTGCAGGCGACCGTCCCGTTTGCTATGGTGAGGCATCGTGCGGAATTGCAGGCCGTTTGTCCTCACGATCGGGCATATCACATTCTTCTGTAGGGGTCCGCACTGGAACTTCCCCGACGCACACGCGGCGACGAACTGCTCAAACCGGGTGAATTGACACGCGTTCGGGAGCGCCTGCGGATTCGCGCGCGGGAGCACGACCTGTCGTCCGTGATTGCCTGCGCCTTCGACCATCGCACGCGGATGCTGCCGTTCATCTTCGCCGACACGCGAATGATCCCGGCGGGTGTCCGGGCCATCGGCTCGGCAATGGTGGACGCCGGGTTCGACAAGACCCGGATCGTCCTGCAGCAGTGGAACCGCAATTTCCGGCCGTCGCAAATGCAGCTCGATGGCAGGATCCCCGATGTATTCATGGTTTCGAGCATGAGCCTGCATTCCGAGATGTGCATGGATCTGATCCGTGATGCCCACCGGATCGACCCCGCGCATCGCCCGCTGGTCATCGCCGGCGGTCCGCACGCGGTCTACGAGCCCTATGACCTGTTCAGTGCCAACCCCACGCGCCCAGGTAGCGCCGACGTCGTCGTCACGGGCGAGGAATTCGTCCTGCTGAACTTCATCGAAGCGGTGCTGTCGATGCGCGGCCGCGGCGAGTCGATGCGGGCGGCGTTCGTTCGCGCGCGCGACAGCCGGGCGCTCGACAATGTCCCCGGTCTCGTTTATTCGCGCGGCGGCAAGGACGGCCTTCCCGAGAAACTGGTCGACACGGGTATTCAACGCCTCGTCGGCGATCTCGACGAGCTGCCCCATCCGGTCCTCGGGTACCGGCTGATGGAGCCCCCGGGCCGGCACGCAACGCTCAGCGCGCGCGCGATGCCGGTCGATCAGGTGCGAAAGCGCAGTCCCATCAGTTCGCTCGTTCTGACCTTCGGCTGCAAATTCGCCTGTTCGTACTGCCCCATCCCCGCCTATAACCAGCGCCAGTATCGCGTGAAGAGCGGCGAACGGATTGCCGACGAGATGTTCCGCCTGAACAAGGAATACGGTCTTCGCCGCTTCTTCGGCGCCGACGACAACTTCTTCAACGACAAATCGCGCACGCTCGATATCGTCGAGAAGCTGGCCCGCGCGGAATTCGACGGCGTGAAGCTGCGCAGCCGGGCGCGGTGGTACACGGAGGTGACCGTCCACGATACGCTGCAGATGCGGGACCACCTGCCGCTCATACGCGAATCGGGCTGCCGGGGGCTGTGGCTGGGCGTCGAGGATATGACCGCGACGCTCATCAAGAAAGGCCAGAGCGCCGACAAGACCACCGAGGCGTTTCGCGCGCTGCGGGATGCGGGCATCTGCCCAATGCCGATGATGATGCACCACGACTCGCAGCCGCTCTACTCGCGCGGCTCGAACTACGGCTTGCTGAATCAGATTGATCTCCTGCGCAGGGCCGGCGCCGTCTCGATGCAGGTGCTGATGCTCACGCCCGCCGTGGGTTCGAAGCTGCTCGAATCGACCTACACGAGCGGCCAGGTTTTCAGCAGCGCAGGCGGCAAGGCTGTTCGCCCCTACATGTGCGACGGCAACTACGTGGTTGCGTCCAATCACAAGCGTCCCTGGAAGAAGCAGCTGACGATGCTTGCGGGATACCTGTACTTCTACAATCCGGCCTGGTTTGTCGTCGCGCTGATCCGTTGCAGGACTCGTGTTTACGGGATGCCCGCCTATTTCCAGATCTTCGGCATGATGGGACTGGTGATGACGATCATCCGCACATCGGGTTGGGCCATGCGCCTCATGTTCGGCCGGATCGAGCGCCAATCCCATCCGCCGGTCAGTCAAATTCCGATGCAGGGTGTTGACGGCGCGCCGGCAAGTCACGATACGTCGGTCACGCCGGTCGAAGTTCACCGTCCGCTGGTTCGGCATCCGACGCGGCCGCGCGAGATGGCGGCGCCCTGACCGCTGCGCGTCGTCAACGCGCGGTCGAGGCGCGCGAAGAAACCCTGCCTCCCAGCCGGAGTCGCCCTGCTTTCTCCGGGCGAGGATACGGCGACTCAATTTGCGGCTCGCGCCGTGCGGTGGCGTTGGCCGAGCCCGATCCTGACCGTGTGAGGCAACCGGCATTGCAAATCCGGCGATTTCATGGGCAAGATCCCCGCGTGCAGGACCTCTCCGCGATCCGAAGCGGCGCGAAAGCGCGGCCATCGGCCAAAGACGTCAAACGAGCCGAATCGATTTTCCTATCTTTTCTATACTTATTCATTTTTCAGCATGAGGCTGCAGCGCTTTGTTCGACAATGTGCTCCTTCGGTAAATCGTAACCAAATCTTTCGAGTTCCCAGGAATATATCTTTTGGACGATCTGCACGGTCTCATGATCGTAATAGTCCCGAACTTGTATTCTGTCATGTCTTATTCCTTTCTTGAATTCAGGAATCCGTGAAGGTTCAAAGGGAATTGAAAGGCGGTCGCATACATGCTTCATGCCTTCATGCAAGTTCTCAAAGCGAATAAAGTAATCAACACACTCCTGCCCATCGATCAAATATTTGTCTCGATCAATAATTTCACCTCCTTTCTGAATCCAACATCTAAAGCGTTCAATTTCTGTCTTTCCTTCTACTCGGTCGATTGGGTTTCCTCTGTCCAATATCTGCCTTGCAAAGGCCTTTAATCGTTGCGTGTAACTGTAATTCTGTTTATCGTTTTCAAAAAAGTAAAATCCAGAAATCAATTTATCGAAGGGGTTTCTAACTACTGTAAATTTAAAATAACGATCCCAGATATCTTGACTTATTAGATCACGAATCCTCCTAGCCGACATGTGGTTATACCAAATGGAGCCACTGACGTTGGGCCTTCGACACCCTATGATGCCGGCTTCCGAGACATACTCGTCACGACCATGTGATTCCTGCCACTCTCCGTCAGGCATACAATATCGCTCGAAGTACGATTCAACGGAGGTTCCTGCTGTTTTTAGACTTTTAGTAAAAATAAAATGTTTTCTATGGCTGACAAGCATAGCTTTGACTCCTAGCAAAAAACGTGAGCGAGCTTAGGCTCGGGTAATTTGCCAAGTGCCTGATAGAGAGCGATTTCGATCATGCCAAACGTTCGATTAAAGGGGCCAGGCTCGATTCTTCAATACGATTTTTCACTATTTGAGCCTGACCCCTTTTATCGCAAGACCGATCAGAGCCAAGCTCAGGACAGGCATGGCGTATTCGAGAAAGCCGTGCGTCAAGCCGCCTAGGACACCCCGCTCTTGAAGTATTCCGGCTGTCACCTGCCACGAGGCGCTGTAGTAAAAGGAGAGAGCTGATAGAAGCGAGGATATTTCGAGATCTGTAGTCAACGCAACCATGCGAATGACCCGGACTGCATAGAACGATAAATAGACAGATGACGCCAGTATCACGATGAGACGCCAACGCGCGAAATTCAAAATCACAGCCAAACACGCGAAAAGGCCGAAGAAACCGATAGTCAACACCGACGGCGGAACTTCAGGAAAGTAAAAAACACCCGCCAACGGCACATAGATAGACCACGTGGCAAGTGCCAGTACGCCTGGCATATTCGAGATGGAATGATGTCTGTGTTCGTCCATGCGCTCTAACTTGTGGGGTGAGGGGAGAGCCGGGGTTTCGAAGAACGTGCCTGCGCACGGTCGAGCCGGCGAACGCCCGATGCGACGCAGCGCATCGGGCCCGGGGAGGGATCATTATTCTCCCGTCGTTGCATCACCTCATCAGAATGGGGGTGGACGGAAGCGTTCCAGGCTCAAGATTCCGGGTTCAAGGTTCGACACAGAACTTTGGACGTCGAACTTGGCACAGCGTGTTCGTTACTTTTGTTCGACCAGCGCTGCGATGAGCTTGCGCGCGGCGGGGCTGTACCAGTCGGCCGGGCCCCACAGACGCGCCAGCGGGATGCCTTTACGATCGATCAGGTAGGTCAGAGGCAAGCCGAAGGCGCCGTAAAGCAGGCCAACTTCCCCCCCGGAATCGAGCACTACCGGGTAGGTGAGCCGCAGCTTCCTGTAGAACGCCAATGCGTCCGGCCGCTTCTCCCTGACGTTCACCGCGATGATCTCCAGACCCTTACCCTTGAATTCCCGGTAGAGGCGCTCCATGGACGGCATCTCCTCCCGGCAGGATTCGCACCAGGTGGCCCAGAAGTTGAGAAACACCACCTTGCCGCGAAAGTCCTTGAGCGAAACCTTCCAGCCGTCTGGATCGGCCAGCGTGAAGTCCGGAGCGGCCGAACGGTCCTTGATTTCCTGCAGCTTGGGGATAGCCGTGAAGTCGGGCGCGCCCGTCGCCTGTGCGTGGAGCGGCCCCCCGCAGAGCAAGAAAACAATGGCCAGCAGGAGCTGGCCGCGAGGCAGGCAGCGGAGGCGCTGCGCGTCATCCATGAGCGATCACGGTCACTTGTTGATCTTGCCCACTTGCTCGAGCAGCGCTTCGTTCGAGGGCAGCGGCTCTTTCCGCGCCAGCACTTTCTTGTAGCGAATGACGCCTTTCTTGTCCACGATGAAGTAGGAGCGCCGCGCGAGCCTGCGCTCCTCGTTGTACACGCCGTAGGCTTGCATCGTCTTCATGGCCGGCGCGTCGCTCAGCAGAGGGAAGTTGAGCTTGAGAAAATCGGCGAAGGCCTTTTGGGAAAAACGGACGTTCGCGCTGATACCGACAATCTCGGTATCCACCGCCTGGAACTTCGAATAGTCGTCCCGACTGGACGACAGTTCCTTGATTCACGTAGGCGTGAAATCGAGGACGTAGAACTGGACGATGACGTTCTTCTTGCCGGCGAGGCTGCTCAGCTTGAACTTCCCTTCCTGGGTGCTGATCAGCTCGAAGTCCGGCGCCTTGTCCCCGACCTCCACGGCCGCCGCCGGGCTGGGCAGGCCGATCAGGCCCAGGGTGAACAGGACGGCCGGAACGAATCGCTTCATGATATCTCCTTGATGGCTGTTAACCATCACCGTAAACAGGCCCCGAGGATATTGTATTCCAATACCATGATTCGAGCCTGGCGCCTTTCATCTTCCCCTACTCAACCAATGCCCCTGCACTCGCTGCGATTGCGCCGGTGAAGCGGAACATTGGATGTCCGCTTCGGGTCGGAAGCGGACGTTCGCGGCCCTACCGCCCTTGTTTCTTGTAGGCGGCGATCTTTTCGCGCAGCTCGGTGAGTTCCTCGCACGGAAAAAAGCATAGCTTGTCCAGCGCCACGCGCTGCTCTTCCGCCTTGGCAAGGTTGTTCTGCATCAGGTGCAGCTCGCCGAGGTATTCCCGCGCGCCGCGATGCTTGGGATTGAGCGTCAATGCTTTTTCGTAATGCTTCAGCGCCACGTCCAATTGGCCCGCGTTGCGGTAGGCATAACCCAGATCATTCTGGATATCGGCATTGCCGCTGTCGCGTTGGGCCGCGGTGTTCAGCGCGGTGATGGCGCGTGGCCAATCCTTGGCTGCAATCGCTTTTTTGCCGGTGGCGTAGTCGGGATCGACTTTGACCGCGACGAGCTCGGGGCTGTCCGAGTCCATGGCGTAGAGCAGCGGAGCGTTCAGGGTTGCGGCTGCGCACAGCAGCATAGTCAGGATGCGGGGCATGACAGACCCTCCTTTTTAAGGGGTTGTGGAACGGTTGCGCGTGCTTAAAAAGCGCCGGCCGCCACTTTATTCCTGTAACGGGATGATGGGAAGCCCAGCGCGCTGTAGCACATTGCCGGGTCAAAGGATCCTTTCCCCAAACCTCTTCAGGGCGGCCGGCGAAAGGGTCAGCCCCAGTCCGGGCTGTTCCTTGAGCGTGAGCATACCGTTTGCGATCTTCGGCGGGTCCTCGAAAAGCTCGGCCTGCAGGGGATCGCGCTCGGGGTCGGTGAAGGATTCGACGATGCAGCCTGCGGGGCTGGCGGCGACGATGTGCGCGTGGATGAAACAGTCGTGGTGCGGCGCGACCTGCACGTGGTTCAGCTCGCACAGCGCAGCGAGCTTCCGGCCTTCGGTGAAGCCGCCCATCATGGTGCAGTCGAACTGGAGAATCTGGATTGCCTGCTCCTCGAGCAGCGCGCGGCAACCGTAGCTCGTGAGCTCGCTCTCGCCGGCGGACAGCGGAATCCGGGTTTGCTGCGCCAGCAGCTTCAACTCGCGGCGGTCGTCGGCCCAGCGCACCGGCTCTTCCAGCCAGCGCGGGTGCAGGGGCTCGAGCAGACGCGCACCTTCGATGGCAGTGGCCAGATCCCAGGCGCGGTTGACGTCGATCATGAGATCCTTGTCATCGCCAATGACCTCGCGCACGAGCGCCATACGCTCGATGTCCTCTGCGAGGCGCGCGCCCCCGACCTTGCCCTTGAAACCCTTGTGGCCCTGCGCCTTCAGCATTTGCATCTCGTCCCGCAGCTCGGCCATGTCCTTGCCGTCACGGTAGTAGGCGCACGTCACGTAGCAGGGCACCTCGCTTCGGTAGCCGCCGAAGAGCCGGTAGAGTGGCAGTCCGGCCACCTTGCCGATGATGTCCCAGACGGCGATGTCCACGGCGGACGAGATCCGGATGATGGCCTCACGCGACCAGCCCTTCTCGTGCGCGAGCCGCTGCGAGGTTAGCGCAAACAGCTTCTCGTAGAGCCGTTCCGGCGCGAGTGGATCCGCGCCGACGATCAGCTCTCCGATACCGGTGCGCACGGCGTGGATGGCCGCCTCGATGGGTGTGTAACTGGTCGCGATCCCGATGCCTTCGACGCCGTCGTCGGTGCGCATGCGGACCAGGATCTCGTTGGCCTTCGGAACCTTGAAGTGGCTGACCCAGTGCGGCCGGCTGTCGTCAGGGGCGCGGAGGATATGGACTTCGAGCTTGGTGATTTTCATGATTGTCTAACTGCGTGACGAGTGACGAACAGGGTTGCGTGATCTTACCAAGCGCGCGTCACGATCTGCCAGGCGCTACAAGCTATTTCAAAACCGAGTTGCAGCCGCCGATGAACGCCGATAGACGCCGATAAGGAAGGAGTGTGTTGATTTACGCCGGTTTTCTGCCCGCGTTTATCTGCGGTTAATAAGTTTTTCCATTTTTGAGACACGTTCTAGTCACAAATCACGCCTTATCAAGCTAGCGCTTGGCGGTTCGCGGCATCGCTTCCTGTCCCTGCGTGCCCTCGACGTCTTTCCACTGCGGCCGCTCGAGACGGAAGAGCTCGCCGAGCGTAGCGTAGCCTAAACCGGACAGGCGGCAGACCGGATCGAGCAGCCTGGGATCGACGCGCCCATCCTTCCACACCGATGGGGCGACGTGCACATGGACGACGCGGCCGAGGATGATGTTGGTTTCGCCGTCGGTCAACACCTGGGCGACCTCGCATTCCAGATGCGCCTTGGCTTCTCCCACGCGGGCCGGGCGCACCTTGGCCGAGGCGGCCGGCGTGAGGCCCGCCCAGCCGAATTCGTCCTCTTCCCTCGGAAAATTGCCCGAGGTGAAGTTCATTTTCTCGAGCAGGTCCATTGTGACGATATTGGCAACGAACTGCGGTACCTCACGCATGTTGGTCAGGCTGTCTTTCACGCCGGTCGAGCCGAGTGCGACGTAGGCGGGGTTGCTGCCCATCAGGTTGAAGTACGAGTACGGCGCGAGGTTGCGCACGCCCGTCGCCGAAATCGTCGAGATCCAGCCTATGGGCCGTGGGATGACCAGCGCGGTCAGCAGGAAGTAGAAATCGCGGCTCTTCCAGTCGGCGTTGCCGACCTCGAGTGGGCGGTCGAGCACGCGCGGTGGCGCGTCGTACGAGGCGGACATGCGGAAACCTTTCTTGCGCGGGGATCGAGCGGGGAAAATAGTAGCACTAAACGACCGACTGCGTGATTAGAACCGGGGCTTAGAAAAAGCCGTATTACCGGAAAACCATTAACCACGGAATCACACGGAATTACATGGACGAAAACCTGAACCGGGGAATGCGCTGCAGTGTAACAACGATTTCCGTGTGCGCCCGTGTGGTTCCGCGGCCGTGTTGTTCCTCAGACAACTTCTAGCGACTCGTGACAGGTGACTTGTGGTTCGTGGATCACATCCCCTTTACGTTCACGCGGTATCAGTCATGTTTCACTGGTAAGGGGATTGAGGGGCTCCTCAATCCCCTCAGAGCTTGGGCGCGACCGTGCCCCGATTCGCTTTCTCGTGGCGCTCCTGGCAGTCGATGCAGCGGGTGGCGAGCGGGTAGGCCAGCAGCCGTTCGGCGCTGATCTCCCCGCCACAGTCGGCACAGTGGTCGATCTCACCGCTTGCTGCCCGCGCTTGCGCCGCTTCGAGCTGGCGGAACTCGGCGAGGTAGCGCTCGTGCAGCGCATGGTCAAACTCTTCCTGCACGCTGTTCACTGCCTCATCGCCGCTGTCGAGCGCCGTTCCAGCGCGATCGAGGGATTTTTCGTCGGCTGGCTTCGGCATGGTCTTGCGGATATTGTCCTGCACCTCCTTGCTGAGTTCCGCGAGGCGCTGCTCGAGCTGGGTGCTCTGTGATCGGGTAAGTGCCATGTCGTCTCCTCTCTGAATGAAACGCCCCAGCTGGCGGCAGCGCTCTCAGTACCTTGGAAACGGCAGGAATCGGATAGTTTCCCGGACGTCGCAATAATTGGTACGCGACAAATGTGGAAACCTGAGGGTATCCGCTTGTTTTCGAAGTCGAATCGAAGAGGCACCGGAAGTGTTGCCGAGCGCGTCGCCGAAGCACACAATGGCCGAATATAAGAAATCCGGCGCCACACGCGCGCCGATCAACGTTCATCGGGAGGAAGTAACCATGCGTCAGCCGTATTTCTGCCTTCATCCTTCTGCCTTCATCATTCGATTTGCCCTGGCGTTGGCGATGGTGCTCAGTAGCACCGCCGTCGTAGCGCAGGCGTATCCCGCCAAACCGGTGCGCATCATGGTGGGCTATTCGCCGGGCGGGGGCGTGGATACCACCGCGCGCATCGTCGGTGCGGCGCTTGCCAATTCATGGCACGGCACGGTGATCGTCGAGAACCGGCCCGGCGCATCGGGCAACATCGCCACCGAGTACACGGCGAAGGCCGCGCCCGACGGCTACACGCTGGTGCTGTGCAATATCGGTTCGCATGGCGTTACCCCAGCGCGTTTTAGAAAGACGCTCAAGTACGATCCCGTGCGTGATTTCGCGTTCGTAGCGAAGATCGGCGGCGTGCCGAATGTCTTCATGGTGCATCCCTCGATGCCAATGAAGACGCTGGGCGAGTACATCCGCTATGCAAAGGCGCACCCGGGCAAGCTCAACTTCGGCTCCTCCGGCGTTGGCGGCTCGCCCCACCTGTCGATACAGCTGTTCATTACGATGACCGGCATCAATATCGTGCATATTCCGTACAAAGGCGCAGCGGCTGCGCTCACCGACGTGATGAGCGGGCACGTGGAATCCTCGGTTGGCAATCTTGCGGGCGGGCCGCTGGGGGCGATCAAGGCTGGAAGGGTACGGGCGCTCGCTGTTACCTCGGCGAAGCGCAATGCGCAGGTGCCGGACGTACCGACTTTCGCCGAGTCCGGCGTGCCGGGCTACGATGTAACCGGTTGGTACGGCCTGTGCACGCAGGCCAAGGTGCCGCAGGCCGTACAGACGAAAATCAACACCGACCTCAACACGCTGCTGTCGAAAGGCGCGCCGCTGCGGAAGCGTCTTGAAGCGCAGGGCATTACCGTCACGCCGGGCACACAGGAGGCGTTCGCCGCGCATGTGAAATCCGAGATCGCCCGGTGGACGAAGGTGGTGCAGGAGGCGAAGCTCGAGGCGACCAAGCGCTGACGCTCTTATCGCCTCCCGGTCGCGTGTGCCGCGTGACCGGGAGGCGAAAATGGTGACGAGTACTGGTGATGAGAGATGGTAATGATTACTGGTGATGCACACCGATTAGTGGTTTTTTATCACCATTTCCCATCACCATTTCCCATCACTTTCTCTCGCGGTTAGTCAGTATGGCGAGGACGATCGGACCGTTTGATTACGTAATAGTCGGCGGAGGCAGCGCGGGGTGCGTGCTCGCGAACCGCCTTTCTGCTGACCCAAACACGTCGGTACTGCTGCTTGAGGCGGGCAGCAAGGACAGCTGGATCTGGATCCACATTCCGGTCGGCTATCTCTACTGCATTGGTAATCCGCGCACCGATTGGTGCTACCGGACCGAACCCGACCCGGGCTTGAACGGGCGCTCGATTCTCTACCCACGCGGCAAGGTGCTCGGCGGTTCTTCCTCCATCAATGCCATGCTCTATCTGCGCGGCCAGGCTCGCGATTACGACGAATGGGCGCAGCTGACGGGCGATTCCGGCTGGTCGTGGCAGAACGTGCTGCCGGTGTTCATGGGGGTCGAGGACCACTGGCGGGGCGCGGACGAGAAGCATGGCGAGGGGGGCGAGTGGCGAGTTGAGCCGAACCGGCTGCGGTGGGATGTCATTGAGGCTTTTCGCGATGCGGCAGTCGAATCCGGGATTCCCTGGACCGAGGACTTCAATCGCGGCGACAACGAGGGCGTGTCCCGCTTCGAGGTGAACCAGAGAAGTGGTGTGCGCTGGAACGCGTCGAAGGCGTTTCTCAGGCCCGCGATGAAGCGTCCCAACCTTACCGTATTAACCGGGGCGCTGGTGCAGAAGCTCCGGCTCGAAGGCCGGCGCGTGACGGGCGTTGAGTTTTTCCAGGGAAACGAGGCGGTGTACGCCGAAGCGTCGCGCGAGACGATCCTCGCTGCGGGCGCGGTTGGCAGCCCGCAGATCCTCCAGCTCTCCGGCATCGGGCCTGGCGCGCTGCTGCAGCGCCACGGCATCCCCGTGGCCCACGAGCTGCCCGTCGGCGAGAACCTGCAGGACCACCTGCAATTGCGAATGGCGTTCAAAGTGAATAGCACAGAGACGCTCAACACGATCCTCTCATCGTGGTGGGGCAAGGCGAAAATCGCGCTCGAGTACGCGCTCTTCCGCAGCGGGCCGATGACGATGCCGCCTTCGCAGCTGGGAGCGTTCGCGAAATCGAATCCGTCACACGCGACACCCAACGTCGAGTACCACGTCCAGCCGCTCTCGCTCGACAAGTTCGGCGATCCGCCGCACCGGTTCCCCGCCTTTACAGCGAGCGTATGCAACCTGCGTCCGACTTCGCGCGGCCACCTGCGAATCACCTCGCCCGACCCGCGCGCCTACCCCGCGATCCAGTGCAATTACCTCTCCACGCCCGAGGACCGAACGGTCGCGGTGGAGTCGATTCGCCTCACGCGCCGCATCGTGACCGAATCCGAGGCGCTGAAACCCTACGCACCCGAGGAGTTCATACCGGGGCCGCGGTACCAATCGGATGAGGAGTTGATGAAGGCTGCGGGCGACATCGGCACCACCATCTTTCACCCGATCGGAACCTGCAAGATGGGACGAGCTGATGACCCTTCGGCGGTAGTTGATGCGCAACTTCGGGTGCGTGGCATCGAGCGCCTGCGCGTGATCGACGCGTCGGTCATGCCGACGATCACCTCGGGCAATACGAATTCGCCGACCATCATGATCGCAGAGCGCGGCGCTGCGCTTGTTTTGCGCGACAAGTGATGAGCGGTTAACCGCAGATAAACAAAAGCCTCACCGCTAAGGTCGCGGAGGACGCCAAGGAAGAAAAGAGCTTTGACACGAAGGACACGAAGGACACGAAGGACACGAAGGGCACGAGGAAAACAATATATAGCATGAAAACCCAAGGTCGCGGAGGTGGCGCCAAGGGCGGCATACACGGAAGTCAGTGATCTGGATGCGACGCTCGCCGTACCTTGTAATTTGTAGTAACCCGGATTTGGTCTGACAGGAGATGTCTGCTTTCGGCCCAAAAGCGGACGCTCACCAACTTCCGCGTTCGACCAAGAGCGGGCGTTGAGTATGTAGTCCACGCTCAACCCGAGGTATCTATCTCTCGATCCAGTAGTCGATCAATTAGTGGCATTGTTCCTGGATAGCGTGTGATGTTAAATGGCATCTCTGCTATCTGGTAGCTGTTTAGATAGTACTTCGTCCATCTATTACACATTAAGCTGAACATGGGAGAGTTCCTTCGATACTGGGGCTTGGATTGGTTGGCGATGGCGCTTAGCCTAACCTCGGTTTACTTGTTGGGGAACAAAAACCGAGTTGGGTTCCTTGTATTTGCCGCGGCCAATGCCACGTGGATCTTCCTCGGTGTGACCTGGATGACAAGCCTTGGAATCGCGGTAGGCAATACAGTCTTCCTATTTATGAATATCCGGGGATTCGTGAAATGGACGAGGAAAGATCCGCGTTCGTAACCTCGAACAGGAGCTAGCAATGTTTGATAGCTCCAGCAACAAATACGAACCCGTGAAGATGAAGCGAGAAGACGGCTTGCGGGTAGGTCGGCTCTTCCTCTCTCTGATTTGTAGTGACTCAGGCTTGATCTGACAGACAATGTCCGCTTCCGGCGTGCGCCGTGCAAAGGCGGCGCTTTCCAGTGGGTGCAAGCCCGGTGGCTGGGATGAAGCCGACGTTGGTGCGGTTGGAGATGACGCTCCGGTTGGCGTGCAGGGGCGGTACGCTTTGCGCATTGACTCAATCTGCCGAACCGCCGTATACGTGACCCGTTCGTACGGTGGTGTGGGAGGGGGGAGCCGTGAGGCTTCCCCCTATCCCGAATAGGCAACAAAGGGTTAAGACGATGAAACACCAGAGTGTGTCGGATCTCGAGGTGGGATTGGAAGAAATCTTGCGGTCCCCAAAGAACAACGGCGTCGTAGAGATGATTGTTCGGCGGCCCGGTGTCGACAAAAGAGAGGTTCTCGAGCAGGGCGAGCTTGATATTGCCGAAGGTCTCATTGGCGACAGTTGGAGGATCCGGGGCCGCACGCGAATGCCTGATGGGTCAGCCCATCCTGAGATACAGTTGACTATCATGAATTCTCGCGTTGTAGCGTTGGTGGCGACAACCAAGGAGCGGTGGCCGCTGGCGGGGGATCAACTCTATGTAGACTTGGATCTTAGCAAGGACAATTTGCCTCCTGGCACCCTGTTGGAACTCGGCACGGCGGTCGTCGAGGTAAGCAGTGTTCCTCACACGGGTTGCAAGAAATTTGTGGAACGCTTCGGTTTAGACGCTATGACATTCGTCAATTCACGGCGCGGAAAGATGCTTGGTCTGCGTGGCATCAATGCGAAGGTTGTAAAATCAGGCGGGGTTTGTACGAAAGATATAGCGAAGAAGGTATCGTGAAACGTCCGCCTAACAGCGCGTTGGTGACCGACGCTTGCATTTCGGCGCTGCGCGCCTCCTGCAGCACGGCACAACGCGGACGTTAGGTGTCCGCTTTGGGTCGGAAGCGGACATTCGCGGAGGTCTGCTTTCGGCGTGCGCCGTGAAAAGGCGGCGCTTTCCAGTGGGTGCAAACCCCACCCGGCAACCGCTCCAGCCGGAAGCAACCGGAGCAGTCATGGAGGTAACGAAGTGGCTGAAGCCTTCGGATAGC
>Ga0224512_10001140_pt1 | contig 26392 bp, 21 predicted proteins | sample SF_May12_sed_USG_4_FD_169103 | JGI IMG/M metagenome (GOLD analysis project Ga0224512, IMG submission 169103) | Sediment microbial communities from San Francisco Bay, California, United States - SF_May12_sed_USGS_13 | ecosystem: Environmental > Aquatic > Marine > Sediment | place: USA... | reverse complement strand
CTGGGAAGGCAAGAAGAGACCGGCTATCGCACAGCTGACCAAGCAGGGCGTGATCTTTGTCTTCGACCGCGACACCGGTGAACCGCTCTGGCCGATCACGGAAGTGCCGGTCGATACGAACGGACTGCCCGGCGAGCAATTGTCGCCAACCCAGCCATTTCCTGAAAAACCACTACCGTTGGCCAAGTTCATTACGACCGAGGACGACGCCTGGGGCTTCACGTTTTTCGACCGCATGGCATGCAAGGAAGTATTCAGAAAGTATCGCCACGGCACGATGTTCGCCCCGCCCTCACCGGAAGGCACGATTATCCAGCCCGGCATGGTCAACAACTGGGGCGGCGGGGCCTTCGATCCCGAAAGCAACCTGTTGGTGACCAATGTCAGGCGTTTTTCTTTGTTTATTGGTCTGCCGCGTGCCGAAACGCTCGATCCCGAGGCCTCCAAGAATCCGAATGCCGGCTTACCCGGCGGCCCGCCGATACTGATGAAGAACACCGAGTATGGAATGGAGCGCGGACCGGAAAAGGTGTTTTCACCGATGTTCGCACCGTGCACAGCGCCGCCCTGGTATGTGCTGACGGCTGTTAATCTAAGCACCGGCGATGTCGAATGGGAAGTACCGCTCGGCGTGCTCGATAAACAGATGCGCATGCCGTTGCCACTGAAATTCGGCGCCGTTGGTATCGGCGGCCCGATGATAACGGCGGGCGGGCTTGTTTTCATTGGCGCAACTGCCGATGAGCGCTTTCGCGCATTCGATAGCGCGACCGGCGACGAGCTTTGGGTGCAGAACCTGCCAACTTCATCGATGACCGTGCCGATGACTTATGAACGCGACGGCCGTCAATTCATCGTGATCGCCGCGGGCGGACACCATATTTTTTATCCGCAAAAAGTCAGCGACTATCTGATGGCGTTTGCGCTGCCGGAAAAATAAAGCGCAAATAAACAGGACCTAGAATTGCGCTTCGAGCTTAGAACAACGGCGGACGAAAAGGGCGCGCAATGTTGATACGGGACTTGGAATCCGACATCGATCCAGGGAGAAAAAGCACGTGAAAAGACGAACCTTCTGCAGATCCGCGCTCGCCACAGCCGTCGCGAGTGCCATGCCCGTCGGGCAATTACTTGCAGCCACCGGCAAAGGCGAGACGAAAATCGTCGCGGATATAAATGCCATCACCGGCAACGGCGGCACCAAGGTCATCGAGAAAGCCGTACTCAAGGAACTGCAGAAAAGCCTTCGCGGCCACCTGCTGCTGCCAAGCAGCGACGGCTACGACGATGCGCGCAAGGGTTGGAACGGCATGATCGATAAGCGACCGGCACTGATTGTGCAGTGCCACGGCGCATCCGATGTGATTAATGCCGTCAATCTGGCACGCGACTACGAACTGCTTACCGCGGTGCGCGGTGGCGCTCACAGTGCCGCCGGCAAATTTGTCTGCGAAGGCGGCATCATGATCGATCTGTCGCCAATGCAAGGCGTGCACGTCGATCCAATCGCGCGCTCCGCGCGGGTCGAGCCCGGCGTATTACTAGGTGCAGTCGATCACGAGGCCCAGGCTTTTGGTCTTGCAACGCCGGCCGGCGTCGTCTCGCATACAGGTGCGGCAGGACTCACCGTCGGCGGCGGTTTCGGCAAACTCAGTCGCAGGCTGGGGCTGACTTGTGACAACGTGCGTTACTTTGACGTCATCACCGCGGCCGGCGAATTCAAGCGCGCCAGCGTCAGTGAAAACCCGGATTTGTTCTGGGCTCTACGCGGCGGCGGCGGTAATTTCGGCGTGGTCACATCGTTCGAGTATCAGTTGCATCCGGTCGGCACGGAGTTTCTAGCCGGCGCGGTCATGCATCCGATAAGCAATGTCAGAGACGCTTTGAGCTTCTACTCCGAATACATCAGCACCGCGCCGAATGAAGTCGAGGTCAGCTCAACTACGGTGATGTTCCCTAATGGCAAGGGCTTCGTGAGCCTGTCCGCTTTCTATGGGGGCGACCCGGCAACGGGTGAAAAGGTACTCGAGCCATTGCGCAGTTTTGGCAAGCCGATGAATGACAACTTTGCGGTCAAAAAGTATATCGATATCCAGCGCGAGACCGACCGCAATGTACCGGTGGGTCAGCAGTATTATCAAAAGACGGGGTTCCTTCCGGGCATCGAACCGGCCATGGTCGACGCCGTCGAGGCGATGACGGCTAACCCCAAACCATTCGCGCAGACCTGCAATTTTACACAGGTCGGCGGCGTGATCTCCCAGATCGACACCAGGGCAACGGCTTACGCGAACCGGAGCGCTAAAGCCCAGATCGTGCTCGGCGGATCATGGCCGAAACCGGTTGATCAGGCCGAAGAGTGGATCGCTTCGGTGCGCAAAGACTGGGACACGATGGCGCCACTCACGAACGGTTTTTACATCAATAATATGATGGGTGATGAAGGCGACAAAAAGATCAGGGCCAATTTCGGGGCAAATTACGATCGGTTAGTAGAGTTAAAGAACAAGTATGATCGGACCAACCTGTTTCGTTTGAACGCCAACGTAAAGCCGACTATTTAAAAACAATGCAAACGGCGTGGCCGGGGAATCGTCGCCCTGACTGCATGGATTGGCCTCATCGCGGATTTGCGACCCAGAGGCGCGCCACTGGCGCCGACACCGAGAACTAGATAATTTGGCGACCAAGCGGCAAGCGTCGGATGCGTTTGCCGGTCGCAGCGAAGATGGCATTGGCGATGGCCGGCGCCATCCCCGGCACCGACGTCTCGCCGACGCCCTCGGGGCGCCCACCCTGGGGCAGCAGGTGCACTTCGATTTCAGGAATATCCGCCAGGCGCAGGTCCGGGACGTCATGAAAATTGCTCTGCTGGACCTGACCATTCTCGACGGTAATTTCGCCTAGCAGCGCAGCATTCATTCCATAAACGATGCCGCCTTCCATCATGGCAGTGACAATATCGGGATGGATCAGCTGACCCGGATCGACGACACAGACGACGCGATCGACAGCCAGCCGGCCCGCCTCGCCGACAGTGACGTCGACGACCTGAGCGATCACAGTGCGCGCCTTCTCAAACAGCGCAACACCGCGGCCCTGCCCGGGCGCCAGCGACTCTCCCCAGTCGGCCTGCTCAGCAGCCAGTTCCAGGACGGCGCGATGCCTTGCATTCGCCAGGTTCGCGAGTCTGAACTCGACAGGATCGACATCCGCCGATAACGCCAGCTCATCCATGAAACTCTCGACGCAAAAGATCCCATATGAACTGCTCGTGCTGCGCCAGTAGCCCACCGGGACATGGTGGTCCTGCGGAACGAAGCTCAGAAGAAAATTCGGCACCGTGTAGATCAGATCGTAGACACCGTGTGCGACAGTCACATCACGCGCCGCATCACTGGGTCGCGGCGAAGGCGTGCGCTCGTTATAGCTGGCCACCACAGATTGCGTCACCAGTCGGTAATCCAGTGCGCGGATCGTCGCGTCGTCGTTTAAACGTGCTCGAACCCGGGCTACACCGGCTGGCCGATAGCGGTCATGCTGCACGTCCTGTTCCCGGGAATAGGTCATCTTCACGGGCCTTCCGGAGACTTTCATGGCAGCCGCGACAGCTCGCTCGACAAAATCCATCTCCGCTCTTCTGCCGAATCCGCCGCCCAGCAGGGTGCGATGCACGGTAACTTTACTTCGCTCCAGCCCGGCGATCTCGGCGGCGACCTGCTGTGCGGTGCTGAGGGCCTGGCTCGGCGCCCATACGGTAAGCCGACCACCGTCGAACAAGGCCGTGCAATTCATGGGTTCCATGCAGACGTGCGCCAGGTACGGCCACTGATAAGTTGCCGTTACAACCGACTCTGCCTCCTGCAACACGTTTTGCGCCTCGCCTTCCTCACGAAATACTGCCGGTTCCGGATCATCCAGGGCAGTGATGTAGGCTTCGCGAAGTTCTTCCGAGTTGACCGGCACAAAATTTTCCGCGGTTTGAATGCGAACCTGTTTTGCAGCCTGCATGGCCGTCCACGTATCACGGGCCAATACGGCCACGGCCGCGTCACCCAATGGCACAACGGCTTCTACACCTGCCATGTTTTCTGCGCCGCCGGTGTCGTGTGATTCGACGCGCCCCGCGGCGACCGGGCTGTGCACTGCGGCGCCAAACAGCATGTCCGGCAACACGACGTCCATACCAAATTGCCCCGAACCATCCACTTTGTCCGGCAAATCCAGGCGCGGCATGCTGCGGCCGACGATGCGATAGTCATCGCGACCTTTCGGCACGAGGTTTGACGGTAGGCCCTGCTGCGCGGCTTCTTCGGCCAGCTCTCCATAATCCGCCGCGCGATCGGAACCAGAGTCCAGAACCCGACTGCGTTCCGTAACCAGCCGGTCAGCCGGCGCGTCCCAGCGCTTTGCCGCCGCCGCGACAAGCATGGCGCGCGCCGCGGCGCCGGCCGGCCGCAGGGTATCGTAGGCATCGAGAACGCTGGTGCTGCTGAGCGTCAGGGAATCACCCCTGGCGTGGAAGACTCGCCGCAAAACCGCGGTGCCGAGGCGGGCAAAAAACCGATCTTCGATGTCCCCGAACGGGCGACCGCGGCCCATGACACCGAAGTTATAGTAATCCTTGTCGACCGGTGCAAACTCGTAGCGGATGCGCTGCCAATCTGCATCGAGTTCCTCGGCCAGCATCATCGGCAGTGCGGTGGTGACGCCCTGCCCCATTTCGGCGCGATGCACGGCGAACGTGATTTGTCCGTCCGGCGCGATCTTGACCCAGGCATTAATCGGCGTGCTTTCGGGTGTGGTCGCGCCAAACTTGAGTCGCGCGTCGCCGTCGCCACCCGTATCGAGGGCCCGATATGCGGAGTACACGATCAGCCCACCGCCAACGGCCAGACCAGAGTAAATAAGTCTCCTGCGCGTGATCGCCATGCTCAGATTCTCGACTCAGCGACGGGCGGCGGACCAGCGCCGCCACGGCCCTGCATGCTCATCGTTGATTAATACGCGCTCCAGTGTACCCCGAGTCGAACGACCGTCGCGGACCTAACCCTCTGGCGTTCACCTATCGCACCCGCCATTATCAACCATTGAAATATAACTCGCGGCCCTAATGTATATTAGGGTGTCGGTAGATATATAAGCTTAAACTGAGGTTTGGTATCGGCATCCATCGTCAGCCCCACTGATCGTTCTGCATAGCGATAAAAAAATCAAGGTGGACGCCCGGAACCGGATGCTGAACAAGCGATGAAGCTCAAAAAGCGAATTCAACACGCACGTTTTAAGCCGCAGGCACCCCAGCGGAGGCATTAATAATGACCAGTAAGAAGAACAAGCCACACGGTCCGCCAGGTCCATTGCACGTCGAACAGGTCCTGCGCCGCTGCGATCCGGCTGACCTGGGCTTCGCAACGACCGCGGATGTCGAGCCACTCGTCGGCATCGTCGGCCAGTCGCGTGCGCTCGGCGCGCTCGAATTCGGCGCGCGCATGGATGGTGATGGCTTCAATATCTATGTGCTGGGCACGCCGGGCAGCCAGCGCCATGAAGTCGTGTCGCATTTTCTGGAACAGGAATCAAGGCAAAAACCGCAGCCGATCGACTGGTGCTACGTGAACAATTTCGCCGATTCGCAGAAGCCGAAAGGTTTTACCCTCACCGCCGGGCAGGGCCTGCGGCTCAAGCAGGATATGAATCAACTCGTCGAAGATCTGCAGGCGTCTATCCCCGCAGCCTTTGAGAGTGAAAACTATCGGAATCGGCGCGCGGAGATCGAGGAAGAATTCAACGAGCAGAACAAGCGGGCCCAGGAAGAGGTGCAGGCCGAAGCCGAAAAGGAAGGGCTCGGCCTTTTGTCTACGCCGCACGGTTTCGCGATCGCGCCAACCCGCGAAGGCCGTCCGTTGGCCGAAGAAGAGTTCATGAAACTCCCCGAGGAGGAGCGCAAGCGCACCCAGCAGGCCATAGAGCGAGTTTCCGAGAAGCTTGGCAAGTATTTTGAAAATCTGCCGAGTTTTCATAAAGAGAGGCGGCAGCGAATCAAGGAAATCGACAAAAACGTGACGATGTTTGCAGTCGGCTCTCTGATTGAGGACCTGCGGGTGCTATACGAGGACTATCCGAGCGTGATCGAGTATCTCGATGCCGTGCAGGAGGACGTCGTCGCGCATGCGCAGGATTTCGGAGTCGGTGAGACCCAGGCAGACCTTCTGCCGCCGGGTATGCGGCCCGACCCGAAACAGCGCTTCAAGCGTTATGACGTCAACGTCCTGGTTAACAATGCGGCCACGGAAGGCGCTCCGGTCACCTACGAGAGCCATCCGACCTATCAAAATCTTGTCGGGCGGGTCGAACACGCGTCTCAGTTCGGAACATTGGTCACTGACTTTACGATGATCCGGTCCGGCGCGCTGCATACCGCGAATGGCGGATACCTGATCCTCGATGCGGAAAAGATTCTAGTCCAGCCCTATGCCTGGGAGGGTCTGAAGCGAGCCATTCAGAACCGCGAGATTCGCATCGAATCTCTCGGCCAAATGCTGAGCCTGGTTTCCACCCAGGGGCTCGAGCCGGATGCGATGCCGCTGAAAGTCAAGATCGTCTTGATCGGTAATCGCTTTTTGTATTATCTGCTGTGTCAATTGGATCCGGAATTTCCGCAGTTTTTTAAAGTTGCGGCGGACTTCGAGGACCGCATTCCACGCTCCGCGGAAAACCTGGAACTCTATGGCCGCATGCTGGCCTCCATCGTGCAAAAAAAATCACTGCGGCCATTTGACGCGGGCAGTGTTGCGCGGGTTATAGAGGAAAGCTCGCGGTGGGTTGGCGACACCGAAAAACTATCGGCCAGCATGCGCACCGTGACCGACCTCATGAGTGAAGCGGACTACTGCGCCGGTCAGCGGGATGCGACCCTCGTCGAACGGGCGGATGTCGAAAAGGCCATCGAGCAACGCACGTTTCGCCTGGACCGGATTCGTTCGCAACTCCAGGAGTCCATTCAACGCAAAACCATTCATATCAGTACGGATGGTGAAGCGGTTGGACAAGTGAACGGCCTGTCGGTGCTGCAATTGGGCGATTTCATGTTCGGGCAGCCATCACGCATCACGGCAACGGCACGACTCGGGGCCGGGAAAGTTGTCGACATCGAGCGTGAAGTCGAGTTGGGCGGCGCAATTCACAGCAAGGGCGTGCTGATTCTTTCATCGTACCTCGGCTCGCGCTACACCACGGACGTACCCCTGTCTCTTTCGGCAAGCCTTGTTTTTGAACAGAGTTACGGGCAGATCGAAGGCGACAGCGCTTCGGTGGCCGAGCTGATGGCACTGTTGTCGGCGATCACTGATGTGCCGATTCGACAATCACTGGCGATTACCGGATCTGTCGACCAAAAGGGCGTGGTGCAGGCCATTGGTGGCGTCAATCAGAAGGTCGAGGGATTTTTCGATACCTGCAAGGCACGCGGTCTTTCCGGTGAGCAAGGCGTGCTGATACCCGCGGATAACGTACAGCACCTGATGCTGCGCCGAGACGTTGCGGAGGCGATTGCCGCGAAGCAATTCCACGTTTATCCGCTGACGCATGTCGACGAGGCAATCGCCCTGCTGACCGGGCGCGAAGCCGGCGAGCGCGACGCCGATGGTATGTTCCCCCGCGACAGCGTCAACGGGCTCGCCGAACATGCATTGCGGAATCTGGCCAGCCAGCGTCGGTCTTTCGCCTCGGGCGGTGAAGCGGGCTCGGCTGATGATGAACGGTCATGAACGCCGCTAGCCGTTCCCGGGTGCTGGTCTGGCTGGATCCGACGGCACCGCAAGAAGCGTCCCTTGAAGTACTCGCGGGGCTGGGCTCGGCCAGCGAGATTCTCGGACTGTTTGTTGAAGACAGCACGCTGCTGAACCTTTCCCGCCTGCGCGTAGCGCGAGAAGTGACATTCGAAGGATCGACGGGGCAGCAAATGGACCAGCGGCGCATCGAACAGCAATTCCGGGTACACGGCGAGCGAATGCGCACCCTGTTTGAGACGGCTACACGAAGAATCAGCGCCAGTCACTCGTTTCGTGTCGCCCGCGGTGAGTTGAGAACCGAGCTGCTGAGCGTCTCTGCGGACTTCGACATGCTGGTCCTGGTGCATTCCCGCCATCACTTTGGCGTGCGGCTTAACGTTCGCGCGCAACTCGGCGACCTTCTCACGGGCGGCCCTCGCACGCTGGTGTTCGTGCAGGAGCAATGGCGCACCGGACAGCGCGTCGTTGCGTTGTTCGATCGTAGTCCGGCAAACGAGGCGGCGCTGCGGACTGGCGCAGCCATTGCTGCGGCGGAAGGATTGGAGCTGTCGATTTTGCTGCCGGATGTAGCAGACGAACAGCGTCTCGAATTACACGAACGGGCCAGGGAGATATTGGGTGACGATACGTTTTATTCCTTCAGAACTATCGCTGCAGGCGATGTCAACGCACTGGTGCGCGCGGCCGATGCCGAGAATGCCAGGGTGTTAGTCGTCCCCGGCGCCGAGCCGACCGACACAATACGAGTGGTCACCGAACTGCTGGATCGCGTAAGCTGTTCTTTAATCGTCGCTCGGTAGATTCTCCGGAGCTAAAGAAATTGCCAATCTTCGCCTACAAATGTGATGCCTGCGGCCATGAATTCGACGTGCTGCAAAAATTGGGGGCAGACGCACCAGACGAGTGTCCGGAGTGTCGCAGTGCGCAGCTGCGCAAGCTGCTGTCCGCGCCTAATTTCCACCTGAAAGGCAAGGGCTGGCGAAAGAATCGCGATGCTGAAAGCAAGCCGCCGGCTAAAAGACCACGGTTTGCACATACGCTCGATTCTGCGACGCCGCACGCGGAACACCACGATCACCAGCACTCCGATGCAAACGGCCGCGATTCAAAACACAAACACAATCACGACGATTGAAGGCACGGGAGAAAAAGCCGACTTTCTCCTTACTTCTGTAAATCCTCGCTGGCGTCCCGCCGGTGGCCGAGAAAGACGCTGGATATGCCGTTTCCCTCAGCCAATACTTTGCAGAGTAATCTGCCTGATCGTTTTTTTACAGGTATTTGTCCAGTGAGAATTTTTCGCGCGACGGTATCACCGGACGCTCATGCGCTTCTTTATATTCGGCGCTGACCGTCGCGTCGATGCCGAAGCGACCGACCGCGTATCCATCAGGCGACTGGCCATCGTAGACGGTCATCTTCGCAGACTTGTCCATGCGTGAGGATATCGCCCATTCAATATCGTCAGAATTCCAGATGTTCACGTCCTGGTCCACGACGACGACTCGCTGCAGCACCCCTCTCATCGGAAACGGCCCGAGAAAGAAACCAAAGATTTCATCGATCACGAGGTTCGGCTGATCTTCGCTCTGTTTGTCGATTGCCACGGCAAGCTGTGCGCGCAAACCGCCCCGCCGCGGTGTGAAATCGACATTCAGGTCCACGACGAATGGATACTTTTCTTGCAAGTGCGCCAGCAGTTCATTGCGCAGCTCGCTGAAAATAAACACACCGAGCGCATTGTGCTCGCGATTCATGCCGCCCATGATGATATGAAAAACGGCTGACCGCCGGTGCGTTATGGCCAGAACCTTGGCGACGGGAGACGTCGTTGCGCCGAATTGATCGCCGTATTCACCCATGGTGTGCGCGACTTCCGCGCTGAAATCGACCTCCGCCTCGATAACAAATTCGGCCTCGGCTGGAACCATCAGCTCGCTGCTCTGACATTTAACCAGTGAGATCGGCTCACCGCTTAACGCGCCGGCCACGCCGAGGTCCGATACCTCTGGTGGCATTCTGGATCCCGCCGCGATCAACAGAGCAGGCGGTCCACCGATGACAACGGCAACCGGTAGCTTCGCTCCGCGCGCTTTCGCCTCTTTATATATGCGCATCAGATTGCTGTTGTTGCTCGCGCCAAGCGAAAACAGGTTCTTGCCGATGACCGGCTGCCGGTAAAAACCGAGATTCTGAATGCCACTGTCCGGATCCATGGCAACACCAAGGCCGGCCGTAATGAAGCGATGCGAGTCACCCGAGAAAAAACGTGGTACTGGCAGTGCGGTCAGATCGATCTCTGCCCCGGTCAGTACGACCTCCGAAACGGGTCCATGGTCCACGACCTGCGGAGCCAGTGGCGCTTGCCTGCTTGCCTCTAGCAGCGCCGCGAATTTATGCACCGGGAAAAAATCATCCACTGAGCGGCCGACCGCCAAGGCATGCCGCGCCGGCGAGGTCATCAGGCCACCGATGGCCGCGAACCCGGACCCGCGGACCTCTTCAAACCAGCAGGCTTTGCCCCGCGCCTCAGCCTGTTGGAGTAATGCGCCGAGTTCATACTCGGGGTCGACTGCGGCTTTGATGCGCAGCAGGTCACCGCTTTGCTCCAGGCTCGCTATGAGTTCGCGAAATTCCATAGGGTCGGTATTCTCCGGGAAAATGCTTGCAGACGCCATGGCGGCGCGGCCCCGTGCCGCATGGAGATTCGCGGCCCGGCTGCGTTCGGCTCATACAGAAGAAAACCCCGCCTGATCAATGCGTTTCAATAAACTCTGACCGCGTGGCCCCGGGCGCGCGGCATGGGCAGTTGGACCAGAATTAAAAAACAGACTTTGGGGATTCACTGATCTTCTCCGGTTTACCAACCGGGTCGCTCGCGCGCATCTATGCAGGCCGCCCGGTGCGGATTGCCGATGCCCGGTGAAGCCGTTATGACATGAAAACCTTTATCGACCGCGTAAGTCACTGTATCGTCACGGAATTGAGATCAATAAGAAACGGTTCAAACCGGATTATGCAGGCGCCAGTACAAGCAACGATTCCGATGCAAGACGACGACACGTTGTCCGTGGAGACCGCGGAGCATCATATGGTCGAGCGCGTGCCATGCGGCGCGCCCGGCGACAGCGTTGGCGCCATGCTTGCCAGCCTGGCCGAGGAGGAGTTTGACGCCGCCAACGCAGTCTATGTGCTCGATGACAAGCGCCACCTGCTCGGCATCGTCAGTCTGCGCACCTTGCTCGGCGCCGGCATGCAGCGCCGGCTCGCCGACATCATGCAGACACCGAGTGCAACCGTGCACCCCGACGAGGACCAGGAACTCGTCGCCGTCGTCGCTATCGAGCGTGGTGTCTCGGAAGTACCGGTGATCGATTCGAAACAGCGGCTCGTCGGTGTCGTACCGTCCACGGCGCTGCTTAAGATTCAACTTCGCGAGCACATCGAGGACATCAATCGACTCGCAGGCATCCTGCGGGACAACGAACAGGCGTCGGATGCCATTGACGGGAATGTGTTGGCGCGGGCCATGCGCCGGCTGCCGTGGCTGATTGTCGGCCTGGGCGGCGGCGGCCTGGCGACCTGGCTGATGGCCGCGTTCGAGGACGAACTTCAGACTCGCCTGACCGTGGCATTCTTCGTGCCTGCCCTGGTTTACCTGGCCGGAGCGATTGGTACCCAGTCCGTTACGATTGCGGTCCGCGGCTTATCGATCAGCCGCCAGACGCTTGCCGAGCTGACGAAAAGCGAGCTGTTCACCGGCATGCTGATCGGTATCATTCTCGCGGCACTCTCCTATCCCATGATTGTGCTGACCCTGGGTGACATGAACCTCGCAATGGCGGTCTGTATCGCGCTGATTATTGCCTCGACATTGTCGACGACGATTGGCCTGTTGCTGCCGTGGACCCTATGGAAGCTGGGTATCGATCCTGCTTATGGCAGCGGGCCGCTTGCCACTATTTTGCAGGACCTGCTCAGCCTGGCCGCTTATTTCGCCAGCATCACAATACTGCTGTAGGGCCGAGCAGGTAAGGCATCAACCTTGTTGCCGAGGTGAAAAATTAGTTCGTCAACACGGTCGTGAACGGCGGAATCCGCGATGCCATGAAGCTGACTCAAAAACTTACGCGCGTATGGCGCGAAGACCGGAATTTTTGCAAACTGCATCGCTATGATCCAGATTATGCCGGACTGCATGGCACAGAAAATTGAATTCCTGATCGCCGCGGACCGCGAGCCGACGAAAAAATCCATACAGGTCCGCTCGCTGGTTATCGCGGGCTGGGCCGGCCGGGATCGCAATGCGCTGGAGCAGCATATCGCCGAACTCGAACGTGAGGGCATTCCGCGCCCGGTACAGACTCCTGAGTTTTATCGTATCGGCGTTAATCTGCTGACAACAGCGGCCGGCATTCAGGTCCCGGGTGACACATCGACGGGCGAAATAGAGGCCTTCATGTTGAAAGCCGAGGACGAATTATGGGTCGGTGTGGGTTCGGACCATACGGATCGTAAGCTTGAAGCCACCAGCGTGGTGATGTCCAAGCAAGCCTGCCCGAAACCAATCGGCACGACACTGTGGCGCTATTCGGATATCCGGGATCACTGGGACGCGATCGAAGTCTGCTCATACCGATACGAGGATGGCGAGAGAATCGTTTATCAGCGGGGCAAACTGTCTGCCAACCTGTCGGGGAAAGAACTGCTTGATCGTTTCGCGCACGATCATGGACCCGTTGCGAACGGAACGCTGATGTTCTGCGGAACCATTCCCGCCGAGGGCGGGATAAAGTTCTCTAAGCGGTTCGAGATGGAACTGCATGATCCGATTCGCGACCTGTATATCAGGCACGCCTATGATATTTTCACATTAGCAGTTAATTAATGTCTGGTCCGAGAAAAAGCATGGAGTTGTTCAAAGCGCACCGGGAGTTCATGACGCTCGACATGAACGAGGGCTGGACCGTGCCACCAGGCTACCCGGAGGGTATCGAGGAAAAAATCCTGTCCGGCCGCCTGGACGAAAAGGCGCGGTGCGGCAGCCGCACACGACTGTTGAGATTTCAACCAGGCGCTTTCAGTACCGCACCCTTCGTCCACGAGTACTGGGAAGAAGTCCTGCTAATATCGGGCGATCTGATCGTGGGCGCCGGCGACAATGCGCAACCATTCCTGCCGCACACCTATGCTTGCCGGCCGCCCGGCGTTGTCCACGGGCCGTTCAAATCGGAACTTGGTTGCCTGCTCGTCGAGGTTCATTATTTCGATTGACGCGCGTCAGTTCTCGCGGCCGAACTGTTGCATCGTGAATTCATTGAAAGGCACCGTGGTCGTTTTAGCTTCGGTGAAAAAACTCATGCAATCTCTGGCGCTGTCCCGGCCGATACCTGACGACTTGTAGCCACCAAACGGGGCTCTGAGATCTCGAGTCATGGGCGTATTGACCCAGACAGTCCCGGCACGAATTTCCCGCGAGGCTTTCATGATCGTCGGCAGGTGCTCGGACCAGATATAAGCCACCAGTCCAAACGACGTATCGTTCGCCATCGCAATGGCCTCATCGATATCGTCAAAGCGGAGAAATGCGGCAAAGGGCCCAAATATTTCTTCCTGACAGATTCGCGTTTGATTGCCGACGGCCAACAGCGCCGTCGGTTCCATGTAAAAGCCACGGTCTAACGCGGCATGGCGCTTTCCGCCAGTCAGAAGTTCACCGCCCTCTTCACGGGCGATGTCGACATACGACAGGACTTTGTGCAGATGCTCCTCGTAGCAAAGCGGGCCGATCTCCGTTTCCGGATTCAACGGATTGCCGATGCGGATATTCCGGCAACGTGCGACGAACTTTTCTATGAACGCATCAGCGATCGAACCCTGAACGAGGATTCTCGACCCGGCCAAGCATTGCTGCCCATTGCCGGTGAATATGCTAATCAATGCGCCGTCGAGTGCCCGATCAAGATTCGCTGTATCGGTAATGATGTTCGCCGATTTTCCGCCGAGCTCGAACGCCACCGGCGTCAACCGCGCCCCGGCCCCGGTCATGATATGAGCCGCCGTTGCCGTGCCACCGGTAAATGAAATGCGGTCGACCTCCGCATGGCGCGTCAGCGCATTGCCGGTGACTTGCCCGCGGCCGTTTACCAGGTTTACGACGCCAGGCGGTATATCGGTTTCGTGAACCAGCTCCACAAACCGGTGCATCGACAATGGCGTGTACTCGGACGGCTTTACAACGCAGGTATTGCCGAACGCAATGCATGATGCGATTTTCATCGTGCACAGTCCGAGCGACATATTCCAGGGACCGATCAACGCACCGACTCCGGCGGGTTCGTGCGTGACGTATGACAGATACGGTTCCGTTTGGGTGTATGTTTCGCCGGCTTCCTGACCGATGACTTCTGCGAAAAAAGAAAAATTCATCGCGGCCCGGGGCACATGCGCGATCTTGATACCTTGCAAAGGCAGGCCGCTATCGATGCACTCCAGATGCGCGAGCTCTGCAGTATGGTCCAGGATTTTTTGCCGGATTTGCATCAGGATACGCTGGCGGTCGGCAACGCTCATGCGCGGCCAGGCTCCATGGTCAAATGCGCGCCGCGCCGCCGCGACCGCAATGTCAACTGCGCGGCTATCGGCCTCGATCAAATCAGTCAGAACGGTTTCGTCAGCGGGTGAAATACAGGGGATGTTCGTCACCGCGGTACCGGTCTCGAGCGGCTGACCGTCGACAATGCCCGGGATCGCAGACGGTATTTTCGGTTTTAGCTGCGGCACTGCAATCAGGCGTCCCAAAGACTGCAGAACGCGTTCGCGACGGCGTTCTCATAAGTCATCTCGATTTCCGTGGTGCCGAGCCTGGTATTGAATGCATCGATGTCGCGAATCATCGCTGCATCGATTCTCGGGTCGTAGTACGGCAGATCTCTTTGCACGACTGCGGCGATAAGGCTGGCCTCATAGTCCGGGAAAAGACGTTTGCCGACCACGGTGGCCTGACCGACATCGCTTTTCAAGGCACGCTGAACCGCGACGATGGCGCGGGTAGCGGCAGCCGCGGCGGCCGGCTGTGCCGCAATCAGCCGATCCGAGGTGATCAGGGCTGGAAACGTGTAGTTCCGCGCCCGCGCCGGCCCGTCGCCGCGTCGCACGTCGAGGATAACCGTGCCGGCGCCACTGCGCACCGCGCATTCGGCACCCAGACCATTCGCCCAAAATCCGTCGATCAGGCCGGCCTCCAGTGCCTTCGCGGCCTGCAGCCCGAACGACGCGCCGGCATCGCTGCTTCCGGGCACCGGCATGATCGTCACCTTGTCGCGTTCGATATCGATACCCGCATCCGCCAGCAGGCCCCGCAGGCCCTGCTCGACCATTGGCGCGGCACCGATCCGCAGTCCCTTGACGGCTTCGATATCGTTTCGATCGGCGCCCAGGTCGGTGCGCAACACGAGCAGCCAGTACATGCGCTGCGCCAAAGCCGCCAATAACTTCGCGCCCTCCCCGCCCGGGAAAATCTGCGGCAGCGCGTGCGCGGTCCCGGCAACGAAATCGAGTTGGCCTGCGCCGAGTAACTCCAGGCAGTTTGTGACCGGAAAGATGTGTTCAAGCGTCAGATCCAGTCCCTCGCGCTCAAAGAAACCGAGTTCGAGCGCCGCGATAGCCGGAAAATATGAATTACTGACGAGATCCGGTACGGCGATTTTCATCTACTGAATGCTGCCGACGTTAGCGGCGTCCGACCAACAGATTGAACAGCACTTCGCCACGGACATAGTTTTTCTTGCCATAGCCGATATTCGGATTGACGATTTGCATGTCAACTGCGTCGCGTGACCATCCCGCGTCCGCGGCCACCTCGCACAGGTCAATGTCGGTGATAAATCGCGCAAAGGATTCATTGTTGTTATAACTTTCCCAGTCGTGCATGAACTGTTCCATCGGAGTATCGCCGCGCGGCACCTCGAAGTGCAGCATCAATCCGCCGGGGCGCAGCAGTCGGCGGCATTCGGCAAAAATTCGCGGCAATGCTTTCTTCGAGGTTTCGTGCAGCAGGATATGCGATAAGACGAGGTCGAAACTGCCGTCCTCAAAGTCCGTTCTCTCGGCATTCTGTTGACTGAAATGAACTTTCTGGCCCAGTGACCTTGCCCGGGCATGCGCGTAGCGCAGGATTGGCGCGCCGGTATCTATGGCGTGGACTTCGGCATCGGGAAAGCCTTCAGCCCACGGCAGTGTGCTCGAGCCAATCGTGCACCCCATGTCAAGAATGCGCGACGGCTTAAAATCGGGCCAATGCTGACGAACATGGCTCAATAATGCGCCGCCGAGATTGATGCCCCAACCGTACGCCTGGATACCGGTCTCAAAAATCGCGCCGGCCGCAACATCATCCGCATCCGCCTGCTCCGTGTGATAACTGCCGGGCTGAATGTGAATATCAACGGCGGTCAGGTAAGGCGGAATGGGCAGGTCTGCGTCCAGCCGCAGAGACCCGTGGTTCGCGCCATCCTGATCGCGAATTTCGCGAAACGTCTCGATCAGGTCCGCGAGCTGCCGTTCCGTCACGTCGACGCCACAGTCCCACATCATTTCCTGGCTGCGGCGTAGTAACGCGCTCCAGAATTGATAATAAGGAACACGGGTCATGAGCTTGCGAATCTCGTGTCGATCTTTTGGCGGCTGACCAGTCCTCTCGACAATAGAAGGTTCTATCCGGGATTCGTAGATTGCGTAATTGCCCGGCATAATTTTGCCGGATAAATGCGCGCGCAAAGAACTGACAAAATTCAGGCGTGCAGACTCATCGTGAGTCTTTTGGGGCAATATTTCAGAATCATGTATTTTCAAAAGCCGACCCCGCGATAGGCACCATTATTCGGTCGCTGGCGATTACCAAAGCTGGCGGGTTCAGGTCACTGTGACTCGCATTTGCATTCTACGCTTTGGTCATTCTTTATTTAAACGTCTTGTTGTTGTTGCGTCACACCCCGGGTTACTGCAATCCTCACAGGCTGCCGAGTTCTGCTGCTGACCGATCCCCAATTCCAAGTGACTCCGGCGTGCGCAATGCTTCAGCCGCGTAATCACGGTCCATGAGCACCGAGGTAATCTGGATGATGGCGTCCATCGTCGGGGTCTTCACCCCGACTTGTCGCGCGAGACGGGACATGAACACGAGACCGTAACCCACATCCTCGTTCAGGTAGCGGTGCTCGAGCTGCGGCTGGGCGCCGATGCCCAGAAAACCCGGTGCTTTGCGGTACCCGGCACCGTAATTACTCGCCAACATGTAACCCTGGCGCATGCCCATTTCAGGATCGGGTAACACGATTATGCCCAGCCGCTCGCCAATCGCAATTCGTTCCCGGTCCAAGGCCTCGATCATGCGGCCCACCGAGTCACTGACCCCCTCCTCGTAGAACAGGAAATCTCCGCCCGTACCCTCGATGCGGGCGGCATTCGCCAGCGTGACCGCCGGATGGATGATGGGATTGGCGTTCTGCAGGCTGGTTTGCAGCACATTGTGCGCCGGCTCCATGCCCGGATACACGTCGCCAATCAACTGCAGAATATCTGCGGTGTGCTCACCCGGCAGGGCAGCCAGAAGGTTGCCCGCCTTTAGCTTCAGAAATACGTGGACCCGCCCCGGTTCGGTCAGGCGGACCGCGTAGTGCAGGGTGGATGTCTCGGCGACCCGAATGGCATCATCTTCCAGTTTCAGGCCCGCGGCCTGCTTGAAGGCCAAGGCCCCGCCGCAGGAACTCGGGCTGACGATCACGGTTTGCCCGTGACGCAGCCTGCCGGCAACCGCTTCGCCAAAGGGTTCGGTACTGTAAGCAGGTCCGACGATATAGATGAGTTCGGCGTCCTGCAGCGTCTCATCGATGTCGTGGCCCGCATAAGCGATGGCGCCGAACCCCGAGATATCACCTTCGGCGTGAATACCGGCCTGGTTCGCGACGACCTGGATATTTTCCGGAAATTGCGGAAAGTCGAAAAGCCTGACTTCGTGTCCGTGGGCGGCACAATCGAACGCCACCGCTGTGCCGCCCGCACCGGCTCCCAATACCGCGATTTTCACTGTTGACCTCCCGTGCCCTGCGGCTAAATTACGTTGTTCCGGACCGTGTCACTCACAGTTTAAGCGGAAAACTCGCAGAAAGGTTGTTGGCTGCCAAATTCATATCACTGCCGATAGCCAATACCGGCGCCGCAGACAGTCGGGTAAATTTCCCCCGTATTGATACTTGGTCGGTAAGTACCTATATCAGCTGCCCGTCTGCACGGATAAATTAGTAAGCGATTCTTGGGGAAGCTCTTGGCGAGTCCCGAGCATCATACGGAGGCCACGGCATGAGTGTTATCCGAAGTGTCTGTGTTTTCGCTGCGCTGGGCTTGACGATGATGGGCTGTGCGCCTGCGCCGGAATCGGGTCGGTCATTTCGCCTGCCCGACGGTGATCCGCTACTCGGTAAGCAGGTTTTCCTGGATCTTCAATGTCACGCCTGTCACACCATCCCGCGCGTGGAGCTCCCGTCGCTCGACATCGCGGCACCCGTAACCGTGTCACTAGGCGGTCCAACGACGCGGGTACAGACCTATGGGCAGCTCGTCACCTCGATCATCAATCCGTCGCACAAACTGATCAAACGATATCCGCAAGACCAGATCTCGAGCGAGGGCCAGTCGTTCATGCCAACCATGAACGAGTTCCTGACAGTTCAGCAACTCATCGACCTGGTGGCATTTCTCCAGGATCAATATCAGGTTGTTGTGCCGGAACCTTACCCATACGGTCCATATGCACCCTAGCGACCGACTCTCGGAAGTAATCGCGCCGCATGCCATACCCGTAGTCAGATCAAGGCTTAATGGACGAATCGTGGGTTTACCTGCAGCGAATTGACGAATTTGTTGATCTGGTCGACCTCCTTATCTTTTGATTCAGCAGCGCAAGTATAGGTGATGAATATTATTGTCCTTTCATTGGCAAGCCACCACTGTCTGAAGAATGCACCCAACCCTCCTCCACTTCTATCCGAAAGGAAGGAAAAGAAAGATTTTCTGCATTTGCGCTCGCAGTCATTCCGCAAATGGCAATTGCAAGAAGCGTTTTCATGACTCAGACCAACAGGGTTTTCTCCTTAGCAGGGGTTGCCGGTAGTTCGAGAGTGATGATAGTTTGAGGCGCGTACAAATAATTCCGCATAAATTAAAATGCCTCATGAATCATCAGAGTTCTCGGCTTGTTCGTGGCTCGATATCAGATGCCAGTAAGTTATCTCAATGATAAAGAATCCAAAATGTCCTAAGTTCGCAGCGCGTTCGGACAGTTCGCGCCGCCCAAACTGTCGTCTATTCGAGAAATCACCGCGTCACTTCAAGGCAGCATGTATTGGCATTTTCCGGATTTTAATGATGCTCTTGTACCTTGGCCTAGGCATCCCCGGGGCCGCGCTTGCCACCGTTGTGCGCTTCGAGACACCTTTGGGTAGCTTCGACGTGGAGTTATTTGATGATGTCACCCCGCTGACGGTGACCAATTTCCTGAACTATGTGAATGATGGCGATTATGAAAATTCTTTTATACATCGCAAGGTCAACGACTTCATCGTGCAGGGTGGCGGCTTCACGTTTGAAAATAATCTCGTGGGCAACGTGCCCGAAGATCCGCCGGTCATCAATGAATTAACCCTGTCCAACGTTCGCGGCACCATTGCCATGGCGAAACTCGGCGGTGATCCGAACAGCGCCACCAGCGAGTGGTTCATTAGCCTGGCGGATAACTCAGAGAACCTGGATAACCAGAATGGCGGGTTCACGGTATTCGGTCGGGTACTGAACGATGGTATGGACGTCGTGGACGCCATCGCCGCACTGCCTAATTGGAACCTTGGCGGTGTCTTTACCGATACCCCATTGATCGACTTTACTAATCAAGGACCCGTGCTGGCGGAGAACCTGGTCTTTACCGGCATCACCATTGTTCCTGCTGTTGATGCAGAAATTGACGCGACCGGCCTGACCGACATCTCCGGCGATGCGGTGCCGGACGTGGCGGTGCTGTCGCAGCTCGCCGGGAAGCGACCGCGGGTGCGCTATTACTCGGGTGCCAACCGCAATAAATTCGAGCAGGTCGCCTATCTGAGTAACGCCTGGGCCGGGGTGGCGGCGGCCACGCTGGCCGATGCGAACCAGGATGGCGTGACGAACGATCCGGCGGTGGCGGTGCTGGGGCGGCGCATCTCCAACGACCGGCTGTCGGTACAGGTGCGCATGGCCGCGGGTGGTGCGGAACTTGCGCGGATTAACTTTCTGAACAACCGCTGGACCCCGGTGGATGTGGTGGTGATTGACGATGCCAATGGCGACGGGGTCTCCGATGACACGGCGATCGGTGTGCCGGGGCTGAATCCGGCGCAGGGCTCGCAGAAGCAGACCACCCTGCAGGTGCGGCGGCTCAGCGATGGCAGCCTGCTGCGCGAGGTGTATTACAACAACAATAACTGGACGCCGCTGGCGGCCGGCGCGGTGCAGCGGCCCGGCCAGAGCCCGTTGCTGGCGGTGCTGGCGGAAAAGAACAGCAGCAAGGAGATTCGTGTCCAGGCGCGTCTGCTCAGCGATGGCAGCCTGCAGCGCACCAAGACGTATCTGAATGACCAGTGGCGCGGCCTGGACCTGGCGATCCTCAAGGACACCGACGGCAATGGCGTGCGCGACGATGCGTCGTACATGGTGCTGGCGGTCAACCCGGGTAATGGCCTGAAGCGCGTGCAGGTGCGCGGCACGAGTGGTGCGCTGGTCAAGAACGTGCTGGTGATGAACGATCTGTGGCAGGCACGGCGGATTCTCGGCAGTGACGATATCAGCGGCAACCTGGTCGAGGAGCTCGGGGTGCTGGGGAACCGTATCAGCGATGGTAAAGCCCGCATCGAGCTGCAGGATTTCGACACCGGGGCCATCACCGGCAACATTTTTCCCTAAGCAGAAGCGGGTGTCTTATCTGGTTATTCCGACAGTACCCAGATGTCGGGTTGTGGTGGTCGTTTTGCGTCTATCACGATATCGTTTTTCCAGCTATCTGAGTGACCGGTTCTTGCTCCGAAGCGGACCAAGCTGATAACCAACACCAAAAGGCTCAAAACGACCCTGAGGCGACATTCGAATTTGGGCGAGATATGCGACCATATCCGTTACGGTAGATACCATGCGAAGGTGATAGACGATGTCGCTTGACTCCGAAATAAGACCAAAACGACGTAGCTTTTTGTTGGCGGCGTTTGGCTTTGCCACCGGCTTCGTGGTTGCGGCACTGTCAATTCCATCATTCCAGAAGCTCACAAGATTGTGGTTTCGTATCGCGAATGATCCGAGTACGCTAACGAACGTCGAAGTCGATATACGTGAACTACCGCCCGGCGAAACTATGGCCGTTACGTGGAAAAATCGACTGGTTTATGTCGTTCGACGAACCCCAGAAATGCTGACAGCAATGCAATCTAATGATTCGCAACTGCTTGATCCCGATTCTGAGTACTCGCAACAGATCGAGGGGGCGCAGAACGATACAAGATCATTGAACTCGGAAGTTCTCGTTATTGACGGAATGTGTACGCACCTCGGTTGTCCGGTGATGCCCATTGCGCCGGGTGCGAAAGATTGGCTTCCAAATGGTGGGTTCTACTGCGGCTGCCACGGGGGTAAGTTTGACTTGGCAGGGCGAGTTTACAACGGAACACCTGTTCCACAGAATCTCCAAGTACCCCCATATTTTTTTAAGGATGAAAACACAATCGTAATCGGCGGTTCCAGACACATAAGCGAATCATGAACGATGGCCGCTTGTGGCCGTTTTGCGCCTGTCACTACATCGTATTTTCAGCCATGTGAGCGACTGCTTACCCCTCCGAAGCGGACCAAGCTGATAGCCAGCACCGACAGGCAGAAGACGACCCGGAGCGGCCGGTTCGGAAGACCAAAAAAAATATCCTCTCCAATAGCGAGTTATGCGACAGTTACATCGTCGCATTGATAGCTGGGTCGCTTGAGCTATGGAGCACAACAAAACCATCATCCGGCAGTTCATCGATGAGACCCTCAACAAGGGCGACATCGAGGCGGCGGAGAAGTTCGTCGCCAAGGACGTGATCGAGCAGGTTCCGTTTCCGGGCCAGGGGCCGGGCATTGAGGGCCTGAAAGACGTGCTAGCCGGCATGCGGGCGGCGTTCCCTGACATGCACTGGACGGTCCAGGAGCAGATCGCCGAGGGGGACAAGGTGGTCAGCCGGTTCGAGTGGACGGGTACCCACCGGGGCCCGTTTCTCGGCGTGGAGCCCACCGGTCGGCCGGTGCAGGTGTGGGGGATCGTTATCGACCGGCTGCAGGACGGGAAAATCAAGAACACGTGCATCCTGATGGACGCGCTGGGTCTCATGGCGCAACTCGGCGTATTCGCGCCCCAACCCGCCAAGCGGCCGGGCGCAGCATAGCCCGCCGCTGGAATCAGGTATAACTGACTCAGTTTGACCCAGGCCATGTGAAAACTCACCTCATTTCCGATTATGAAGTGATCGACCAAATCATAGTCGATTTTTCGATCTGAGGGATTCGGATTTCGGCCTGGCAGTGATTTTTGGGTACGGATTTCGCGGCTATTTTGCTGCGGCTTACAGAGACGCACACGGGCAGTGAGGACGCAGCGACGGACTGATCAGACCGCTTGCATCTTTGCGATCAGTCCGGCAACGCCGAACAAACTGATGACACGTTTTAGGTTGTAAGCCAGCACATGCAGGCTCATCTCGGTGCTGACGCGTTTCAGCGTCCTGGTCTTGAAGTGCTGCGGGCCCATCCAGTCCTTGATCGTCCCGAATGGGTGTTCTACCGTCTGTCGCCGTACGCGCATCACATGGGGATTGTGGTCGAGCCGCGTCTGTAATCGGTCGATCACCGTTTCGTGTTCCCCGCGACGCACACGCCGTTCCTTACCCACCGTGCATCGCTGCTTGAGCGCGCACTGGCCACACACGGAAGCCCAATAGCGATGGATGGTGAGCCCCTTCTCCTCACTGGTGGTGCGTTTAGTCAATCGTTCACTAGCCGGACACTCGTACTCGTCATCCTCCGGTCTGTAGATGAAGTCACGCTTGTCGAACAGGCCTTTGGCGCGATTGTTTGAGGTATTCGGTTTTGGCAGATAGGTCGTAATACCGCCATCCTCGCAGGCCTTGATCTGTTCGCCGCTGAAGTAGCCGCGGTCGGCAACCGCCTCAATCTCCTCAACCCCCAGCGCCTGTTTAGCCTGCTCGGCCATCGGCGATAGCTGGGCGCGATCACTGCCCTTGTTGGTCACCTGGTGCGTGACGATCAGGTGATGCTTCGCATCCACCGCTGCCTGCACGTTGTAACCCACCATGCCCGAGCCCCGGCCACTGGTCGCCATCGAACGCGCATCCGGATCGGTGAGGGAGACTTGTTGGTCGGCGGCGGCGAGCAGCGCCGCCTCATGCTTTTTTAGTTTGGCAATCTCTCCCTTTAAAATCTCGATCTTCTCAGCCAGGCGTTGCGATTTATCATCCGCCAGTTCTGCCTCCTGCCGATCAAGACTCTCCATCTCCAACAAATATCGCGCAATGCTCTCATCGATCTGCTCAAGTCGTCGCTGCAACTTCGCCTTCGTGAAGTTGCGATCCCGGTTGTTCAGCGCCTTGAACTTGCTGCCGTCGATGGCAACAAATGCATCCTTGAACAGGTTCAGCTTCTGGCACAGCAACACGAACTCCCGGCACACCTTCTGAATCGCCTTGCCGTTGTCCTTGCGAAAGTCGGCGATGGTCTTGAAATCCGGCGCCAGTCGACCCGTCAGCCACATCAGCTCGATATTGCGATTGGCTTCCTTTTCCAGTCGATGGCTCGATTGCACCCGGTTCATGTATCCGTAGATAAAGAGCTTTAGCATCGTCGCCGGGTGATATCCCGGTCGCCCGGTATCGGCCGATACCGTCTTAAAACCAAGCATCAACAGATCTATCTCATCGACGAACACCTCAATGACCCGCACCGCGCTCTGTTCATCGACGTAATCTTCAAGCAACTCCGGGAACATCGTTGCCTGCTGGCGATCCGCGCCTACAATGAATCCACTCATCGCCTGCACCTTCTGCGGGAAAGGTTTATTCTACTCAATTGAAGAGTTTTCACACAGGCTGGCCTAGAAGCGGACGGTCATTAGCTAATAAAATCAGTCATACATCAGTCATACATCAGGCGGACCCGGCCAATAACGGACGAAGACTGAAAATAAACCTTTTTCTCTCAACGCCTTGTTCATGAGAAAAATAGACTTATTCTTTATCGAAGCTATCGGCAATGATAGCGCCCATAGACGCTGGCATTGTTATTACAATTAGACGCTTCAGCGCAATAGTTGGCTCAGCAAGCAAAGGAAATTTATTCAGTGCAATCAGAACCAGCGACACAACTAGAGCCGCTATCAAGTAGGCGATGACAATCCGTATTAAAAAGACAGGGATTCTATGTTTGATGTTTGCTTGGAATACGCTTTCATATGCGAAAAAACCTAAGATCACAACAGACAATAGAAAAACCAGAAGTAGGTTTATTAATGGAAGAGTTTCGCCTAATTTCCATGCTTCTTCCGAGAATGAGATGGGCACAGCCAAAGCAAATGCTCCAATAGCAACTTGGCTTGCATCCTCTAAGTTGAAGTTTAAGTTCATGTTTATCTGCCTATCTGTCAGATCGCTTCCGAAGTTCTACAATTCAGCTCATTAAGGTGGCCAACGGCTCTAAAAATGTATTGCAGCGTGGTCTGGAAAATATCCACGATCCATTTTCCAATTTTATTCGTGCCCAGACTACCTCCAGCCTGTTTCTTCTGGTCGCTACAATCACGGCCCTTTGGTGGGCAAACTCAGCTTATTCTTCTACCTACCAGAATCTAGTACACACACAGATTGGGTTTTTTGTAGGAGAATTTGAGCTACGGGCCTCACTCAAACACATTATTAATGATGGTTTGATGGTGATATTTTTCTTCCTGCTCGGTCTTGAGATCAAACGGGAAGTACTAGCCGGTGACCTCGCTCGACCTGAAAATCGACGTATGCTAATTGTCTGTGCCGTCGGTGGAATGGTTTGTCCTGCTGTGATTTATTCCTTATTCAACTGGTCACTTGATTCACAGATTGGATGGGGCATACCAATGGCAACCGATACCGCGTTTGCGCTGGGCGTCCTTGCCCTTGTGAGAAAACATATACCTGTTAGCCTCCTGGCTTTCATTGTTGGCCTCGCCATTATCGATGATGTTGGCGCGATACTGGTCATTGCAATATTCTACACCCAAGAAATATCTGTAATGCACCTGTCAAGTGCATTTGGGCTTATTGCGTTTTTGGCAGTGGCTAACTACGCAGGCGTTCGCCAGCCGATTTTCTATATTTTCATCGGCGTTGCTGCGTGGTGGGCGATGCTCAAGTCCGGCGTTCACCCCACGGTTGCCGGTGTCGCCATTGCCTTGATGGTGCCAGCAAGACCCAAGTTCGCGTCGGGAAAATTGCTCGATAAAGCAAAATCGATAATCACCACAATACAGAACGAAACAAAAAAGGTAGATGTTCTAGGCAGCAGACGAGATCACGACCAAGTACTAGAGGTGCGCGATTTTGCGGAACGTGCCAGCACACCCTTGCGTCGTTGGGAAGATGCACTGGACTTACCAGTAGCATTATTTGTCTTGCCGCTGTTTGCGTTGACCAATGCTGGCATAGTATTTGGCTTTAGCTCATTTATCGATAGCCTCCAGCATCCAACTGGATTAGGAATTATTACTGGACTCGTGGTTGGGAAATTTATCGGTATTTCCGGCGCTTGCTGGCTGGGTCTGCGCTACAAAATTGGCAGGTTACCTGATGACGTTAATTTAAAACATGTCATAGGTGTCTCGCTCATAGCAGGGATAGGCTTCACCATGTCCACCTTTATCGCCGCGCTGGGTTTTGACGCGCAACCCGAGCATCTCCATATCGCAAAAACATCGATTCTGGTCGCCTCAGTTCTTTCCGCAATTCTTGGCGTCTTATATATCCGGATTATTTCTACAAAAAATATCACGAAACACTCAATTCGACACGAAAAAACGGCGCGAGTTAAATGAAACGTTTGCGGCACCCCCCCGTAACGAACGAACGTTTGCAGGCCCGACAAGGGCACGTTCCCGCCGGTCACAATTCTAGTGCGACTGTCTGCTCCTAGGCGTGAGGAGACATTCGTCGAAAGAGCACCACATAGCTATGACCCAATCCGCGAACGACGGCTTCTGGCCGATTTCTGCCGAATGAATGCATGATATTCAAAGGATTTTTTCGTCTGCTCTTCGCTCCGAAGCAGTCGTCAATTCTGAAAAGTCGAAAAGCATGCCTTCGACGGCTGCTTGTGAGCAGATAGCGGAAGTTCCAAGTGTTGCGCTGCAATATTCGGCTGTCGACCCTTAGGCGACATCGGGCAGCCGCCGAAATATGCGACCATAGAACCGAGAACATGCGCGTTGGCGCATGATTAAGCTGTTAGGT
>Ga0224512_10001139_pt1 | contig 26398 bp, 24 predicted proteins | sample SF_May12_sed_USG_4_FD_169103 | JGI IMG/M metagenome (GOLD analysis project Ga0224512, IMG submission 169103) | Sediment microbial communities from San Francisco Bay, California, United States - SF_May12_sed_USGS_13 | ecosystem: Environmental > Aquatic > Marine > Sediment | place: USA... | reverse complement strand
ATGAACGCCCATGAATCCTCTCTCTCTCAAGGAGCAACCAGGTCACCGTAGGCGTCGGGTCGCCGATCACGATAGAACGCCCACTGCTTACGAACTTCCTCGATCATATCGAGGTCGAGATCCCGCACCACTAACTCCTCGTCGGTGTCGGATGCGGCGCCTTCCACTACCTGACCCCGCGGGTCGACGAAGTACGAGGACCCGTAGTAGTCGTTGTCACCAAAGGGTTCCCGGCCGACCCGGTTGATGGCTCCGATGAAGTACTCATTGGCCACCGCCGCGGCCGGTTGCTCGAGGTTCCACAGGTACATCGACAGGCCCCGGCTGGTGGCCGACGGGTTGAAGACGATCTTGGCGCCGTTGAGGCCGAGAGCCCGCCATCCCTCCGGGAAGTGCCGGTCGTAGCAGATGTAGACGCCGATCCGACCCACCGCGGTGTCGAAGATCGGGTAGCCGGTGTTGCCGGGCCGAAAGTAGAACTTCTCCCAGAACCCGGTGACGTGCGGTATGTGCGTCTTCCGGTACTTGCCCAGGTACGAGCCGTCGGCGTCGATCACCGCCGCGGTGTTGTAGTAGAAACCGTCGTCTTCCTTCTCGAAGATCGGAACGATCAGCACCATCCCGGTCTCCTTGGCGACGTCCTGCATGAGCCGGGTCGTTGGGCCGTCCGGTATCAGCTCGGCGTACTCGAAATACTCGTTGTCCTGAACTTGGCAGAAGTAAGGGCCGTAGAACAACTCCTGGAAGCACATCACTTGGGCCCCTTGCTGGGCGGCCCGGCGGGCGTACTCCACGTTCTTGTCGATCATCGAGCCTTTGTCGCCGGTCCATTCGGTCTGGACGATGGCCGCTCGTACCACATTTGCCATGCGGGCCTCCCTGTCGAGGGTTCCGGGAACCCCGGGGCAATCTACGCCTCGTTTGCCGCAGAACCACGCGGTCCCTTCAACCTACCCTCGGCGCCCGGCTAGTTGACGAGCGCCGGGTGATTCCAACCGGCCGGGATCAACCCGACGGAAGGTTGCTTCACCTGAGTTGCTGGAAAAAGGTGAGGCCTCGCACCGCTAGATTCAGGCGATCTGCGCGGCTACCCCACGTTTGATGGCGGCCAGGATGGCGCCCATCCCGCTGAGACGCATCGCCGACACCGCCTCGGCCAGGCCCATTCTGAGGAAGAAGTCTGCCGGGACGTCCAGGATCTCCGCAGCGGCCGCACCGTTCAGTCCAGCGTGAAGAATCCCCGCATACCCGCGCACCGTCGGCGACTCGGCGGGCACGTCGAAGAACAGATCGACCCGATCGTCATCGTCCAGTTCGACCGCTAGGAAGAACGGCGTCTGGCACTCCCGCACCTTCTCGAGCAGCTCCGGATGATCGCCAAAACGGTCGGGTAGATCCGGCAGCCGTTGCGAGTAGTCCAGTAGAGCCTGCAGCTTCACATCGCGCGGCACTTCGGCAAACATGCGCACGATCGTCTCCAGACGGTCAGGTACACCCACTGAATTCCTACTTCCTACATAAACACTGTCTTGATAGTGTAAATATCTTGCAGCACAAACCAGAGGGAGGACCCCGTGTCGAACGACAAGTTTGCAGCCTACGCTCACCCCCACAAGCTGGTCTCGACCGACTGGCTCGCCGACCATCTCAACGATCCCGACGTTGTCGTCGTCGAATCCGACGAGGATGTGTTGATCTACTACACCGGGCACATCCCCGGAGCCGTAAAGGTCGACTGGCATACCGAGCTCAACGACCAACTCATCCGCGATTACCGAGATCCCGTGGGCTTCGCCAATTTGCTTTCCGCCAAAGGCATCCGCCGCGACCAGACCATCGTCTTTTACGGAGACAACTTCAACTGGTGGGCCGCCTACGCCCTCTGGGTGTTCACCTTGTTCGGTCATGAGGACACCCGGTTGCTGGACGGAGGACGACAGAAGTGGGTGGCCGAAGGCCGGCTGCTTACGACCGAGGTCCCCGAACGCCCCGCCACCGAGTACCCCGTGGTAGAGCGTCGCGACGCCCCGATCCGCGCCTTCCGCACCGACGTTGATGATCACCTTTCCGCCGGCCTTCCCCTGGTCGACGTCCGCTCCCCCGAGGAGTTCTCCGGCGAGTTGCTCCACATGGCCAACTACCCCCAGGAAGGCGCACTGCGGGGCGGACACATCCCCGGAGCTCGCAACGTGCCCTGGAAACGGGCCGCCAACGAAGACGGCAGCTTCAAGAGCGCCGAGGAGCTGCGCGCGATCTATCACAATGAGATCGGGCTTGGGGACGATGACGAGATCGTCGCCTACTGCCGCATCGGGGAACGCTCCAGCCACACCTGGTTCGTGCTCACCCACCTGTTGGGGCACCGGAAGGTCCGCAACTACGACGGGTCCTGGACCGAATGGGGCAACCTGGTTGGAGCCCCCATCGAGAAGTAGCGTCTCTTTCCGGTTTTGGCGCTTAAGTTGCTCTCCCTGAAGGCAAGATGAGCGCCAAAACTGAATTCAAACTGGTGCCCGGGCCCGGATCTGGCCGACCAGCTTGCCGAGAAACGCGGAGCGGAGCGGTTTGACTGCCATCGCCGCCTTCCACGGTGGCATCCGCTCGATCAACGACAGGGTGTGGGCCACCGTTCGACCTAGCCCGCTTCCCACGTTGTCGTAGAGCAGGTCGCCGAGCTTGCCCCGTTCGATCGCCATCATCGCCACCCGCTCCATCGTATCGGCCGGGACAAACGGTCGGTCTTCGCGCAGTTCCATCCCGTGAGCATCCCAGCGGCACACGTCGCCACACACCCCGCAACCGAGGCACCGAGCCCCGTCGATCAGCGCCCAGTTCTTCCGCAATCCCTTGCCTTCGCTCGACACCACAGTGATGGCTTCGGCGGGACAGGCCTTGGCACAGGTGGCGCACCCGCGGCACTTGCCATGATCGATGGTGGCCATCCAGTTGGAGGGGACGATGCCGTCGTAGATGCTGAAGCGTTTGATCCCACGCATCATCCCGCAGCAGCACCCGCAACAGTTGCAGAGATGGGAAACCTCATTGCGGACGTTGTCGCCGGTCTGCGCCAGCCCGGCCTCTTTCGCCTCGAGCAGGATCTCCATGGCTTCAACGTTGGTGATCGGCTCGGCGATGCCCGCCCGGGCCATCACCCGGGCCGAGTTGCCAAAAGTCAGACAGGTGCGGGTAGGAGCGTCGCATCCCTCCCCCCGCAAAGTGGCGTCCGTGCGGCACGGGCAAAGGCTCACTGCCACCGCGTCGGCGGTGCGTACGACCTCGGTCGCCCTTTCCCAATCGAGGATCTCGGTGTCCCCATCGGGCAGGACTTCCTCCCGCACGAAGGACCGGCCGATCTGAGTCGTTCCGGTGAAGATGCTGCGGGCGAAGCCCTCTTCCTCGAACAGCGCTGCAAAGGCCTGCGCGTACTCATCCATCGGCGCGTCGGGGCGGGACCGCATGAAGGTGAACTCGAAGAACCCGATCACCACCGGCGTCGCCACCACATAGCGGGTGCCGTCTCGTTCAAAGTCGAGCACCAGTCCGCGCTCGGCCATGGAGGTGATCCGCTCCCCCAGCTCCTCATGATCAACCTCCAGTTTCCTGGCGAGGGCGGGCAGAGCGACCAGTTGGGGTAGCCGCCGGGCGATGTGGGCTTCTTCGGGGTTGAAGAGCAGGCGCAGCACCCGCATCATCGCTTCAGAGGCGGGGGCACCGGTGACGTTGCGGTCGAGCCGCTCTTGCAGCAAGCGGTACTCGGTGTCGACGTCCAGGTCTGGAATCAAAGTGGTGTGACCGATGGCGGCCCCCAAAGTGGGTTTCAGTCGATCCTGCCCGACGGGGCCGGATCTTGCCAGGGCCGAAGGACCTTCACCAATGGCGCCTGCGGGTGAATCTCGCATGGCGGACAAGGGCATCGAACGCGCCTTTCTTGCGCACACTCCGGCTATACCAAGATAAGCCCCGGAACGGAGGAGATCCGGCTCACCAGGAGTGTTCGCGCCCTTCCCAGGTCCAGAACCGGCCGTGATCAGCTTCGGTGAGGCCGGCCACCAGCTCACGGATTCCGGCAACGCTCTCTTCGACGCGCAAGGGCGCGGCCCTGCCTCCCATGTCGGTGCGGACCCAACCGGGATGCAACACGATGGCGATCAACCCCCGGGCCGCCCAACCCGGGGCACGTCGCCGGAACTCGTCGTTGAGGGCGGCCTTCGAATCTCCATAGTCGCCCAGACCTCCCGCTCTGCCGCGCCGGGCCCCCAGTTGCGAGGTGACCAGAACCACCTTGCCGCCGGGTGAGATCGCCCCCGCCTCGAGCAAAGCCTCAATCGTGCGGATTGGCGCATCGGCGTTGACTGCCATCATCTCGGCCCGGGGGGTACCACTGCCGACGCCGGCGTTATGGATGACCACGTCGAGCGCTGCGACCGAGCGGACCAGCAACGCCAGCTGCGCGCCATCGCGCACATCAAAGGCATGGAGTTGCAGGTCGCCCGCCAGTTCGGCCAACTGACCGGGTTGGTCGGGAGTGCGAGTGGTGGCGTGCACTTCCCACCCTTGCTCCAGGTACTGACGGACGAGTTCGAGACCGATGCCCCGGCTGGCACCAACGACGAGGACCCGACCCGGGATGCTGGGTGTCATGGCCTCAGTGTGCCAGCCCTCGAGGATTCACGCCGGTTCTCCGGTGAGGATCGAACCACCCATCAGGGTTGGATCTCTCCGGGCGGCCGTAGGCGGACTCCGAGTGCCCGATTCGGGTCCCGCCGGGCAAAACCTTCGTAGAAGAGCATGCTGAAAACGATGGCCGAGTCGACGCCCAGCAAAACCAGGCCCTCGAAGGACCCGCCGAATACCGACACCAGGCCGATTGCAATAGCAGCGCCGAATCGCGTGTAGGGGACCCGCCGAAGCGCTCGGTAGGCAGAAGCCACGAACGAGAGCAGGACTAGGGAGAACCCGAGCGCCAGGAGCGTTCGGGACAGCGCAGGGAGCTCTTCGGTCGGGTGAGCGGTGATTTCGGCGACTACCACCGCGAACAGCACAATGCCGGTCACCAACGGGTAGTGGAGGATCGTATAGGCATCCCGGGCAAAGGACCCCTGGGCAGACCCGGAGAGGCTGCGGAGATGCGACTCGACCCGTTCTGCGACCCAATCGAAATAGGACCACCACAACAAGGCGGTGGCCAGCGTTGCAACGACGAGTGTTACCCCCAACGTGAGGCCGACCCGGCTGCTACTGATTCCTGCCCCGATGGCTACGATCGATTCCCCCAGAGCAATGATGACCAGCAGACCGTACCGCTCAGCAAAGTGACCAGCCGTGATCTGCCAGTCGCCCTGCTCCGCCGCTCGAGCTGCGACAAGATCGACCAGTAAAGAAGCCAGCCAGATCCAGGTGCGGGCGGGATCAGCGACGAGTCCGCCGACCACGGCTACCAGGGTGGCCAGCACGGTGAGAGGGACAAAGCGGGACACGACCTGGCGCCGTTCCGGAGTCGCCGATCGATAGGAAAGGACGTTGGCAACCAGGCGAAACACGAAATAGGCTCCGACGAAGTAGGGGCCACCGTCACCGAATGCGTCCGGAATCACCCTCGCCATAAGCAAACTCATTGCCATCGCAACCAGGAGCCCGAGCCGCACATCCAAACGGTCCGTCCCGACCGCATTGAGTGTCCAGGTGAACAACGACCAACCCCAGTAGATCATGGCCAGCACCAGCGCTCCCTTGGCCACGCCGGCCGGGGTGAGGTCGTGTTCGATCAGCGCCACGATCTGGGTGATGGCGAAGACGAACACGAGATCAAAGAAGAGTTCGAGCGGTGAGACACTCAGTTCGTCAGATTCGACCACAACATCCTCGATTTGGAGGACGTCGACGCTAGCAAAACGGAGGCGGCCGCCCGGGGCGGCCGCCTCAATGTTCGGTTGATTGCCTCTACTCAGGTGCCCGGAATCCCAAAGTCGAGGCTCTCCATGTCGGTGACCTGATCCGCCGGAGGCGCTTCGATCACGATATCGGAACCGTAGTCGTACATCTCGAAATCGATGACCATCGACTCAAACGCCTCGTCCGGGGCCACATCGAGATCGGTGCCGTCCATCGCGATCACGTATTTGTTGATCAAGCCGTCGTCGGAGATCCAGAGGTCCATAGGCAGGCAATCGATCGGCGGTAGACCGATTTCAGCGCGTTCTTCTGGGCTGGCGTTGGCCAGTAGGTCCTTCGTGTCGAAGACCACCAGGTAGCGGGTGGTATCGACCCCCCGGATCGTCTCGCGGCCCAGCTCTTCGACCGTCCCGTTGAGCTCCTCGAAAAACTCGAGAAAATCCGCCGGGTTGCTGGGAGCTGAGCCGCCGAACCCACTGGTGGCGGACTGACCTTCCTCGGCCGGAGTGGCAATCCAGTCGGTTTGGGTACCCAGAAACTGCGAGAAGAACGGGAAGCGGATATACGACGTTTCTCCGATGGTTCTCAACTCCATCTCGCCGAGATCGCCGAACAGGCCGGCCGCCTCGGGTGGAATCTCTTCACCGAACTGCGATGCGAAGGAACTCATGTCCATGATGAAGCTGAAGTTGCCGGCTTCGTTATCGAAGGCGCCGGAGAAGGGCATCTCGAAGCTTCCGCCCGGGAGGTCGGGAACGCCCGCGATGGTTATCGATCCGTCCATTCGACCCTTGGTGGCATCCCGAGTCCGGGACAGCGATTCCTGCAGGCTGGCCAGCCCGCCGGACGATCCGCCGCAACTCGAGGTCGTCGTCTCATCGGGAGCTGCGGTGGTGGTGGTTTCTTGAGCAGCCGCTGTGGTGGTTGTGTCTTCAGCAACCGCCGTGGTTGTTGTGGCCTCGTTGGCGGCAACGGTCGTTGTGGTTTCTGCGGTGCCATCGCCGGCACACGCGGTGGCAATGAGCGCCAACACGGCGACGATCGTCCATAGGGTTCGGATCTTCATGACGTTACATACCCCTTTGCTGTCACAGTTCAATCTACGTCGACTCAGCGAATAGCGCGGGGCGTTTTGCCAAGTTCGGCCATACCGAATCAGCACATCCCTCGGCAGGAGGGGGATTCCGATCTCTTCGAGCCGGAATTGCGGCGATCAACGACGGCCCCGGGGTAGCGGACCGCGCCAACCAGACCCAAGCGGCGAATCTCGACCTACGTGGTCGATCCCCGGGCCTTGTCAGTCAGCGCCTCGATTGCCGGGCCGTACATAGTGCGCTTGATTGCTTTGAGCGTTTCGGGGTCGTTGGCGGCGAGCGCGGAAGCGAACTCGATCGCTCGCGGGAGCACCTGGTCTTCCGCGACCGCCTGGTCGACAATGCCCGACTGGTGGGCCGCGTCGCCACCGAACCGGTGGGCGGTGGTCATCGCCAAGTGGGCTACCTGCGGAGTGAGTCGAGCCTGGATGAGAGCGGCCATCCCCTCGGTGAACGGGATCTTGATGTCGATTTCGGGCAGGCTCCAAAACCCTCGATCGTCTCGCATGACACGAAAGTCGTGGGTAAGCGACCACATCGCCCCGGCTGCGAAGCAATGGCCGTTGATGGCTGCCACCGTAGGGCGGGGGAATGTAAGGGTGCGGGCGAAAAGCCGTTGGGTCTCGATGGCCAGCTCCTCGAAACTCATGTCAGCCTCACCGGACATGATCCAATCGAGATCGAGACCGTTGGAATAGAACTTCCCGGTGCCGGTGGTGACCAGCGCCGCCGGACCCTCGGCTGCGGCCACCTCGTCCAACAACTCGTTGATCCGCTCCAGCGACGTCCGGTTGAAGCGGTTGTCGTCGGCGTCCATCTTCAATAGGTAAACGTCGTCATGGTGGGTCAGCTCGAACGACACGGACACTCCTCGATGGGCAGCGGCTCAACGATATCGACCTTCCCGCGTGTCGCCTAACCGGTGTCCCGTCCGGACACTTCCGATGGGTCGGAAGCGTCCCGACGATGATCGGCGATCACCAGGGGGTTGTCGGTGAACCCGACGTCGCGATGCGATAGATCACAAAAGGGTTGGTTCTGGGAGTGGCCGCATCGGCACAATGTCATCCGGTACCCGGCGGCCAGCAACTCGCCTTCGGAGTCGTGCACCTCGACATTTCCGCGCATATAGAGGGGTCCGTCGCGGGTGGGAACAACGGTGGTGGTCTCGGGCGGGGCTTCCCCCGGTCCGTCGAGCCGCCTGTAGGTGAGGGCTCCGGACGGGCACTTCTCGATCGTGGCTGTAATCTCGTCGACGGTAGCCGCCTGCACGTCGACCCATGGGGTCTGCCGCAGGTTGAAGACGGCATGGAGCGACCGCAAACAGATCCCGGTGTGGACGCAGCGGCTCGAATCCCAGTGGACGATGATCTCGTCGGTGCGGTAGTCGCGTCTTGCCATGTGAACTCCCTCGCCTATGGATCCGATCACGCTAGCAAGCAAGTATTCCGTCATGCCTACGCTCAGTTCGGTACGCTCAGTTTTTCTCGCTGAGGGAGGTTGCCCATGGCAACGATATCGGACGTTCTGAAAGAAAAGGGAAAAGGCGTTATCGGGGTTGACCCGTCGGCCACGGTCTACGAAGCCATCGAACAAATGGTCAAGCACAACTGCGGATCTTTGCTCGTAATGCAGGACGAAGACATCGCCGGCATCTTCACCGAGCGGGATTATCTGCGGAAGGTCACTTTGCAGGGTCGTACCGCAAAGACGACCGCGGTGCAAGAGATCATGACCAGCCCGGTAGTGGTTGTTGAAGCCGGCGCGGAGATCGACGAGGCACTGGCCATGATGACCGACCGGCACATCCGCCACCTACCCGTCGTCGATGGGGGGCGGGTTGTCGGGGTTGTCTCGATCGGTGATCTGGTCAAGCACAAGACCAAGGAACAGGAGTTCCAGATCGGCTATCTGGAGGACTACATCGGAGCGCGCTAGGGAAGTCACCCGCCTAGGTGTGCTTTTGCCACTCCCGCCGGCGGGTCTTGAGATCCCCTGTCGTGAGACGGTGTCGATCTGGGGCATGGCCGGGATCCTCGGAGCGTCCTGTCACGGGTTTGTGCGACCCGTGGGAATAGCCTCTCCCGGGTGCGTGGTAGCGCGAGGAGGGCGACGGGTCATGGCCTCTTGCACACCGGGGCCCTGGCCTCCCCTGATGGCAGGGAGGCCAAGCGAGGCAGAGGGAGCGGCTGCTGGTGGCCGACCGTTGATCTCCCCACCTCCCTCCCGCCAGCGAGAGGGGGGATGAAGCCAAGGCTCAAGGCGACCACTGATCCAGTGTCAAGCCGACTACCACCGGTTGTCCGTCCTCGTAGTCGAATGACACGTACCAGATGGTCCAGTCCAACCCGCCGTAATCGGGGTTGTCACCCGGGTCGTATACGCCCACGTAGTTGAACCCTGCCAGCTCAAACGGAATGGCATAAGCTGCCAGCCGCCCGTTGCCTGCTTCGATCGGTTCGTTGAAGGTAAGCACGACATCGGGATCGTCGTAGGCGGAGACCAAGCTGGCGGCGATCTCCTGGGCGAAGGTCCGGCTGGGTGCCTCGTTTGCAAAGTCCGGGTCGTTGACGTCAAAGGCGTTGGAAGGCCACTTGTACGTGGTGGGATCTGTAAGGAGACCGGCCAGGTCCCCGAAGCGGACCGGCGCGTCGTGGTGTGACACGTACAACCCGCGCCACGACACGACCCGCGAGAGGTCGCCGAGGCCGGCCATGATGGCCGTCATTTCATCGAGCCTTTCACCGACCCGGCCGTCGGCGGCGAAGGTGGCCGCATCGACCACCGATGCAAGGTAGCGCCTATTGACCCAGCCGAAGCCGTCCGGCGTGGACACCTCTACCCAACGGGCGCTTCCCACCGGCGTCGCGTTGCCGGTGGTGCGTACCACCGTCCCCGGGGCGAGCATGCCGAAGACCGGATTATCGACCCCGGGCCCGGTCCGCACGTTGAGGTTGTCGTTGTCCTCGACGAGCACCACCCGGCCCTGCCGCGTGGCAGGCACCCCGGCCAGTGACGGCAGGTCGGCCTGTAGCCAGCGCGGCGTAGAGCCCGCTGTGATGGGGACCAAGGGCAAGACCGAGGCGTAGTCGCCCCGGGTCACGGGCTTCTCGAGGAGAATCCCCTCTCCGGAGAATACGGTGATGGGTTCCCCGTCGAGCCGGAATTGCACAGCATTAACGGTCTGGAACTGGGTCAGCGTGTAAACCACCTGGGCGAGCCGGCCGAGCATCGCAAAAGAACCTCCGCCCGATTCGAATTCTCTTCCCAGATCGATGGTGGCGAGTCCGTCCTCGATAACGATGCCGAGCAACAGCGTGTCCTCCGGAACGGCGCTGGAAAGGCCTTCGTCCAGTTCGGCCCGGTTCGGCCCGGCGATCAGCGCCCGGATGGCGTTTCCGGCAACCTCTGGTGTGGCCGGCACGGCCCGGGTCACCGCCACTGCATAAGACGCGTCCTTGATCAGGTAGATTTCAACGAACCGCTCATCGGTGAAGACGGTGGTAGAAGTGGTCGACGTCGGATTGGCGGGATCGTCCGGGACCGTCGTCGATGAGCTGGTCGGGTTCTGGGTGCCGGGAATTCCCCGCGTGGTCACCGGACCAGCATCGGTGGTACCACCGGGACCGCAGGCGGCGACCAGAGTGGCCAGCACGGTTAGGATGATCGCTAGGCGTTTCACGGTGTGCCTCCTGGCTTGTTGGTCTCCTATCAGCGTGACACGACTAGTTCTCAGGTGTATCACCAGTAGGTAACAAAAGCGTTACGGCGCCTCTCGCTACCAGGCAAACCCACCCAAGTAGTTCTCAAGGCCAAACGTGGTTTCGGCAGTTCCGACCTCGGTGTCGGATCCCCAGATCAGCATGGTTCTCGTGGTATCGGCCGCCGCTTGGGTCCACCCCGCCGTCTGCGTAATCACCTCGCCCTCGGCGCCGGTGACAAGATCGACGGCCCTGAGGTCGAATCCGCCCCACTCTTCCGGTGTCTCGTCACGAGTGATATACAGCGTGTCGCCGATGAGCGCCTGCGGATAACCGCTGATACCTTCGACTATCGGGGGGCCGGCATCGAGGGGCCCCTGATGATCGAGTGTCACCGCGAAGACGTTCCCGGCGTTGTTCATCGCCAGCAACGCCCGCGAATCAGCCTGCCAGTCCACCCAGGTAACCATGTTCGGGTCTTCGTAAGAGGTGGGTACCGTGGCCACCGACCACCGCCGGGTCTCTACGGGCCGGCCGGTGGCCAGGTTGTAGAGCACCACGGTGTCGGTGGGGGTGAGCACCCAGAAGTCGGGTTCTTCAGGGTCGGGCAGACACTGCTCCGAATTCAGGACGGCCATCCAGTGACCGTCGGGCGATACCGCAGGCGCAGAGCCGGATCCGACGGTGATGTTGGTGCCGAAGCCCAGGTCCAGTCTCTCTATTTGGCCCCGGGAGCTCAAGCACGAGTACCAGGAGTCCTCCCCACCGACTGCATAGAAGAGGGCTGAGGCGTCGGGGGTGAGGGCCATGCGTCCTATGAACCTGCCGTCGCCACTGAAAACTGGATCGAATACCTTGCGGCGTTGTCCGGAGGCAACGTCCACGATGACCAGTGCCTCGCCATCGATGAGCAGGGCGTTGCCGTCCTCCGCCAGCGGAGACACGGCGGGTCCCACATACCGGGGGTAGCAGGTTCGTGATTCGGGCGTTCCCGCACACCAGTTACTCGCCTCGGCGCCGGACTCGAACGCTCCCCAGTGCACCACCCAGTAGCCCGGGTTGAGTGAGGGGAAATCGTCGGAGTAGAGCACGCCGGCGTCTGGGATTCCGGCGGCAATTCCCCTAGCCCAGTCTTCGGCTCCTGGGCGACTCGTCTCGATGGAAGCGAGGATGAGCGTCCAGGTGCCCCACGCTTTTGTCGAGGGAGTTGGCACCCCCGTAGTCGAAGTAGTCGTTTCTGTGGTGGCCTGGGCGGTGGAGGTGGTCGTCCCAACGGGCGGGCTAGTCGTGGAGGGCGCCGGGGTGGTGGTTGAGCTTGCCGCCCCGGAGCCGGCACAGGCTGCGACGATGAGCGCCATCGCGGGGATGAGCCGGGAGTATTTCATGCCCGCGAAACGATGTTGCCGAACATCGGGTTCCCACCGATTGGTCAGCCACCGCTGAGGGAGAAGTGCATCCAATCCTTGAGGCTGTTCCAGTAACCGCCCCACCCCCATCCGATGTCGGCGAATGCCTGCACGACCTCGTCGCCGGCGGCGATCATCCCGGCTCGCTGGTCTGCACGGTCCAGGTACACAGAGGCCAGCTCGGGAAGAACGAGATCACCTTTCAGGTAGGGGTTGTGGAAGGGGTTGATGTCGATCGCCGTCCCGTAGGCGTGCTGCGACCAGCTCCCGGATCCCACCGCCGGACGGCAGACGAACGAGGTGGTGTCGTTCCAGTCGCCGGTGGGGTGAGCGTCGATCTCCTCGAGCCGGATAACGCGCATCTCCTCGATTGGGAAACGGATCTCGTGCAAACGCCGAAACACTCCAACCATGTCCTCAGCCACCGTGGCATTGACGAGCAATTCGCCGGTGTGGAACTTCTGGTCGAACCCCCAGTGGGTCACCGTCAGGTAGGCAAGTTCCTCCACGGTCACCGGACATTCCGAGGTCCAGGTCGAACGTAGGAGCACGTCGGTCGGCACTGGCTGGATGGTCCACTCGAATTCGTCGCCGCCGGGTGGAAGGCGAACATCAGGAGTCTCAAAGGCCCGATCGATCAGCTCAGGGGGTGTTGGCTGAACCTCCCCGAATTCGTCCGGGCGCAGCGGGAGGAGGCGGGTACCCAACCAATCGGGGCGAGCATACGGGGAAGGAGACGCGGTCGTGGTCGTCGTCGGCGTGACCGGCGGTTGGGTCGTGAAGGAAGGTGAACTGGTCGTTGAGGCCTCATTGCCGGCCGGAGCGGTCGTGGTGACAGCTTCCTGTGCAGCACAGGCGTTGAGCAGCAAGGCTCCCCCCACCAGTATGACGCTGGCTGTCAGATGTCTGCATCTCATCACCAAAACGTTAACGGCCTTGTCGGCACAACTAGTTCCTCTGCGCCTACCACCGCTCTAACGCAAGACGTCCCTATGGGTGGCCACGGCGCGCGGCGAGCGGTTGACGGAAAAGCCCTTCAGGGATTTCCGCTCCAACCCTCACCAGGGCGACGCGCCATGAAGGCGAAGAGCCCAGCGCCCATCGAAGAAACCGGACGATGGTCTTCCCCACCAACAAGGCCCCGGGACGCTTGCGGACGCCGAGGATGGCTCGCAATCTGGACGGAATCGTCGCCGCCGCCGCCGCGAACATGAGCCGATACCCGATACCCACCGCGGCAGGAAGCGGTGGAGAGCGAAGGAATGCCACGGTTTCGACTAGACCCGGCGAATCGCCGAGATCGGGATGATGGTTCAACCAGCGGCTCAATCCGGCGGCAGTGTCGGGAAGCGGATCGGCGTCGAGCAACCGACCGACGTCGGTCTGTTCCGATACGAACCGGTCGGCCTCTTCCCGGCTGAGCCGTTGTGGCCCGAATTGCTGAAAGGCCACCAGAAACGAATCGGTGAGCGCATTATGAACCCATGCCGCAAACTTCGGGGTTCCGGCCGTGTACGGCCGATCGCGGTGCGACCGCCCCCGGACCGGAGCGTGTGCGCCTCGGACCGTCTGTATTGCAGCCTCGATCTCGGGTCGGGCCCCGAAGCTGGTGGCGGTGACATAGGCCGAGGTTCGCGAAAGCCGCCCGAGCGGGTCGACCCGGTAGGAGGAGTGGTCCGCCACACCGGCCACTACTTCGGGGTGTGCGGCCTGGATAAGCAATGCTCTGATTCCTCCAATGAATGCTGCGGCGTCTCCGATCACCGGCCAGGTGACGGAGTCCGGACCGAACATCCCGGGGTCTCCTCGGTAAGAGAGTGTGTGTTCCAGCGGGTAGGGGGCGTGGGCGAACAGACCAGTAGTCGATGAAACCACCCTGTTTCGGTAAGTGTCGACGAGGGTCTTTAGCTGAGGCATCACTTGACCTACGGTAACGGGCTTTCGCTGTGTGGATACGTGGTGAACTCCGTCCCCGGATGACGGTTCGGGCTGTTTAGATCTTGTTCATCTTTACTTTGGAACGCGGCGGGGACCCGTCCGGTTGTACAAGGCCAAAGGAGGACTATGACAGAGCGACCGAGACCTCGGAGCAAACGACGTCTGCTGATTGCAGCCGGGGTGCTGGCCATCCCCGCAGTTGCCCTTGCCTGGTGGCTAGGTTCACCACTGTTCCTGGATACGGAAGTCGATGAGGCCTTTCCGACTGTGGAATCTGCCTCCCTCTCGCCGGAGAACGACCAGCCAACTCCTCAGAGCGCCGAAACGGGCCCGCCCGAGACCCCGGCCACCCTTGCTCCCGAATCTGAGCAGGGGGCGGCTGAGCCCGTCCGACTCCTTCATGGTTCGTTCGTGGATGCCGACACGGCCCACCGTGGCAGCGGATCGGCCACCATCCTTGCGCTCGAAGATGGGTCCCATGTGGTCCGCTTTGAGGGATTCGAAGTGACCAACGGGCCCGACCTACACGTCCTAATGGTGCCGACTACCGAACCGATCGACCGAGCTTCCCTCGCCGAAGTCGGCTACGACGACCTCGGTAAGCTGAAGGGCAACGTCGGCAACCAGAACTACGACCTTCCCGAGGGTTTCGATCCGGATGGGCCCTGGACGGTTGTGATCTACTGCGAGCCTTTCCACGTGGTGTTCAGCACGGCTCAACTGTCGGGGTGATAGACGACTCGCGGGTCGGTGGGAGGGAGCCGATCGCGTCCTTCTTGAACGCCTATCACGATAGCGCCAGCCGCCGATGAACCGACTCCGGCGACTACTGCCAGGGTCGCAAAGGCGCCCGCGTCCGCCAACCCTCCTCCCAGAACTGGACCGGCGGCCCGGCCGAGCGCCATGACGGCCTGCGCGTGGCCGGCCCGTTCGTCGGGTTCGATAGAGCGAGCCGACAGCATCTGCAGTACGCCCGGAACACCCATCCAAAAAGCAAAACCCCACCAGGCCATACCGACGAAGACCATCCACACCTGAGAACCACCGCCGGCCAGGACAACAGCCGGACCGAGCGTAAGAAGCCACCAGCCGGGCCTGCGGTGCCGGGACGCCAACCTGGTACCGAGCAACCCGGCAGCCGCGTTGAGGCTGTAAGCAAACGACGCTGCAAAGGGGCTCAACCCGAGCGTCTGCCGAGCGGCGAGCGCGACGAACACAAAGACACTGGATCCAAAGAAGGTCAAAAGGAGCATCGCCACGAGCAACACGCGATTGGATCGGGAGCGGCTCACCGACCTAGTGGGCTTCTCCGTCACCCTGGTGTCGACCCGGAGCAACACCGCCGGAACCGCTGCGACGGCCAGCGCCAGGAATACGGCCTGATCGCCGATCCCGGCTAGTGCCGACAGCAACGGTGCACTCACCAATGCGGTCACGGGGCCGGCCGCAGCCACGCTGACCAGCGATCGTGGGTTCCGCATGGCGTCGGCCCAAGATACCCAGGTCAGGGCCCCGGCTGCCGATCCGGCCACCACCCGGAGGAGAATCAGCATCCAGAACTGGCCCGGCAGCGAACTCCCTACATTTGCCAGGACCAGAACAACGGCCGACCACCGCAGCAGTTTCCCGGTCGGAGCCAGCCAGCGCGACAACACCAGATTGGCAATGGCGAATGCACCCACCTGGGCGACAGAGATCCCTGCTGCCAGACCTTCGCTCACTCCGAAGTGGCCGGAAACCTCCGGGATCAGGAATGGTGTTGCCCCGAACAACATCTGCACTGCAGAAGCAGCGGCCAGGATCCCTATGGGGGCGTGCGGGCGCAGGGCGTATACAAGGCGAGTGGGAGCCAACATGAGGAGGCGATTGTCTCATAGCTTGCTGCCGCCTCTGCCGATCGACATCAACAGGATGATCGGCGACAATGGCTCCGGGTCGCGGTCATCAGATAGCCATGTAAATGACCTGGGGGCCAATACTTCAGCTGAACTCAGACACTCGTTAGTCGGGGAGGGCTACCCAGTTGTCACCATCCTCGACCCAGGCCGGCAGCACCTCGAGTGGCGCCCGATTCTTGGAGATATCGCCGAGAATCTCAAAACCGGGTGCTGTGCCGTCCGAGGCGAGCCCCTGACCCCAGCCCACCGCCTCGCCGGAATGCAGATCGAAGGTGCTGATGTGCCATCGGCAGACGACGGTACCGTCTTCAAACTGGCTTGAGCCGCCGTGCGCTTCATCCTCGGGGCCACCCCGATTGAAGAAAGGAAGCCGCAGGTCGTCGGTGGGCCTGACCTGGCAGGCCAGCCGGATAGGATCGGATAGGGCAATGCGCTCGGTCAGATGAGCTTCCTGCTGATTCTTCATGGGCCAGCTTGCCGCGCCTTCAAGAACCCAAATGCGACACGTAGAACACCTGGCATTACCCCCGCAGGCGCTGGCAAAAGGTATGTCCGCGGCCTGGGCTGCCTCCAGCACAGATTGGCCATCCTCACACATGAACGAGACATTGTCGGGCAGCGATGTCAATGTAGCCATTGCTTCTTGTATCCGTTCGGATGTTTCTCGGCTCTCGAACCTACACGCCGATGCCGACGGACGGGCAGCCGGTCCACCGCAAGCCGGTCACCAAGTCGATCTGCAGAGCCGGGGTTGCAGGGCCCGGTGATTGGATAACCCTGCCATGCGACCAGTACGTATCCTCGAACGACCCAAGGGGGGTACGCCGCCTAGCTGCCGCGCCAACCGGGAAAACTGAAACTCATTGATAGCTGACGTACACCGGAAGAGGGTCCAGCTCCAATACCTGGGCAGGCGCAGGAGTCGGCGAGTCCTCGTCGTAGAAATTCTTCCACCCCCACCACCACCGGTCGACATCGGCCGCTCCGGTCAGCGATTGGAACGTCTCGTACTTGGTGTGAATCGGACCCTGGCCGTCGGCGTGGACGAGTACGGCCAGCTCGGGAGGTGTTGCGATCAACTCCCGATTGGTGATCATGGAGAACTTGAACTGGTGGAGGATTAGCAGCTTCTGCGGCAGGTGATTAGCCCGTACCAGACCCGCCAGCCATTCGACCACCTGGTTCACTTCGGCGGCGTCGACCGAACCGATCTGTCGGAGATGGACCTGGTTGGGCTGCAGCCGCCACTCTGGGTCGAGGGCCAGTCCGACGTGGGGCAACAGCAGCAGCTCTTCGAAGCGTTTGGCCTGAGTGAGGAAGTCGGTGCGACCCGGCTGCAGGTCCAGCGTCACGTACAGCCCCTCGCGGGCGGCCACCTCGATCCAGGGACGCAACTCCTCGACCGTCATCTCCCACGAATAGTCACCATCGGCTGTGGCGGTGGCGGAGGCAACCGTGGCGATGATCTCGAAAGCCGGTAGGATCTCGGTGCCGTCCTCTCCATACGGGGCCGCCACTGCCCGGGCTCGCTCGACCGCCTCGTCGGGCCCCTGTTCCCCCATAACTCCAAGGGCCGGGGTGGTCGGATTCCCGTAGAGAGCCACAATCCGTCTACCGGGAAACAACGTCAAGCCACCGCCGGGTAGCTCTTGATCCCCCAGGAGTGCCGCGATCTGCCAGTCGGCCTCAGGAGTGATCTCACCCAGCAGCACAACGGGTCCGGCGGCAGAGGACCCGGGCAGGGCATCGACGAGCGCCCGGTTCGCACGCAGATCACGGCCGTCCGCCAGCAGCACGGTGCCTCCGGCGGAGCGTGCCGCGACTGCGGCGATCAGCGCCAGCTCCGGCGAGCAGGCGTCGACCAGCCACAGGTCCCCCTCCGGCTCGGCAGTTCTTGCCCGATGGTCGATGGCGGCCGTGATCTGGTCGGCGTCCCGATCGCAGACCTGCTCCGAACCGGACCCGGGGATCCAGACACTTCGACCGTTGCCGATCGGCCACAGAATCCGGGCCACGGCCGGGATACCCCCTTCGGCCAGTTCCACCCGAATGTCCGCCTCTAGAGCGGCAGCGGCCACCTCGACCAATTCCTCCACGGACCCTTCCAAGACCTCCACCGTGGCTTCGGCCGGCATGGCCACGGGCAGTGACCCTCCGACCAGGGTCACCTTCCGGGGAGCCAGTCGCTCGAGTTCCGCCTCCAGGGGTGCACGGTTCCCTTCCCCGGCCACGAGCAGCGGACCGCCGACGGCAGCCGCCAGTTGCGCGCTCATTGCCATCAGGCCCAGGTCATTCGCGGTGGTGACCACCACCTCGTCGGCGCACGGGAACACCGCCCGCGCTACGGCTATGGATGCTTCCATCGGATCGATGGTTTCGATTCGGGCGGGCGCCGGTCCGGCCAGCCCTTTGACGGGTGGGCAATGCCGGGCTGGGGCGATCGAGGTGGTGGTCGACGGCGTCGTGGTCGTTGTGTTCGTGCCGACGGAAACCGTGGGCTCGAGGTTCACCTGCAAGGCGGCGCATCCCGCCGCGACCATCGCTACGACCACTAGGAACCCGGCATCTCTTCTTGACACGACAAAAGAGTACCGGGACAACCCGTTCTACCGTGAGCTTCTAATGCATGCGGGTTTCTGAAGCAAGAACAGACGTCTAGCCTCAGGAGCGCACTCGAAAGGACCCTTGATGGCCGTCACCGCCGCCTATGGCTCCTGGGCCTCACCCATCACTCCCACCATGCTGACCCACGCCGGCATCGGTTTGGGAGAGCTAGTGGCGGATGGTGCAGACCTGTACTGGGTGGAGTCCCGACCAACCGAAGCGGGACGCAGTGTGATCGTGCGGCGGACGCCCGATGGCATGACCGAAGACATCTCGCCGATAGGTTTCAACTCACGGACGCGGGCCCACGAGTACGGCGGGGGCACATACGCGGTCCACGATGGAACCGTCATCTCCTCCAGCTTCGAGGATCAGCGGGTCTACCGACTGGACGGTGCCGCCCCGCGACCGATCACCCCGGAACCGGACATACCCGCCGGGGACCGCTATGCGGACTATGCCTTCCACAACGAGCTGGTGATCTGCGTTCGCGAGCATCACCTGCCTGACTCGGAAGCCGTGAACGAACTGGTCGCCTTCCCGATCGACGGCTCGGCCTCACCTCGAGCGATCACCGGTGGCCACGACTTCATCTCCTCCCCGCAAGTCTCCCCAAACGGTGCACAGCTGGCCTGGTTGACCTGGGACCACCCCAACATGCCCTGGGACGGAACCGAGCTGTGGGTGGCAGGCCTCGCACCCGATGGCACGCTGGGCGAGGTGAGCCGGGCGGCTGGCGGTCCGGACGAGTCGATCTTCCAGCCCCAGTGGAGCCCGGACGGCCTGCTCCACTTCGTCTCAGATCGGACCGGATGGTGGAACCTCTACGGGTTCGCGAAGACGGGGGAGCTCACTGCTCTTTGTCCGATGGAAGCAGAGTTCGGTGTCGCACAATGGCAATTCGGGTCCCGCCGCTACGCCTTTCTCGATTCCGGAGCAGTCGTGGCAGCCTATGAGACCGGCGGGATGTCACATTTCGGTGTCCTCGACAAGGGGGAGTTGCACACGGTCCGGATCGACCACGACGTTATCGCCGCCACGCTGGCCATCGCCTCCGGTCGGGTGTGGACCGTGGCGGCGAGCGCGACGAGGCCTGCGGCCGTCGTCGGGATAGACCCTGAAACCGGCGAGGAGCAGGAGGTCCGCAGCTCCCTCTCCGTCGATCTCGAAGTAGGGTACGTCAGTCGTCCGCAACCCATCAACTTTCCCACCACCGGCGGTGCGGTCGCCCACGCGTTTTACTTCCCGCCCGTCAATGCCTCCTTCGTGGCTCCTGAAGGTGAGCTTCCTCCCCTGCTGGTGTGGACCCACGGCGGGCCGACTTCGGCCGCCAGCCCAGCCTTGGCCCTGAGTCGCCAGTTCTGGACGAGTCGCGGTTTCGCCGTGGTAGATGTCAACTACCGGGGTTCGACCGGGTACGGGCGGGAATACCGCAACGCCCTCCGGGGACAGTGGGGGGTGGTCGACACAGACGACTGCCTCGCTGCGGCCCGCTACCTTGCCGACCAGGGGCTGGTCGATATGCAACGCATGGCCATCCGAGGCGGAAGCGCCGGAGGGTATACCACCCTGTGTGCCTTGACCTTCCACGACGAGTTCGCCGCCGGTGCGTCGTATTTCGGGGTGGCGGACATCGGGGCGCTGGCTGCAGAGACCCACAAGTTCGAGTCTCGCTACATGGATTCAATGGTCGGCCCGTATCCGGAAGCCGCCGACCTGTACCGGGAACGGTCGCCCGTCTACCACACGGAGCAACTGTCCAGCCCGATGGTTATCTTGCAGGGTCTCGACGATGAGGTTGTACCGCCCGATCAGGCAGAAATGATGATCGAGGCGCTGGACCGCAAGGGTATCCCCTACGCATATCTCGCATTCGAAGGTGAAGGGCATGGCTTCCGCAAAGCCGAGAACATCGAACGCGCCGCCGAGGCAGAGCTGTTCTTCTACGGGTGGGTATTCGGTGTCGTTCCGGCCGGTGACATCCCGCCGATAGAGATCCACCACGGGTGAAACCGAAGGCTATTGCTGCCCTCCACCGCCGACACTCATCGATGGCCACCGGAGCCGGGATCTTCGCAGCAGGACAGCAGGAAGGCCGCGGTCGTTCTTTCGGCGCTACTCCCGCAGGAGAATGCGGCGTCGCCCTACCCCGTCGCCACCACGGTCTCCTCGAGGGCCGACCGGAGCCGCTCAGCCGCCTCCTTCGATATGGGCGCTCCGTCCGTTGCCCGAACGTAGAAAACGTCGACGACCCGATCGGCTCGGGTGTCGACCTTGGCGAGCGTGACGTCGAATCCGCTCCCGGCGATTGCGGCGGCCAGGTCGTGAAGCAATCCGATCCGATCGACACAGCGCACCTCGACGATCGTTGCCCCCCGGATCTCCCGTACCAGCACGGAAACGCCCAAGCTAGATGGGCTCGGATACTGACCGGCTTTGTAGGCCAGCAGCTCCTCGAGCGCCATCTCTTCGACCAGAACCGCTCGCAGGTCGCGACGAATATCAGGCCACCGAGCCTTCCCCACCCCCCCGGTACCCAAGGCATCGGCGACGTGGAACGTATCGATTGCTACCCCATCATCTCGGGTCGAGAGACGGGCGTCCAACACCGACACGCTGTGCAGGGCGAGCACGCCGGCGACGGCGACCAGCAGCCCCGGCCGGTCTTGGGTAGCCAGCACCAGGCTCGACACCGGGAAGCGGTGGTCTACGTCGAAGCGGACCTTTCCGGGTTCCGGTGGTGGAGTGGCCACGGCTAGATGTCGCACGATCTCTTCGGGGTTGAATCGGAAGAGATAGCCGGAAGGCATGCCACCGACATGGTCTCGTACTGCCGCGTCCGAGACCTCATCCCCAACCAATTCGAGGACTCGTTGCAAGGTGTACGGCTCGCTGGGCTCCGGCGATCCGGGCTGGCGGCGCTGGAGTTCGTCGAGGACCCGAAACGTCAACCTACGAACCAGCGAACTTTTCCACTCGTTCCACACCGCAGGTCCGGTGGCCCGCGAGTCGGCCACCGACAGCAGGGCCAGGGACCGCACGGCATGCTCGTCGCCGAGGAGGTCGGCCACCTTACGGATCACCGATGAGTCGTCGAGATCGCGCCGGGTGGCAACCCTGGGCAGGAGAAGGTGATGCCGTACGAGCCGTTGCAGGAGGCCCCCTGTGGCGGGACTCAGCCCGATCCGCAGACCGATCGTTCCCACCAGCTCGGCTCCGACCTCTGAGTGGTCGCCGCCAAGACCTTTCCCGATGTCATGGAAGAACGCGGCCAGCAGCAGTTCGTCGAGGTTGCCCAGCTCATCAGCGAAGTCCCGGCACCACCCCTCCTGGCTCTCCGGGCCGGCAACTTCGAGCAGCTCATCAACTGTGCGCCACAGGTGCCCATCGACTGTGTGCAGGTGGATGGGGCTGTCCTGCGGGGCCGCCACGACGTGCACCCACTCGGGTAGAGCTCGACTCACCCACCCTAATTCGACCAGCCGGTCGAACACCTCCCGTCCGTTGCGCCCACTCCCTATCAACCGCACGAGGGCCAACCGGTCCTGTTCAGTCCAAGCGGGAGGCGGCGCCTTAGCGATGCGTTCTTCGTCGATCTTCGTGAGCACTCCGAGATCCCCTGCCTGCGCCACGGCCGCCGCTCGAACAAGCGGGAAGTCGGCTTTGTCGAGGGTGTGGATCGGGCGCTCCGATCGGGCGCGGACCGCCCGAATCAGCCATCTCCCGGAAGCCGCCACCGGATCGACCCGCTCCAAGCCACGATGCGGGAACCAAGCACGCGAGAGAAGATCTCCCGTGCGAAGAGCCCCATAGAGCTCGTGGCCCACGTCTGATGGGCTCATGCCCAACCAATGTGCGGTCTTCGAACGCAGCCGGGAGGCGTACGTGTCGGACTGCTTTCCCGCGACCGCATGGAGAGCGTTGCGAAATGCCAGCAACCTGCCGCGCGCCTCGACCGCACTCTTGTCGGGTGGCTCCACGTGCCCGCCTACCAGCTCGGCGCTCCGTCGCATCCAGTCGACGGCATGAAAGACGCGCAGACCGCCCCGTCCGTTTTTGAGATTCGCTTCCAGCAGCGGGTACGGCTCCCGGTTCCTCCGGTGGCGCTCCTCAGCGGCAATCACCCCTTCGAGGCGTCCCCGTTCTCCCCGGAACAACCGAGCGAGCTCTGCGTTGAGATCGTCGACCAGCTTCACATTGCCCGTCACCAATCGAGCGGCAAGAAGAGCGGTGAAGGTCTCGATGTTCTCTTTCGCGGCTGCGGCTGCCTCCCGAACGGTGCGAGTCGAATGACCGACCCGTAGCCCCGCATCCCACAGCGGGTAGAGCAGGCCGCGCACCGCCTCCGCTCCGAGCCTGCCGTCGTGGAGCAGCATGAGGTCGACATCGGAGTACAGGCTCAGCTCCCGGCGTCCGTACCCGCCCACCGCTACGACCGACAACGGGCTCGACTCCGCCCGCGCGGCCAGGCCGATCAGGGCCCGGTCGAGTTCATCGGCGAGGAGATGACAGGCGTCCAGACCGCCGTCCCCGACTCGTCCGCCTATGAGGGAACTCCGGAGATCGAGAAACGGTCCGAGCGGGCCGGCTCGCCCGTCGTGGTCGGCCATATGCGGATCCGTCACAAGGCGTCGGTGCCGCGCTCCCCGGTTCGGATTCTGACGACGTCTTCGACCGGTAGCACGGCGATCTTTCCGTCACCGATCTCGCCGGTGCGAGCTGCACGGCGAATGGCATCAACGACCTCCGCAGCCTGTTCGTCGGCGACCAGGACCTCCATCCGAACCTTGGGGACGAAATCGGCTTCGTACTCCGCCCCGCGGTAGACCTCGGTCTGACCCGACTGGCGCCCGAATCCGCGCACCTCGCTCACCGACATGCCGGTGGTACCGACGGCTTTCAGCTCATCTCTGACCTCATCGAGCTTGAACGGTTTGACAAAAGCAATCACGAGTTTCATGTGCACTCCTCTAATCGGTCAGCACGTAGGCGCGCTCTTCGTGGAGCGAAATGTCGAGACCTTCGATCTCTTGATCTTGCGTGGCCCGCAGCCCAATGGTTGCTTCGACGAGACGAGCAAGGAGATAGGACGCCACCAAGCTGAAGACGATCACAACTCCTACAGCCGCCAGCTGCTTGAAGAAGAAGCCGACCCCGCCGAGTAGTAGACCATCGGCAACCCCCCCGTTGACGGCTTGGGAAGCGAAGACACCCAACAGCACTGAACCGACCATGCCACCCACCAGGTGGATGCCGACCACGTCAAGCGAGTCGTCGAAGTTGAACCGGAATTTGAGGCTCACCGCCCAGAAGCACACGACCCCGGCCACCAGACCGATGGCGATGGCCGCCAGCGGAGTCACGAACCCGGCTGCCGGGGTTATCGCAACCAAGCCGGCCACCGCCCCGGAAGCGGCGCCCAGCGTGGTGGGATAGCCGGTCTTGCGCCACTCGGCGAGCACCCACCCCATCGCGGCCAACGCGGCCCCGATCTGGGTGGTCACGAAAGCGTTGATAGCGATTCCGTCGGCGGCGAAGGCCGACCCGGCGTTGAAACCGAACCAACCAAACCACAGGATGCCGGCTCCCAACAGGGTGAGGGGCAGCGAGTGGGGGCGGATGGCTTCCTTGCCGAAGCCGCGACGCGGGCCCAATACGAACACCAACGCCAGCGCGGCGATGCCGGCGTTGATGTGCACCACCAGGCCGCCGGCGAAGTCTCGGACTCCCCAGGCGAACATCCAACCATCGGCGTTGAAGCCCCAGTGGGCAACGATCGGGTAGACAATGAGGGCCCACAGAGAAGTAAAGGCAACCCATCCGGAGAACTTCATGCGCTCGGCGACTGCTCCGGAGATGAGCGCCGGCGTGATGATGGCGAACATCATCTGGAACACCATGAACAGAAGCTCTTCACCTTCCACGCCGCTGAGCCCGAACCGACCGAATCGACCGATGATGCCGCCAACGCTGCCGTCGAATGCCAGAGAGTACCCAATCAATACCCACACCACGGTCACGATCGAGATCGTGAAGAAGTTCTTGAGCAGCATGTTGAGGATGTTCTTGGACCTCACCATGCCGCCGTAGAACAGCGCGAGACCTGGCGTCATAAACAGCACGAGCGCACTACTCAACAGCACGAAAGCAATGTCGCCCGGGGACATCGCAAACCTCCTCGTCGAAAGTCGGAGGCGACACGATGTCATATCTTTGTTTCAACGATGTTTCGCCGTGATGAACCCGGTGTTGCCGGATTGAGCAGGCCCCACATACGGGACCACACGCCACCGGAAACCCTCCAGCCCGAGACACGGCGTCCGCCATTGCCACCCGGCTCAGCACGGTTCCAAATCTGCAGACCCCATGGATCTAACCTTGCGTTCACGGCTGGGACAGGCCAGACCAGGCGACACGGCGGACTAGGGTGCTCGTCTGTGACCGCGCCATCCTCCCCAACCACCCCAGACGACCTCTTCGGCTACCTCGACGATCTGGGCATCGAAACCAGCACGGTTGAACATGCGGCGGTGTTCACCGTCGACGAGGCGCGCCGGTGGCGAGGCGAGCTACCCGGCGCTCACTCCAAGAGCCTGTTCCTGAGGAACAAGAAGGGTCGCATGTGGCTGGTAGTCACACTCGAGGACCGGAGGATCGACCTCAGGGACCTGGGCGAGCGGCTCGGCGCCGGGCGCCTCTCCTTCGGCAGCGCCGACCGGTTGATGCGTTACCTGGGAGTGATTCCGGGCGCCGTGACTCCGTTCGCGACCATCAACGATCAGGACCGGGCCGTGCAGATCGTGCTGGACCGGAAGATGCTCGAAATTGAGCCGCTCAACTTCCATCCCCTCGACAACACCAAGACAACGGCGATACCAGCCGATGGTCTCCTCCGGTTTCTCGAGGCCACTGGCCACACCCCCGAGCTGCTGGATTTCTAGGGGTCCCAGGTCGCCCGGTCCTTCCCATGCCGGCTTCAGGTTGGCATCATGGGGTCCGGCCTGACGGGGGTCGGACATGGGACGCATCTTGCGATGGACGGTACTGGTCATCCTGGCCGTCGTGATTGCCATCGCCATCTGGTTCCTGATCCCGTTGGGTCCGCTCGACGAAGCGGAGGACTCGCTGGTCAGCGGCGATAGTGTGCTGGTGGCGGACAACCCCTGGTTGACCTTCAGCCCCGTCGACGAGGCCACCACCGGCTTGATCCTGTACCCGGGCGCCCGCGTCGCCCCTGTCTCGTACGCTCCAGCCGCCCGGGCTATCGCCGAGGAGGGTTACCTGGCGGTGATCGTGCCGATGCCGCTCAACATGGCGGTCCTCTCGCCGAATCGAGCTGAGAAGGTGATCGAAGCCCATCCCGAGATCGAAACGTGGGTTATCGGCGGCCATTCACTGGGAGGTGCGATGGCAGCCCAGTTCGCCAACACCCACCGTCGCCTGATTCAGGGAGTGGTTCTGTTGGCGGCGTATCCGGGAGTGAGCACCAGCCTCCGTAACGCAGCACAATCGGTTCTGGTCGTGTACGGGACCCAAGATTGCATCTCGACCCCCGAAGAGGTGCTGGCCGCTGCGGTTCGCCTTCCCGAGGACACGGAACTGGTGGCAATTGAAGGCGGCAACCACACCCAGTTCGGCTGGTACGAAGGCCAGATCGGCAGTTGCGCGCCGTCGATCAGCCTCGAGGATCAGCAGTCGATCGCCATCGAAGCGGTGGTTGACCTCCTGGACGACCTGGATGGCCGACGCAGCTAGCTTGGAGGCAGAAAGGAGTCGAGTTGAGCCGGCCGGTGCACTTCGAGATTCTGGCTCTACGAAACCGGCGATGGTCCGGGCATCGACGGAGCCTCCGCCTCCACCCAGGA
>Ga0224512_10001138_pt1 | contig 26415 bp, 23 predicted proteins | sample SF_May12_sed_USG_4_FD_169103 | JGI IMG/M metagenome (GOLD analysis project Ga0224512, IMG submission 169103) | Sediment microbial communities from San Francisco Bay, California, United States - SF_May12_sed_USGS_13 | ecosystem: Environmental > Aquatic > Marine > Sediment | place: USA... | reverse complement strand
ACGGCCCGATCACCACCGAGATCCTCGAAGCTCCGGAGTTCTACTACGCCGAGGACGACCACCAGCAGTACCTGGCGAAGACACCCGGTGGCTACTGCGGTCTCGGCGGCACCGGGGTGGGCTGCCCGATCGATGGGGACGCCTGATGGGACGCAGCGTGGGGGCGGCCCCGCGGGGAGGATTCGACTCCAGGTGCGCGGCCGGCCTCGGCCTCCGGGAAATTCGCACGAGCGATGGCGGCGTCCGGGTTTGGGGCGCCGAGTTGCTTCGGCGAATGGGTGCAGCCTCGCTGCGTCGAAGTCACCAGAGGGGCCAGATCGGTTACTCTATAGCAGTATCGGGGCCTTACGAGGACCGAGGCCGAAGGATCGAGATGCTCCAGCCCCCCCGCTTGCGCGAGTCGAGGCAACGGCTCCTCCTCTTGCTGATGGCGCTGCCGCTCGCGGTGGGGGCGTGCGCATCGGGAAGCCCGCCCTCGTTTCCCACGCAGCTGCCGCAGTCGAGCAGCTCGTCCCAGGGTCAGGGTCAGTCGGGGCAGGCCTCCTCGAGCCAGACCCCACAGAGCACCTCGTCGTCGGACTCCTCCGGATCCCCGTCGGCGGAGGCCTCCGGCTCGCAGCAGTCTTCCGAGAGTCCCTCGAGTCCGGGCCAGCAAGGCGAGCCGGGCCAGGAGGGCGCAGAGTCGTCGGCCGGCGCGCAGCAGGCATCCGGCGCTGCGGCGGGCAGCCAGGGCTCCGAGGGGTCCGAAGCTTCGAGCGCCGCCGGGCAGGCGGCGGCCGGCGAACGAGCGGCCGGCGAGGCGGGCGCTGAGACGGCGGGCACGGGCGGCGAGGAGGCCGGGGACGGTCTCGAGGGGTCCTCCGGCTCGGAGCAGGCGGCCGCGGGGGAGACCGGCGAGCCCGGCGGCGGCGAGGCGGGTTCCGGCTCGGAGGCGGGCGGCGCCTGGCAGGAAGCCGCCGCGGCCGCTGCGCGATCCGATGCCCGAGGCGACGGCGCCGGGGAGTTCGGCTCCGGCAGCGCGGGTCCGCTCACCGAAGCCGAGGAGCGCGCGCTGCGCGATCGCGAGCTGGACGCGGCCCTGGCGGAGTTCGATCGCATGCTGGTCCGCGAGCACGCGAAGATCGAGTCCGGACGCGAAGGCGAAGGCTCGGGGGGAGGCGGAGGCTCGCCCGCCGGCGCTTCGGCAGCGGCCGGCGGCGGAAGCGTCAGCGGCTCGTCGGCGTCGGGCGGCGGCGGCAGTCCGGGGTCCGACTCGCAGACCTCCGGCAGCGCCTCGGGCGGAGCGGCCGGCGGCAGCCACGGCCAGGGCACGCGTGCTGCGCCGTCGGCGGTGGGCGTCTCCGAGGGGCAGGACGACGACATCGTCGCCCGCCAGCTGCGCGAAGCCGCCGAGAACGAGACCGATCCGGCCCTGCGGGAGAAGCTCTGGGAGGAGTACGAAGCCTACAAGAACGCGGGCGTGGGATCCGGTTCCGTCCGGAGCCGCGGCACGTCGCCGTCGGGTTCGGAGGGGTCGCGATGAAGCTTCGCCCCGGGCCGTTGCTGCTCGCGGCATCCGCCTGGCTTGCCGCCGGCTGCGCGACGCAGCAGGTCCCCTACGGATCGACGCCCGTCGTCCAGGCGCAGGGAGAGATCCGCGAGGATCTGCTGCTACAGGTGGGGATTGCGGTATTCGACCCCGGCGTTCCCGAGGAAGTGGTCGAAGACGACGACGACGCGATGATCTTCCCGGAGGTGCGCAAGGCGGAGGCGCGCTTCGTTCCCTACGAGCTGAAGACCACGCTCCAGCGGACGGGGCAGTGGGGCGCCGTCCAGCTGACTCCGGTGTCGGTCCGGGCCGTCGACGTGTCGGTTTCGGGCGAGATCCTCCACTCCGACGGGGAAGCCCTGGAGCTGGCGATCACCGTGAGGGACGCGACGGGGCGGCAGTGGCTCGATCACCGCTACCGCGGGACCGTCGAGTCGAGCTCGTACGTGGTAACCCCCGGCAGCGACGACGATCCGTTCCAGGACCTCTACAACCGCATCGCCAACGACATGCTGGAGGCCCGGATCGGGCTCACCGAGGACGAGGTTCTGGAGATCCGTCGGGTCTCCTCTCTCCAGTTCGCGGCCGACATCGCACCCCAGTCCTTCTCCGGGTATCTCGACGTCGATGCGGAGGGCCGGGTCGTGATCCAACGGCTCCCCGCGGAGAACGACCCGATGTTCCTCCGCGTCGACCGGATCCGCGAACGCGACGACATGCTGATCGACACGCTGAACGAGTACTACGCGGACTTCGACAAGGGGATGGAAGGCCCGTACCGCAGGTGGCGGGCTTTCGCCTACGAGGAGATCGTCGCCCTGCGCAAGCTCAAGCGCGACTCCAACCTCCGCCTGGCGGCGGGCGCCGTCGCCATCGTCGGCGGCATCGCGCTCGCCACCGTGGGCCTGCCGGTGCCGGTCGAGCTGCTCTCCGCTCCGCTGGTGGCTGTCGGCACGCTGGCCCTCAAGAGCGGGTGGGACCTGCGCTCGGAGACGATGATCCACGCCGAGTCCGTGCGCGAGCTGGGCCGCTCCTTCGAGTCGGACGTGACGCCTCGAGTCGTCGAGGTCGAAGGCCGCACGCTGAAGCTGTCGGGCTCCGCGGAGACCCAGTACCAGGATTGGCGCCGCATGCTGCGCGAGATCTACGTCTCCGAAACCGGCTTCTCGGAGCCGCAGGATCCGAACGACGCACCGCGGCCCGCGGGAGCGTCGTCTCCCTAGCTTTCGCCCATGTCTGCGCTCGCTGAAGGCCGACACCTTTCCGATCGCTTCTCGTTGCTCTCTCGCCTGGGACGAGGCGGGCTCGGCGAGACCTGGCTCGCCCGAGATCACGCCGTCGAATCGCAGGTGGCCCTCAAGGTGCTGGATCCCGAGGTCCTCGCCGTCCCGGAGGTCGCGGACTGGCTGCGGAGCGGGCTTCCGCGCCTGCGGCGCTTGACGCACCCGCGCATCGTGGGTGTCTCCGAACGGCTCGATCTCGACGGCCACGGCGTCTTCCGCATGGACTACTTCGCCGGCGAGGATTTCGATCGCTTTCGGGGGAGGCCGTGGCGGGAGACCCTCGCGGCCCTCGCTCCCGTGCTCGAAGCGCTCACCGTCGCGCACGAGCACGGTCTGGTTCACGGCGGGATCAAGGCCTCGAATCTTCTCTGCGACGCGACCGGCTCCGTCTACCTGGCCGACCTCGGATTCGCGGGGCTCGTGCACCGGTGTCCGGGGCTGCGCGCGAGGCTTCCCGATCGCGCCGCCGCCGGGTGGAGCCCGCAGATCCTCCGCGGCGACCCGCCGGGACCGGCCGACGACGTATTCGCGCTCGGTGCGCTGGTCTACGAGTGGATCTCCGGCCGGTCGCCGCTGCACCCCGAGCCCCGGAGCGACGGCGCCGCGCCGCGCCTGCTGGCGCCGATGACCCCGCGCGCGCGGCGCGGGGAACCCGTTCCCGATGCGCTCGAGCGGCTGGTGAGCCGGATGCTCGCGGAAGCGCCGACCAATCGGCCGGCGGACGTCGCTGCGGTGCGAGCGGCGCTGGGCGAGGTCTCGGCGGTGGGAGCCGTCGCTGCCTCCGGCGCGGCGCCGTCGCGCGAGTTCGACCGCGACGCGGCTCCGATCTGGCTCGCCCCGGTCGCAGGTCCTGCGGACGGATCTCTCGCGGGCGCGCCGCCGCGCGTCGATCCGGAGGACGAGCACCGGGTCGGAATCGAGCCCGTGCACCTCGGGAGCTCCGCGCACGGACCCCTCGACGGCGGGCCGCGCAACGGCCGTGACGCGCTGCTTCGCAACCTGATGCTCGTGGCGCTCGTGACGATGCTGCTGGGCGCCGTCGGCGTGTTCTACTTCCTGCCCCGGGCCGTCGAGAGCCGGCTCGAGCGGCAGGCGGAGCGGGCGCGGGAAGCCCTGAAAGCGGCGCCGGCCTCGATCGCGTCGACCGAGGCCGCGGCAGGAGGGGTGCCGGCGCCGGAGCGCCTGCCCTCGGTGGGCGCCGCGCCGCCCGATCTGATGCGGCTCGCCCGTCAGCGCGAGGAGGCGCGGGAAGCGCTGGCCGGGATCGCGATCGCGCAGGAGGCGCTCGAGGCGCGGGGCGTGCGCGAGTGGGCCGCCGACGACTACGCGGCGGCGCAGCTCTCGGCCGCGTCGGGCGCGGCGCTCCTGAACGAGCGGGATTACGCCCGAGCGGCGGCTGCGTTGAAGGAGGCCCTCAGCCGACTCGGGGCGCTCGAGTCCCGAGGCGCGGCGCTCCTTGCCGAGTCGCTTCACGCCGGCGAGCTGGCGTTGTTGGCCGGCGATGCCGAGGAGGCGATGTCGCGCTTCTCGTTGGCCTCGACGCTCGATCCGGAGAACGCGGTGGCGCAGCGAGGCCTCGCGCGTGCGGAGCGCATCGGCGAGGTCTTCGCCTTGCTCCACGCGGGCGAGCGCCACGAGGCGAATGCCGAGCTCGAGCGCGCCCGGGAGGACTACCGCCGGGCCGCGGAGCTCGACCCGGACCTCGAGCGCGCGCACACGGAGCTCGCGCGCGTCGAGGACCGCATTGCCGAGGCGCGCCATCGCGAGTCGATGTCGCTCGGGCTGGCGGCCCTGGGGCGGAAGGACTTCAAGGCGGCGCGCGACGCTTTCGAGGCGGCGCTCGGCTCGAGGCCCGGATCCGAGGGGGCCGCAGAGGGACTGGCACAGGCGAAGCAGCGACTGCGGCTCGCGAGCATCGCGCGGCTGCGCGTGCAAGCTGCCGGCTTCGAGGGCGAGGAGCGCTGGAGCGAGGCGAGCGAGCGGTACGAGGCCGCCCTGGCGCTCGATTCGACACTGGTATTCGCCCAGGAGGGGAAGGCGCGGGCCTCACGGCGCGCCGCGCTCGAGGCGGAGCTGGATTCCTTCCGGAACGATCCCGAGCGGCTCGCGTCTCCCCGGGTCCACGAGCGGGCGGCCCAGATGCTCGCCCAGGCGGCCGCCGTCCCGGATCCCGGGCCCCGGTTGCAGCAGCAGATCGCGGTCGTCGCGCGCCTCGTCGAGCGATCGGGGAAGCCGATCCGCATCGAGCTCGAGTCCGACCTCCAGACCGACGTCGTTCTGTATCGTGTAGGCCCGCTCGGCAGCTTCGACCGACGGCAGCTCGAGCTGCGTCCCGGGACCTACACGATCGTGGGCACGCGGGACGGGTACCGCGACGTGCGAAAGCGCTTCAGCGTGCGGCCCGGGGAGCGCACGCCGCCCGTGGTCGTTCGCTGCGAGGATCCGATTTGAGCCTGCCGATCGTCGTTCGAGACGCGAAGGAAGAGCGCTTCTACGGCAGTGACGATCTTCCCCTCGTCGTGGGCGGCGGTCCCGGAGCGCACATCCCGGTCTCGGGCGGCGAGGGAAGCGAGGCGTTGGCCCTGCTCGGCGTCTCGGACGAGCAGGTGTTCTTGCAGCCCGGGACGCGCGTCCCGGTCACCTGCAACGGACGCCTCATCGAGACCTCGCGCTGGCTGCGAAACGGCGACTCGATCCGGGTCGGGTCGGTCCGCATCCACTGCGAGTTCGGCTCGGAGCGGCTCGACTTCCGCGTGCATCGAAGCGCCCCGACGGAGGAGGACGCGGCGCGGGCGGATGGCCCGGCGCACCTGGCCCCCGAGGAGATCGAGCCGATCGCCTACACGGCGGCTGCGCGCGAGCGAGCGGCCTGGCACGGCCGCATCCCGATCGTGCCGGTCCTGCTGGCCGCTTTTTTTTTGCGTTCGGCCTGCTCGGCTGGTTTCTCTTCACCGCAAAGGCGGTCCGCGTAGACGTCCGTCCCCCCCCGGACCGGCTCGCCGTCCGAGGAGGCCTGTTCCGGCTCGAGCTGGCCGAACGCTTCTTGCTGCGCCCCGGCCACTACCGCGTCGTCGCCGAGAAGTCGGGCTATCGACCGCTCGAGCACCCGATTCACGTCACGGACGATTCGAGCCAGGCGTTCTCGATGACGTTGGAGCGCTTGCCGGGTCTCCTGTCGATCTCCACCGGGCCCGTCACAGGCGCGGTGGTGCACCTCGACGGCGGGGCCATCGGCTCGACGCCGCTCGCCGACGCGGAGGTGAAGGAGGGGCGTCACGCGCTGCGGATCGACTCGGAGCGCCACCTTCCCTACGCCAGCGACATCGACGTCGAGGGCGGCGGCGTGCAGCAGCGCCTGGAGATCGAACTGCTGCCCGCGTGGGCCGACGTCTCCATCCGCTCGCGCCCGCCCGGCGCGCTGCTGCGAGTCGATGGGCAGGAGGTCGGGCGCACGCCCCTCGTCGCAGAGCTGCTGGCCGGGGTTCGCGAGCTCGAGCTCCACCTCGACGGGCACAAGACCTGGAGGGGTTCGCTGGCGGTCGCAGCGAGCCGGCCGCAGACGCTGGACGAGGTGGCGCTCGACCCCGCGGACGGGAGGCTCCGGCTGCGGAGCCAGCCGACGCAGGCGAGCGTGGCGGTGGACGGTCGCTTCCGCGGCCGGACGCCGGTCGAGCTCTCGCTGGCTCCGGGTCGGGACCACGTCGTCCTCGTGACCAAGCTGGGTCACACGCCGGTCGAGCGGACCGTCGCGCTGGAATCCGGCGAAGAGCGGGAGCTGGAGCTGCGGCTCGCGGCGCGGCGCGGCGAGCTTCGCGTTCTGGCGCGACCCGACGGCTCGGAGCTGTTCGTGGACGGCGTCTCCCGCGGCGACGCAAACCAGCGACTGGAGCTGCTGGCCGTTCCCCACGTGGTGGAGGTGAGGAAGAGGGGGTACGCGCCCGACCGCACGAAGGTGACGCCGCGCCCCGGGTTCCCGCAGGTGCTGAAGGTCGAGCTGCTGACGGTCGAGCAGGCGAAGCTGGCGGGATTCCCGCAGCGCGGGGTCACGAGCCAGGGGCAGGAGCTGCAGCTCGTCGAGCCGGGGACCTTCCAGATGGGAGCCCCGCGTCGCGAGCAGGGCCGACGCGCCAACGAGGTGCTGCGGACCGTGAAGCTGGAGCGGCCCTTCTACATCGGCGTGAAGGAGGTGACCAACCGCGAGTTCCGCAAGTTCGCGGCCCATCACACCTCGGGGTTGTTCGAGCGCTTCAGCCTGGACGCCGACGAGCACCCGGTGGTGCGGGTGAGCTGGGAGGAGGCGGCGCGCTACTGCAACTGGCTCAGCGAGCGCGAATCCCTGCCGCCGGTCTACGTGTCCCAGGGAGGCCGGCTGCTGGCGCCGCAGCCGCTCGCGACGGGTTACCGGCTGCCCACGGAAGCCGAGTGGGCGTGGGTCGCCCGCTACCAGGGCGGGGGGGAGCCGCGCAAGTATCCCTGGGGCGCCGGGCTGCCGCCGGCGCCGGACTCGGGCAATTTCGCAGACGCCGAGGCGATCGACATCCTCGGGAACGTGCTCACGACCTACGACGACGGCTACGCGGTGAGCGCGCCCGTAGGAAGCTTCGAGCCCAATGCGCTGGGCGTCTACGACGTGGGGGGCAACGTCGCGGAGTGGACCCACGACTTCTACGGAATCCACCCCGGTTCTTCGCAGGCGCCGGAGACGGATCCCGCAGGTCCCCCCGACGGCAAGTACCACGTGATCCGAGGCTCGAGCTGGAGGGATTCCAGCATCGCGGAGCTGCGTCTCTCGTACCGCGACTACGGCGACGGCCGGCGCGGCGACCTGGGCTTTCGGATCGCGCGCTACACGGAGTAGGCCCGGCGGCGGGACCGGCGTGCGCCCTCACTTCACGTAACGGCTGAGACCGACGAAGGTGCCGCCGTTCTTCTCGCAGAGGGAGCGCATGAGCGTTGCGAACCGGATGCCGGTTTCCGGGACCCCCTCCCCGGGAAAGTTGGGAAGCGGAAATCCGACCGCGTGGATGCGCACCAGACGCTGGCCGGTCGCGTCCTCCCGGTTGATGTCGTCGATGGCGACGACCACGTCTTCGATGGACGGCCCCGTGAACTCGTCGCCGAACACGTAAATGCTGATCTTACGGTCCCGGGCGTAGAAGGTGCGGATCGCCCGCGTGATGCCCTCCACGGGGCTGCTGTTGCTGAACGGGGCCCACTGACGGAGACGCTTGACGATGGCGCGGCGCCGCGCCGGCGAGTCGAGGATCCACTTGTCCCGATAGGTGCGGAACATGTACTCGCCCATGTCGTTCATCACCTGGATGCCCTCGACCTGGGGGTAGATCTCCAGGGTTTCGGAGACCTTCTTCTGCACGAGGTCCCAGCTGAAGCGCTGCATGCTCCCGGAGGTGTCGATCACGAAGATGATGTACTCGCTGTCCACCGGGATGCCGCCGACGACGCTGTCGCTCGGCGCGCGCCGATAACCCTCTCCCAGCAGCCGTGCCATCTCCTCGCTGAGATCCTGGCGGGCCGAGGCCAGCTTGCCCTCGATGATGATCTGGACTTCGGACTCTTCGCGCGAGGCCTCGTAGCGGCCCAGGATCGCCGAGAAGTCGCCTTGCAGGCGCGCGATCTTGTCCTCGATCTCCGAGATCTGCTCCCGCCTGCTGGTCAGGTTGCGGTCGATGATCTTCGTCTCGCCGATGAGCTCGAAGATCTCCTCCTGGAGTCGGGCGACGACTCCCGCGAGCTCCTCCCGCGTCTGCTCGATGGCCACGGGCTCGTAGATCTTGCTGAGCACCAGCAGCAGGACGACGGCTCCGAACCCGCACGAGATGACGTCGAGGAAGGAGAGGCTGAAGACCTGGAAGTCGCGTCGCCGCCGCATGTTCAGGGCCAGTCCCGCGAGGGGCTCAAGAGGGATCCCCTGGAGCTCTGTGCCAGCAGCCAGAATTGGATGGCGGCGTCGGGGTCTCCCTCCATCGGAAACAGGATGACGTTGACGGGCACGCCGGACGGGAGCACTCCGAGCGCCTTGCGGAAGTGCGACAGGCGGTTCGCGGGGGAGACCGTGCTCCGCCGGGGCGGCTTCTCGCCCTGGGTAGGGAGCCCGTCGGTCAGCAGGTAGACGTTGTCCGGCGGCGGACTCATCGCCTGGAGGGCCGCGAAGGCGTGGTACAGGCTGGTCCCGCCGTGCGGGACGAACTCGCGCAGCGCGTCCACGGCCTGGTTCAGGGTTGCCGGCGCGCTGGCTTCGAGCCAGCGGCCCTCGCTGCCCTCGATCAGCGGCCTCGATGTGACGTCGAAGGTGTGGATCTGGAAGCGGCTGGCGGCGGGGATCTGCGTCGTCAGCCAGTCCACCGTGGCGACCGCTCGCTGCCACTTGGCGGACCGGCGCTTCTCGGCGTCGGAGAGGTGACGGCGCCGGACGATGTTGACCACGGTCTGGTCCAGCATGCTGGCGGAGGCGTCGAGCAGGATGAAGATCCGCTCGCCGCCGACCTTGAGACCGGTGAGGTACTGGCGGTCGCCCGCGCCTTGGAAGCTGCGGAGCGCCCGCCCCGAATCTTCGCGGCCGTGACTGCCGGCTTCGAGGCGCCGGACGTCCCGCTCCAGCGATTCGAGGTCGGCCTTGAGGGCGTCGACGTGCTGGATGCGCGCCAGCGTGTCGTCCTCGAACTCCGCCAGCTCCGTCGTCTTCTCGCGGATGGCGGCGATGATGCGCTGCGAGCGCCCCTCGGTCTCCGCCTGCTCGCGCTCCAGATCCTCGACGGAGTTGCGGAGCACCACGAGGTGCAGACGCCCCTCCAGCACCTCGTGCTCGAGGCGCGTTGCCTCCTCCCGGAGCGTCTTCGTCCGCTCGTCGCTCTTTCGTGTGGAGCCCGTGTTGATGATCATGAAGAACAAGATCACGGCGCCGAAGCCGCAGGCGATGACGTCGAGGAAGGAGAGGCTGAAGACGTTGGGGAGTCTACGCTTCACGCCCGCGCCGCTCGTCGTCCACCGCGATCAGCCGCAGCTCCTCTCCCGACGCGCTCACGCGGATGCGGTCGCCCACGTGCAGCTGCGCCGTTCCCTCGACCTTCTCGTCGTTGACGAGGGTGCCGCTCTCGCCGTGGTCCTCGATCCGCACCTCGGAGCCGTCGAGGAAGATCGCGCAGCGCCCCGGCGGCGCGGATCGGCTCGACGGCGCCAGGCGGATCCCGGGCTCCGCGTCGGCGATCGCCGTCCCGATCGCGAGCGGCGTGGTGCCGATGCGGTGGGCGACGTCGCGGTGGAGGACGTGCGTCGGCCGCAGCGTCTCACGCTCGCGGGGCGGCTTCGACTCGCGCACCGGGACGACGCGGCGTCCGCCGCCCAGCGCGCTCACGAAGCGGACGGAGCCTTCCGCCGAGCGGATCTCCGCCTCGCGCGCCAGCGCGCCCAGCGCCGCGGCGCCCGGCTCGAGGACGACGACCTCGCAGCCCGAGAGCCCGCCGAGCAGGTCCGCGAGGCCCGGCAGCGCGTTCGCCCGCGAAGAGAGGTTCACGAGCGTCGGCTCTCCGGGCTCCCGGGTCTCCTCGATCAGCTCGGCGATCTGCCGGTAGCGGGGGCCCAACGCCTCCAGCAGCCAATCGTGCCGCAGGACGGCGCCGTGCGTCTTGCCGCCGGCGCGCATCCGGATCTCGACGCGGTCGTCGCGCCGCAGCCGCCCCAGGCACTCCGGCAGCAGGTCGTAGAGCTGCTGCTCCGTCCGGGCCCGGTGGAGGGGATCGAATCGCGTGTGCCGCACGAACAGCTCCGCGATCAGCTTCACGGCGGCGTCGTGCAGCGACGCCAGCCCGGCCTGCGCGTTGGTGCCCACGCCGGTGCGCATCAGCGACGTGGTGAAGCGCAGGCCCGTGACCACGGCGCGGTGAAGCTGGAGGTCCACGTGGACGAGATTGTGGCCGGATTCGGAGGCCGGCGTGGCCGCGACCGCGGCGTCCACCATGCCCGCCACGGGCATGGAGCACGACTGGGCGATCCCGAGCAGCAGACCGAGCTGGGCGTGGCTGAAGGAGCCCGGAACCGCGAAGACCACGCCGTCGCAGCCCTCCCGGACGTGGCCCCAGATCTGGGACAGGTGCGCGCAGGCGAGGTCGGCCTGGGTTCGCGCGAGCGGCGTGGGCCGGGGCAGGGGGTCGAGGGCGAGCCGGTCCCAGAAGCGGCTGTGGACGTGCCGCGGCTGGAGTCGCGCCTGCTCGCGGGCCTCCGCGCCGACCACCAGCTGCTCCCCGTCCACCAGGGCGTAGCCGGGACTCTCGGGCAGCAGCGTGCCCTGCCGGGCGATCGTGACGCCGGCGTCGTTCAGCTCGATCGCAACGGTCGGCACGCCTCGGGCTCCGTTCGGTGCGCCTGATTCAGTGCACCCGGAGGTGGCCGATCAGGTGCTGGTCGCAGTAGCTCTCCGTGTCGAACACGAGTCGCTCCTGGTGCAGCTGTAGCTGGTGCAGTGCGAACATCAGGAAGATGCTCAGCACCAGCGCGATGAAGGTCGAGTTGAACGCGACGCCGAGACTCTGCGTGACGCCGGCGATGTCTCCCTCGACCGCGCGGTGCGCCTGCGCGAGCGCCTCGCCGATGCCCCGGACCGTCCCGATGAATCCGATCGACGGAATCGCCCACGCGATGTAACGGACCATGGAGAGCTCCGATTCGAGCCGATCGGACTCGGACTCGCACACCGTGTGCACCGCCGTCGAGACGTCCTGGATGCTGCCCGTCGAGTGGAATCGGTGCAGGGCCGTGAGCAGCGCGCGTGGCAGCAGGAAGCCCTGCACCGCCTTGGGCAGCGCCTGGATGTGGCGCGCGTACTCGCGGGTGTCCTCGGGCAGGATCTTCATGCCGCCGGACACGGGAACGAGTTCCAGCTGCAGCAGCTTGTGCTCCCGGACGGCGCTCGCTCCCTTGTAGACCATGATCGCCAGCGCCCAGATCATCAGGATGAAGCAGGTTTCCTGTTCGTAGTCGCGGATCAACACCCACGGCGAGCGCCTGGCGACGAAGTCCTCTTCCTCCTGCATCCGAAGGGCGTCCTCGCGCAGGATGGCGTCGGCGTTGGGACGGACGAACGAGACGTAGATCGCGTGAACGAGCAGGATCGCGACGATCAGCGAGAAGGCCTGGACGACGAACTCGACCGGAAAGGGCCTCTGCGTCGGAGACTTGGGTTCGGCCATCGCCGCGTCAGATGTCCACGGGAAAGGACACGGAGCTGCCGGCCGGCACGTGCTCGCTCGGGTCGAAGCGGCTCTCGGGCCCGCGCGCGCGCTCCGCCTCGGCCGGGGCGGGGCGCGCGGACTCCGGGGCCGGAGACGCGCCTCGCGCCGGCGCGTCGGGCGGCGGCCCGGGCTCTTCCGCCGCGGTGTCCGGTGCGCCGGCGGGCGGAGCCGTGTCGGTCTGGGCGGCGGCCGCGACGGCGAAGGCGCACGCCGCGGCGATCGCGAGCCCGGCGGTGCGCCGGCGGCGTTGCGAGGGCGGGCGGGGCGGACGTCGAATTCGCGGCAAGGGGCCTCCGGGTCGCGCCACCGAGGATACCCAACCGGGGCCGCGAGGAGATCGGCGTCGCGACGGCGCCCGCGAGAAGGGGCCGGGCGGAGACTCCGGCGCTACCGTCCGGCGTCGGGGCACAGCGGGGGACCGCCGGCGGAGGAATCCCCTTGATCGAGAGGATCCCCTTCGGACGCACCGGCCACGCGAGCAGCCGCGCGATCTTCGGTGCCGCGGCGCTGGGCAGCATGAAGCCGGACCGGGCGGAAGGCGTGCTCGCGCTGCTCCTCGAGTACGGCGTCAACCACATCGACACCGCCGCCGCCTACGGCGACTCGGAGCTGCGGGTGGCGCCGTGGCTGCGCGAGCACCCGGGCGCCTTCTTCCTCGCCACCAAGACGGGCGAGCGGACGCGCGCGGGGGCTCGCGAAGGGCTCGAGCGATCTCTCGAGCGGCTCGGCGTGGACCGGGTCGACCTGCTCCAGCTCCACAACCTCGTGGACCCCGAGGAGTGGGAGATCGCACTGGGGCCCGGAGGCGCTCTCGAGGCCGCCGTCGCGGCGCGCGAGGAGGGCCTCGTGCGCTTCATCGGCGTGACGGGGCATGGGACGCGGGCCGCCGAGATGCACCTGCGCAGCCTCGAGCGCTACGCGTTCGACTCCGTCCTGCTTCCCTGCAACTTCGCAATGTTGCAGAGCCCGGAGTACCGGGCCGACTTCGAGGCGCTGGTCGAGCGCTGCCGGCAGCGCGGCGTCGCCGTGCAGACGATCAAATCCGTCGCGCGGCGGCGTTGGGTCGGCGATGCGGGCCCGCGCTTCAGCTGGTACGAGCCGCTGCGGGACCCGGACGCGATCCGGCGCGCCGTGCACTACGTGCTGCGCACACCGGATGTCTTCCTCGACACGTCCAGCGACGCGACGATCCTGCGGGAGATCCTGGAGGCTGCGAGCGGCTTCGAGGTCGCTCCGTCCGACGCGGTGATGCGGCGCGACGCCTCCCGGCACGGGATCGAGCCGCTCTTCGTCCGCGGCGTCTCCGACGCGATCTGATCGCTGCAAGATCCGCGGCTCAGCCGCCGAGCGGGCCCGCCGACGAAACCTCGTAGCGCCGGATCTTCATCTCCTTCACGCCGAGGTCCGGGATGGCCTTCTGGAACGTCGCCATGTGGGGGCTCTTGAAGTGGGCATCGAGGGCGTCCTGGGAGTCCCACTCCTCGAAGATGTGGATGAGCCCCTCGTCGTGGAGGTCGGTGGAGAAGGTGTAGGCGAGGCAGCCCTTCTCGCGCCGGGTCGCCTCCATCACGTCGACGGCGGCGGCGATGGCGGCTTCCCGCTTCGAGGGGTCGATCCGGATGTGTCCGGCGATCACGAGCATGCTGTTCTCCTCACGGTGCAGGATATCGCGAGTGCCCCTCCATTCTACCGTCGCCGGCCCGGCGCCGCGCGTAGCTCCCGGGTGTGCGCCCGTCGGGGGCGCTGGCGCCCGCGCGAGGCTTTCTCAAGCCTCGCGATCGTCGGCCGAAACGTCCGGGCGATGCCGGAGAATCGAGCAGGCCCGGGGGGGCGCGTCGGCGGGGGCGAGTCCCCGCCCGGCGCGGCGCTGCCCATCGAGGCGCTCGCCGAGGACGCGCGCAGCCTCACACCGGAGGCCTTCGAGGCGCGGCACGGGAGCGGGTTCCTGATGGTCTCGGCCGCGGGCGGCCGGGCTTCGAAGGGCAGCACCTCCACCCACCTGTACCTGGAGGGCGAGGACGGCGACCCGGGCGCGCGCACCGCGAATCTGGCGGTGGTGGTGTACCCGCTCCAGCCGAAGGCGAGCTCCGACGAGCACCTCGTGACGATCGGTCGCGAGACCCGGCACGACGTCGTGATCCCCGACCCGAGCGTCTCGCGCTTTCACGCCTTCGCCAAGTCCGTCGGCGACGGCACCTTCCTGCTCCAGGACATGGGCTCCACCAACGGCACCAGCGTGAACGGCGTTTCCGTCCCGCCCCGCGGCGCGGGCCCGCCGACGTCGGTGAAGCCCGGCGACACCGTGAGGGTCGGCCAGGTGGAGTTCACGTTCACCGACGCGAGGGCGCTGCACGAGTTCGCGCTTCAGGTCGGCGGCTGAACTTCGCTCGATCCGACTTCGCATCCCGCTACCGGCCGGCTGCGCCGAAGCTGCGCGCGACCTGCACGGCAGCTGCGGATCGCGCCGTGCCTCCCGCGTCAGCCTTCGGCGTGGCGCGCGTTCCTCCGATGAGTGGAGGGACGGCGGGTTCCTGCACCCGCGTTCGTTGGGAGGCCCCGTGCGCGGTCGCGTGCGCATCTCGATGCCGGCGCTCAGCCTCGCGCTGACGCTCGCGTGCGCGGGGCCGCAGGCTCCGGCCGCGCCGCGGCCGCCGGCTCCCGCGACGTCTTCTTCGGTGGCTCCCGCATCCGCCCGCGCCAACGTGGCGCGCACGGCGGTCTCGATGATCGGCGCGCCCTACCGCTACGGGGGGAAATCGCCCAGCGGCTTCGACTGCAGCGGGCTGGTCTTCTACAGCTACGCGAAGGCGGGGTTCTCGGGGCTGCCGCGAACGGCGTCCGCACTCGAGCGTCGCGCCCGGCCCATCCCGCTCGCGGAGCTCCAGCCGGGTGACCTGCTCTTCTTCGACCTCATCGGAAAGAAGACCGCCCACGTGGCCATCTACGTCGGCGATCGCACCTTCGTCCACGCGCCGTCGGGCGGCAAGCAGGTCGAGAAGGTGGACTTCGACCACGTCTACTGGGGCCCGCGTCTCGGACGGGCGGGCCGCGTGGAGTTCTGAGCGCCTGCCGGCTCAGCTCCGCGACAGCTCGCGCGTGAGGCTTTGCTTCAGGAGCTCGAGCTCGGCGCCGGGCTGGCGGGTCCCGGCGCTTTCGAGGGTCAGCACCGACGCCAGGCCCGACAGCACGGACAGGGTGTAGTGCTGGAGGACGTGTTGCCGGCGGCGCGAGACGGGAGCGTCGCCGAAGATCCGCATCCAGATCCGATCCCAGGCCGAGAACAAGCGCTGCTGCCAGGTGGGCTCGTCCGGCACCTCCTCGCGCCCGGCCTCGTCGAGCAGGATCTCGAACGTGGAGCGGTAGAGGGGACTCGCGATGTGCTCCCAGGCGCGGTCGATGAAGAGCGACGTGCGCTTCTCGAGGCTGGCTTCCTCGCTGGAGACGTCGTCGAGCCGCGCGGCGAAGCGGTCGAAGGAATTCTCCAGAACGGCGACCAGGATCCCGTGCTTGTCACCGAAGTGGTGCTGGACCGCACCCCAGGTCACGCCGGCCCGGCGCGTGATCTCCGCGGCCGTCGTCCGGGCGAAGCCCACCTCGGCGATGCTCTCGACCACCGCCGCGATGATCCGGGCGCGGGTCTCGGCCGTGCGCTCTGCGTGGGTGCGACGCTCGCGGGCTCGGACGGGCAGCCGGATGGGCTTCGCGTCAGCCATTCCCCGGCTTCCGTTCGGCGCGGAGCTGGCGCACCAACTGGCTGGCGATGGCCGCGGGGGGCCAGCCCGCGTAGTGGGCGACGTGGACGACCAGTGCGTCGATCGCCTCGTCGGACAGGTCGCCGCTGCGCATGGCGGCGCTGAGGTGGAGCTTGAGCGTGGGCTCGTTGCCCAGGCACATGAGGATCGTGAGCGTCACCAGCCGCCGGTCGCGCACCGAGAGCCTCGGATCGGACCACACCTCCGCGAAGAGGTGATCGAAGGTGACGTCGAGGAAGGAGTCGCCCCGCACGTCCGGAACCTTGAACTGCATCACCTCCGCAAACCGAGCCAGGCCCTTCTCGCGCTGCTTCGAGTCCGCCACGCTGCCCTCCTTGTTAGCGACGATTCTCGTCTTCGAGCCCGTACACGCGCGCCATGATCTGAGACGCGAGCTCCGTGCCGGGCAGGGCGACCCCGGCCTCGCGAGCCAGCTGGAGCGTCCAGGCCAGGTCCTTCTCCGCCAGTGCCACGTGGCCGCGAAGCACCCTCTGCATGTCTTCGCTGCGGCGGGCCTCGTCGGGAAGCTTGTGGATCGCGAGGAAGCGCTGCATCGGTTCCGACAGGATGCCGTTGGACCGGGTGACCTCCTCGAGCACCTCCTGGGGTAGGCCGATGGCCCGGGCCAGGGCGGCGCCTTCGTAGGCTGCGGTCCAGGCCAGGTAGGTCATCAGGTTGTTGCAGAGCTTGACCCGGGCGCCGTTTCCCAGGGCACCGGCGTGGACGATCTTCCGCGCCGAGGTCTCGAAGGCCGGGCGGCAACGCTCCAGGTGCCGCGCGTCGCCACCCACCATGTAGGTGAGCTCGCCCTGCTCGGCCCCGCCCGCGCCACCGGTGATGCAGGCGTCGATCACGCCCACGTCGCGCTCGGCCGCGGCGGCGGCCACCTCTTCCACCGTCTGGGGCAGGACGGTGCTGTGGATGGCGATCACGCTTCCCGGTGCCGCGCCGGCCAGGAGGCCGAAGTCGCCGTAGACCGCCTGGCGAACGTCGGCGTCGTCGCGCACGCAGATCCCGATCGAGTCGGCGGCGGCGGCCAGCTCCCGCGGCGAAGCGGCCCTCTTCGCTCCCAGCAGGGCGAGCTCGCGCACGGGGGCGTCGTCGATGTCGTAGACGGTCGTCTCGAGGCCGCCCTGCACCAGGCGCTTCGCCATCGGCTTGCCGATGTTCCCGAGCCCCACGAACCCCGCGCGGTGCGCCATGAGATCCCCCGTGCCGTGGCGATTCAGGGTGGACAGGGTACGCGAGATTTACATTGCAAACAATATGTAAATTGATTAGGTTGCTCCGACGCGCGCCGGAGGAGCCCTCCCGTTGGTCGAGTTCAACCCCTACGCCTACGCGATCCACGAGGACCCCTACCCCGTCTACCGGAGGCTGCGGGACGAGGCGCCGCTGTACCGCAACGAAGAGCTCGGCTTCTGGGCGCTCTCCCGCCACGCCGACGTTCTCGCGGCCTTCAAGGACACCGAGGGCTTCTCCAACCGCTACGGCGTCTCTCTCGATGCCGACGCCTTTCACGAAGGCGCCGACACCACGATGTCGTTCCTGGCCATGGACCCCCCGCGCCACACGCGCATGCGCGCGCTGGTCTCGCGCGGCTTCACGCCGCGGCGCGTGTCGGCGCTGGAGCCGCGAATCCGTGAGATCGCGATCCGGCACTGCGAGCGCTTCGTCGACCGCGGCGCCTGCGATTTCGTCGCGGACTTTGCCGGGAAGCTCCCGATGGACGTGATCAGCGAGCTGATCGGAGTTCCCGAGGAGGACCGCGCCACGATCCGCAGCTGGGCCGACCTCGTGGTCCACCGCGAGGAGGGCGTCGAGGGCTTGCCGGCTACGACCCTCGAGTCGGCTGCTCGGATGCTCAACTATTTCGTCGAGATGCTGGAGGATCGCAGGCGGCACCGCCGCGACGATCTCACCGGCGCGCTGATCGAGGCCGAGATCGGCGGCGATCGCCTGACCGATCACGAGATCATCGGCTTCCTCTTCCTGATGAGCGTCGCCGGCAACGAGACCACCACCAAGCTGCTCGCCAACGCCGTCTACTGGCTGTGGAAGAATCCGTCCGAGCGGGCCCGGGTGCGCGACGATCCCAGCCGGATCCCGCGTTGGGTGGAGGAGACGCTGCGCTACGACAACTCCACGCAGGCCCTGGCGCGGCTCGTCGCGAAGGACGTGGAGATCCACGGCCAGCGGCTGCGGGAAGGCGACAAGCTCGTGCTGCTGGTGGGCTCCGCCAATCGGGACGAGCGCGTCTTCGAGGATCCGGACCGCTTCGACATCCTGCGCGACACCAGTGCGCTGCTCTCGTTCGGGCGCGGGAACCACTTCTGCATGGGAGCGGCCCTGGCCCGCCTGGAGGGTCGGGTGGCCCTGGAGGAGGTGCAGCGGCGCTTCCCCGACTTCGAGATCGACGCCGGCGGGGTCGAGCGGGTCCACTCGGTGAACGTGCGCGGCTTCGCGGCGCTGCCCATCAAGTTCTGAGGGCCGGAGGATCCGATGCCGCTCGTGGAGCTGAACCCCGAGACCCGCAACCTGATCGACGGCAGGCTCGTCGAGGCCAGCAACCGGGCGACCTTCGAGAACTGGAACCCCGCCACCGAGGAGGTGCTGGGGGTCTGTGCCGACGGCACCCAGGACGACATGGAGGCCGCCATCGCGGCGGCGCGCCGGGCCTTCGACGAGACCGACTGGGCCGGCGACGCCCCGTTTCGCCGGCGCTGTCTCGAGCAGCTCCACGCCGCCCTCAGCGAGGAGAAGGAGCAGCTCCGCGCCATCGTGGTCCGCGAGGCGGGCGCGCCGCTCACGCTCACGCCGTGGATGCAGATCGACGCCCCCATCGACATGCTGTCGTACTGGGCCGAGAAGGCCGGGAGCTATCCCTACGAGAAGCGGATGGACCCGGTCCCGTTCATGGGGCGGTCCCAGGGGCGCATCCTGCGCCGCGAGCCCGCCGGCGTGGTGGGCGCCATCACGCCGTGGAACGTCCCCTTCTATCTCAACGTGGCGAAGATCGGCCCGGCCCTGGCGGCGGGCTGCGCGGTGGTCCTCAAGCCGGCGCCCGACACGCCCTGGTGTGCCACGCAGATCGGCCGGATCGCGGCCGAGCGGACCGATCTTCCGCCCGGCGTGCTCAACATCGTGGCGTCGTCGGACCACGGCGTGGGCGAGGTGCTCACGACCGATCCCCGCGTGGACGTCGTCACCTTCACCGGCTCCACCGCTACGGGTCGGCGCGTCATGGAGTGCGCCGCCGCCTCCGTGAAGAAGCTCTTTCTCGAGCTGGGCGGGAAGTCCGCCAACGTGATCCTCGACGACGCCGACTTCCCGAGCGTGCTGCCCGGGGCCGCCATGACCTGCGTCCACGGGGGCCAGGGCTGTGCCATCACGACCCGCCTGCTGCTGCCGCGCTCCCGCTACGAGGAGGGGCTGGCGATCGTGAAGGCGGCCTTCGAGAGCTGGAGCTACGGCGACCCCACCGACCGCGCCAATCTCCAGGGCCCGCAGATCAGCAGGAAGCAGCAGGAGCGCGTGCTCGCGTACATCGAGAAGGGTCGGCGCGAGGGCGCGCGTCTGGTGGTCGGCGGGGGCGTTCCCGCGCATCTGCCCCGGGGCTTCTACGTAGAGCCCACGCTGTTTGCCGACGTGGCGCCCGACTCCACCATTGCCCAGGAGGAGATCTTCGGGCCCGTGCTCTGCGCCATTCCCTTCGAGGACGACGACGACGCGGTTCGGATCGCCAACGACTCGATCTACGGGCTCTCGGGCTCCGTCACCAGCGCCGACAGGGAGCGCTCGCTGGCCGTGGCCCGGCGCATCCGCGCCGGGACGATCGCCGTCGACGGGGCGCAGTGGTTCCACGTGGACACGCCCTTCGGCGGCTACAAGCAGAGCGGACTGGGGCGCGAGAACGGTGTGCAGGGCTTCGAGGAGTACCTCGAGACCAAGGTGATGGCCGTGCCCTGGAAGGGCTGAAACGCCGGGAATCCCGTCGTGAAGCCGATGCCGGCAGCTGGTTCGCGCGCCCGCCGGCTTGACACCTCGCAGGCCGGGCGGGAGAGTGTCGGCGGGGGCGAAGGAGGGGCCGTGCCCCGATACAACTACGAGCGTCTCTCCGGTCAGGACACGACCTTTCTCCTCTGGGAGACGCCCAGCCTCCACATGCACGTGGCGTCCACCCATATCTTCGAGCTCGGGCCGCTCGCCACCGAGGAGGGCGGCGTCGCCTTCGAGGAGTTCAAGCGCTTCACCGAATCGGTCCTGCACCGGATCCCCCGCTACCGGCAGAAGCTCAAGTGGATCCCCATCGAGGACCGGCCGGTCTGGGTCGACGACGCGCACTTCAGCATCGACTACCACCTGCGGCACACGAGCCTCCCGAAGCCCGGCTCGGAGCAGCAGCTCAAGAAGCTCGCCGCCCGGGTCATGGCCCAGCAGCTGGATCGGGACCGCCCGCTCTGGGAGATCTGGGTGGTGGAGGGATTGGAGCGCGAGCGCTTTGCCATGATCAGCAAGGTCCACCACTGCATGATCGACGGGGCCTCGGGGATCGACATCTCCCAGATCCTCATGCGGACGACCCCCGACCGGACGATCAAGAGGGGCCCGCGCTACATCCCTCGGCCCGAGCCGACGCGGCGCGAGCTGCTGCTCGACGCGGCCCGCGACCGGATCGGCCTGCCGCTGCGGGTGCTGCGGAGCTTCCGCGAGTTCCGGCGCGAGACCGAGAACCTGCGCGACGAGATCGCGCTGCGGACGGGGGCGGTGCGGGACGCGATTGCCAGCCAGTTTTCGGCCGCGCCGCAGACGCCGATCAACGGACCCCTGGGCCCGCATCGGCTCTTCGACTGGTGGAGCGTTCCGCTCGCCGACATGAAGGCGCTGCGGCGCGCCTTCGACTGCACGGTGAACGACGTCGTGCTGACGGTGGTGACCGGGGCGTTCCGCGAGTTCCTCGGGCGCCGCCAGGTCCGGCCCGACGAGATCGACTTCCGGGTCCAGGCCCCCGTGAGCGTCCGCAGCGCTCGGGAGCGGGGGAGGCTCGGCAACCGCGTCTCCGCGTGGCTGGTGCGCCTGCCCGTCGGCGAGCCCGACCCGCGCAAGCAGCTCGAGCGCATACACGCGACGACGCAGGAGCTGAAGGACTCCCATCAGGCCCTGGGCGCCGACATGATCCTCAGTGTGATGGAGCTCATGCCGAACGCGCTGCTCTCGCTCGGGGCGCAGGCCGCGTCGGGCACGATGAACTCGATCGTGACGAACGTACCGGGCCCCCAGTTCCCCCTCTACGCGCTGGGCTCGGAACTGCTCGCCATGTACCCGCAGGTGCCGCTGCTCCGGAACGTGGGTCTCGGGATCGCGCTGATCAGCTACAACGGGCGCGTGTGCTGGGGGTTCAACGCCGACCTGGGCCTGGTGCCCGATCTGGCCGACTTCGTCGCGCTGATCCGGAAAGCCTTCGAACGGCTGGCGGAGGTGGCGGAGGTGAAGCTCTCCCCGCCCGATGCCCGGGTCGGCGCCTGACTTCACTGCGAAACGTCGACTGAACCATGAGCGCGTCGCAGTACATCCTCTCCATCGACCTGGGCACGGGCGGCCCGAAGGTGGCCCTCGTCCGCGACGACGGCGAGATCGTCGCCTCGGCGCTGCGATCGGTGCAGACGCGCCGGATTCCGCCCGCCGGCGCGGAGCAGGACCCCGAGGAGATCTGGGACGCCATCCGGAGCGCCGCAAAGCAGGTCGTCCACGCAGCGGGAAAGCCCGCCCGCGCCATTCTGGGGGTGACCTGCGCGAGCCAGTTCTTCTCGATTGTGCCCATCGACGCGGCGGGCCGACCCGTCTCGAACCTGATCCTGTGGATGGACGGCCGCGGCGCCCCGTACGCTTCGGAGATCCACCGGGCCCACCCGGACGCGTTCGCGAAATGGATCGAGATCAACGGCATGCCGCCACTACCGTCGGGAAACGACTCCCTGTCGCACATGCTCTTCCTCCGGAACGAGCGTCCCGACGTCTACGAGCGGAGCGAGAAGTTCGTCGAGCCCATGGACTTCGTCACCGCCCGGCTCACGGGCATCTGCACCGCGAACGCCTGTACGGCGTTCCCCATGCTGCTCACCGACAACCGCCGGCTCGACGCGGTCCGCTATCACGAGGAGCTTCTCGGCCTCTCCGGCCTCGACCGGGAGAAGCTCCCGGACCTGGTGGAGGTGGGCTCCTGTGTCGGGACGCTCCGGGAGGACGTGGCCCGGGAGATCGGGCTGCCTCCCGGTGCGAAGGTCTTCTCCGGCGTAAACGACACCCAGGCCGTCTCGATCGGGGCCGGGGCGTTCCGGGAAGGCCGCGGCGGGATCAACATCGGAACGACCTGCCAGGTGCTCGCCCACGTGGAGGCCATGCGGACGGACATCGAGAACGCGATCTTGAGCATGCCCAGCCCGCTCCCCGGCCGCTACGCGGTCATGGCCGAGAACGGGCTCGGCGGGAAGACGCTGGAGCACTTCCTCCGCAACGTGATCTTCTCGAACGACGCGCTGGCCGACCATGCGACCGCGGACCCCTTTTCCGACCTCGAGCAGACCCTCCGGTCGGCGCCGCCCGGGAGCGGCGGACTCCTCTACCTTCCGTGGCTCGAGGGATCGCACTCCCCGTCCGCCAACCCCAGGATGCGAGGCGGCTTCCTGAATCTCTCCCTGGAGACGACGCGAGCCCGGATGGTCCGCGCCGTCCTGGAAGGAGTCACCTTCGGACTGCGGTGGCTGCTGCCCGCCGTCGAGCGCTTCGCCGGGCAGGGCTTCGACGAGCTGAGCTTCTCCGGCGGCGGGGCCGTCTCGGACGAGTGGTCGCAGATCGTCGCGGACGTCATGGACCGGCCGGTGCTCCAGCTCGCGGACGCGCGCTACGTCAACAATCGCGCGACCGCCTTCCTCGCCTTCGAGAAGCTGGGCGTCGTCACGCCGGACGACATCGAGAAGCTCTGCCGCATCAAGCGCCGCTACGAACCGAAACCCGAGAACCGGGACGTGTACGAGAAGCTGTTCCAGCAGTTCCTGGCCGCCTACCGTCAGAACCGCCCCATCTTCGAGGCGCTCAACGCCTAGGCGCGGGGACGAGAGAGGGCCCGCGCGGCCCTCCGGACCGCTCGAACGCTCGCGAGGCGAGCCACGGAGGTACGACCATGGCAAGCAGCAGCAAGGGCCCCCTCGGCGATCTCTACCCCTATGCGGACCGATTGGGCGTGATCGATCGCCTGCCGGAAACGGGGCGGCCCCGGGAGGAGATCCTGCGCGAGCTTCGGCAGATCGCCGAGGAGGAGGACGGCTCCTGGCAGACGGGGCAGTGCTCCGGGACGATGTACTGCGGCGACACGTCGCACTACGAATTCCTGAACGAGGTGTTCTCCTGCTACTCCCACGTGAACGCGCTCCAACGCGACATCTGCCCCAGCGCGACGCGTTTCGAGGGCGAGATCGCGGCGATGGCACTCGATCTCATGCACGCCGAAGCCGCGCAGGGCGCCGGCCCGGACGCGAAGCCCTGCGGCGCGGTCACTTCCGGCGGAACGGAGAGCATCCTCAGCGCGGTGCTGATGTATCGGGACAAGTTCCGCGCGGAGCGAGGCATCACCGCGCCCGAGATGATCCTGCCCGTGACGGCGCACCCCGCCTTCCAGAAGGGCGCTCACCTCTTCGGCGTCGCCGTCGTGCACGCGCCCATGGATCCGGAGACGACCCTCGTGGACGTCGATTTCGTGCGGCGCCACATCAACGACAACACCATCGCGCTGGTCGGCTCGGCCGGGAACTATCCGTACGGAACGATCGACCCCATCGAGGAGCTGTCGGAGCTCGCGGTGCGCCATGGTGTCGGGCTGCACGTCGACGGCTGCCTGGGGGGCTTCATTCTTCCCTGGGGCGAGCAGCTCGGCTACGACATCCCGGTGTTCGACTTCCGCCTTCCGGGCGTGACCACCATCTCGGCCGATACCCACAAGTACGGATTCGGTCTCAAGGGCACGTCGGTGCTGCTCTACCGCGATCGGGCCCTGCGCCGCTATCAGTACTTCACGACTCCGGAGTGGCCCGGCGGCAAGTACAACTCCCCGGGCATCGCCGGCAGCCGGTCCGGCGGGCTGCTGGCGGCCACGTGGGCCTCGATGGTGAGCCTGGGGAGAGAGGGCTACCGGCGCTACGCCAGGGCCATCTTCGAGACCAGTTTCGCGATGCAGCGGGCCGTTCGCAGCCATCCGGAGCTTCGGATGCTGGGGGAGCCTACCTTCTGCTTCTCGTTCACGTCGGACGCGTTCGAGATCTATCACCTCAACGACTTCATGAAAGAGCGCGGCTGGCGCTTCAACGGTCAGCAGTACCCCGACGCCATTCACATGTGCGTGACGCGCCCCCAGACCCGGCCCGGCGTGGTCGAGAGGTTCGCGGAGGATCTCGACGCCGCGGTGAAGTACGCGCTCGACCCGCCGCGCGAGAAGCCCCTGTCGGCCGCGATCTACGGCGGCGTGCCCAGGGACGTGCCGGGGATCCAGGAGGCCGTGAAGGGCGCGCTCTTCAAGTACCTCGACGCCTGCCAGGATCTCCCCGGCGCCGGCGACTGAGGTACGCTGTCCGACACCGGCGAGGCGGCTGGAGGTCGACGTGAGCGCGTTGGTCCGGATGATGAAGGGCACCCTGGTCGTCGGCGCCGGTCTCGTCGCACTGGGCGCGCTGGCCATCGGGGTCTGCGGGGATCGCGACATCCCGCCCGAGGTGTTGGTCCGCCGCTACGCCAGTCCGGCGTCCCGGTTCATCGAGCTCGACTCCGGTACGGTCGCTCACGTGCGCGACCAGGGGAACCCGGGCGGCGAGGTGCTGGTCCTGGTTCACGGATCGAACGCGTCGCTTCACACGTGGGAGCCCTGGGTGGCGATCCTCGGCGGCGAGTTCCGGGTGATCTCGATGGATCTTCCGGGGCACGGCCTCACCGGGCGCACCGTGGAGGACGATTACTCCATCGATGCCATGGCGGCCTTCGTCGACGAGGTGACCCGCCAGCTCGGCGTCGAGCGCTTCCACCTGGCGGGCAACTCCATGGGAGGCCGGGCCGCCTGGATCTACGCGCTCGACCATCCGGGACGGCTCGACCGCCTCATCCTGATCGACGCCTCGGGCCACCCCGACGCAGACGACGAGGAGGAGGCACTGGGCTTCCGCCTCGCCCGCATGCCGATCGTGAGCCGCCTGATGCACTTCGTCACGCCGCGGAGCGTGATCGAGAAGACGCTACAGAGCGCGTTCGCCGATCCGGCGCTCGTCACCGACGAAATGGTGACGCGCTACCACGAGCTGCTGCTTCGCGAGGGATCGCGGGAGGCCAGCGCCGCGCGCTTCCGGCTGCCGGTGGAGACCGAGCGCGTGGAGGAGCTTCCCCGCATCCCGAACCCCACGCTGATCCTCTGGGGCGAGGAAGACCGCCTGGTTCCCGTTGCGGACGCGCAGCGCTTCGCGAGCGCAATCCCGGACAGCACGCTCCGCATCTACACCGGTGTCGGACACATCCCGATGGAGGAGGCCCCGGCGCGCAGCGCCGCGGACGTCCGGGCCTTCATCCACGGAACCCTCTAGGAGTTGCCGATACCCCCGACACCCGGGCGCTCCGCCCGTTCGCCGAAAGCGGGAGACCGGCGCGGTCTTCACCTGCTCGCGCTCTGGTCCTTCGCGATCGCCCAGCCGCTTCTCGACGTCCTCGCCCGGGCCCCCGACTTCTTCGTCGTGCGCCACCTGCGGCCCGCGGAGATCCTGGCGCTGTTGCTGGCCCTGATCGTCGGACCGCCGCTGCTGCTGTGGGGCAGCGTACGGCTCGTCGCCCTCGGGTCGCCGAAGGCGGCGAGCGTCGTGCATGTCTTCTGGGTCGCGCTGCTGGCCGCACTGGTCGTGCTCCCCCCGTTGGACCGCGGCGCGTGGCTGCCGCCTTGGCCGCTTCTCGGACTCGCCGTCCTCGCCGGCGCGGGCTTCGCGCTCGCCTATCGACACGCCGCACCGCTGCGCTCCGCGCTGTCGCTGCTCGCGCTCGCACCGATCGTCTTCGCTGCGGTCTTCCTCACCGAGCCGCGGATCGCGTCGCTCGTCGCACCCGGGCGCGGTGCCGACGCCGCGCCGGGACCCCCCGTCGCGAGCGAGACTCCCGTCGTGCTCGTGGTGTTCGACGAGCTGCCCCTGAGCTCCCTGCTCGACGCCCGGGGTGCCATCGATCCCGTCCGCTACCCGAACTTCGCACGCCTGGCTCGCGACTCCACCTGGCTGCGCGGCGCCACCACGGTCGCCTCCATGACGGTCGAGGCGATTCCCGCGATCCTCAGCGGACGCTATCCCCCGCTCGACCGCGTGCCCGCCACCGCCGCGGCCCACCCGCGCAATCTCTTCTCGCTGCTGTCCCCGCACTACGCCCTCAACTTCCACGAGACCGGTACGGCGCTGCATCCGGCCACCGCGCAGCGCAGGCGTCCTCTCGTCGGGGCGGGGCGGTCGGCGGCGGATCTCGCGCGGGTGGCGCTGCAGGTGCTGATCCCCGACCCCTGGCGCGCCCGGCTGACCCCCGTCGACGAGGCGTGGGGC
>Ga0224512_10001137_pt1 | contig 26422 bp, 25 predicted proteins | sample SF_May12_sed_USG_4_FD_169103 | JGI IMG/M metagenome (GOLD analysis project Ga0224512, IMG submission 169103) | Sediment microbial communities from San Francisco Bay, California, United States - SF_May12_sed_USGS_13 | ecosystem: Environmental > Aquatic > Marine > Sediment | place: USA... | reverse complement strand
AAACCAATGCCGCAATCATGAAAATTCGGTTCATGCCGGTGTGCCCCTGTCTCGCCGATATTGTGTTCCAGAAAACGTCTCGCGTATTTTAACAGGAAAAGAAGGCATTGGAAAATTTGCCCGCCGCCATCGCCATCCCGCAGTGACGCCCACCCATCCGAAGGACGACTCCCATGGATCTGAAGCAGCATATCGGCGAAGTTCCCGATTTCCCGAAACCGGGGATTCTGTTTTACGACATCGCCACGCTGCTGGCCCATCCGGCGGCCTGGCGCGCAACCATCGACCAATTGGCCGAAGCCATCGCCCCTTATCGGCCGACCCTCCTCGCGGGAATTGAATCCCGGGGTTTCCTGGTCGCCGCACCATTGGCGCTGCGGTTCGGGATCGGCTTCATCATGGTGCGCAAGCACGGCAAACTGCCGGGCGCCACGGTGTCCCACGAATATGCTTTGGAATACGGCAGCGACGTCATCGAAATTCAGGCCGGCGCCGTGACGCCGGGCGACCGGGTGGTGGTCTTGGACGACCTGATCGCCACCGGCGGAACGCTCGCGGCCGCGGTCGACCTGATCGGTCGTCACGGCGGCGACGTGACCGGGGCCGCCTGCATCATCGAGCTCACCTTCCTGAACGGGCGAGAGCGCATCGGCGTCCCGCTCAGTACGCTGGTGACTTACGGCTCTTGAGGATCAGGCCGCGGACTGGCTGAGCGCATCGTTGACGAAGCGCACCAGCGCCGCCAGCGGCACCGGCTTCTCCAGCACCGCGAAGACCTCGGCCTCCTCGGCATGGGCGCGGTAGACGTATTCCGGGTAGCCGGACATCAGGATGACCTTCGGCGGATGCTCCAGCCGGCTGACCAGGCGGGACACGTGCAGTCCGTCCAGACCCGGCATCTTCATATCCATCACCACGACTTTGGGACGCAGGCTCTTGATGCGGTGGACCGCGGCGAAGCCGTTGCCCTCGGACTCGACATCGATGCCCTGGCGGCTCAGGAAATCGACGATCTCCCCGCGCTGCAGGCTGTCGTCATCGACCACCAGTACCTGGGCGGTGCGCGATGGCGTCCCGGCGGGCTTCATTTCGTCGTTGGTCGGCGGATTCATCGTGCCTTCGGCCTTGCAAGAGCGGGGGCACCATCGGGCGCCCCGGGGGCATTTTCGCCAGTGCGGAGGGATCATACTATGCCGCGATTACGCCAATGTTAACCGCGCCGCAACGGCGTAAGCCGGCGCCGGGCTACAGGGCGGCGACGTCTTCGGCCTTGGCGCGGGGCAGATCGACCGTGAAAACCGCGCCCCGATCGGCGTTTCTGGCCCTGAGCCGTCCGCCCATGGCATTGACGATGCCGAAGCTTATGGACAGCCCCAAGCCCGTGCCCTTGGTCACCTCCTTGGTGGTGAAGAACGGATCGAACACCCGGTCGCTCACCCCCGGCGCGATGCCGCCGCCGTCGTCGCCGACCTCTATGACGACCCGATCCGGAAACGGGCGCAGCCGTACGTCGATCCGCCCACTGCCCGGCGGGGCCGCAGCGGCGCCGCCGGTTCGGCTTTCCAGGATGGCGTCCCGCGCGTTGCCCAACAGGTTGATCACGACCTGCGCCAACTCGTTGCGCTGGCCGAGAACCGGGGCTTCGACTTCGGGCAAGTCGACGTTCAGGGCGATGCCGTCATCCTCGCACTTGTTCGCCAAAAGGGAGACCGCGTCACGCACCGATTCGCGCGCATCGATCAAGACGCGGTCGCCGCCCGCCCTGCCGACGACGCACATGCGCTGGATGAGGTCCCCCATGTTCGCGGCCTGATCCGAAATGAGCCGCAGCTTTGCTTCGACGAATTCGGCGTCGTCGGGATTGGAGCGGCGGGACAACAGGACGTTCTCGGCCGCCATGCGGATGGTGTTGAGCGGCTGGTTGAGCTCATGGGCGACGCCGACGGACATCTCCCCCAGGGTCGCCAATCGCGAGACCTGGGCGACCTTCTTCAGGTTCTGGGCCATCAACTCCGCCTCCCGGGCGAGGTCCCCCAGTTCGTCGGCGCGCTGGAAGGGCGGCGGTTCGTCATAGCTGCCGGTGCCGATGCGGCGCATGTAGCGGCCCAGCGCCCGGATCGGCCGCGCCATGTCGCGCACCATCACGATGCCGATGCCAAAACCGATCACCACGATCATCAGCGCGATACCGACATAGAGAATGAGGAAGAACCGGATGCTGGTTTCCGCCACCGCGTCCATATAGCCGCCGATATTGGCAAGCTCCGCCTGTGTGCCGCGCAGGGAAATGCCGATGCTGACGGTCCCAAGCAACCGCCCGTCGCCAAAGACCGGGGCGCTCAAGCGAAACAGGGATCCGTCGGTGCGCGACACCGTCTTGGCGGCGGCGATCGCCTCGCGGATCTGGGCAATCGGGGGCCGGTCCGACTCGGGTGCCATGCCGAGCGCGCCGGCCGCCGCGCTGCTGCTGGCGGCGGCAAGGACACGGCCGGCGGAATCGGAAACGGCGACGTAGACATTCCCTCGCATAGCGACGGCCGAAGCCGTCAGGCGCTTGAAGGCATCGATGTCGCCAGCCGCCAAGGGCCGGGCCAGCAGCCCCGCCAACAGGGCCGCGAGATCCTCGCCCTGCTTCTTCTCCTGGGCGTAAAGGGAATCGGAGACGGTTTCATTGGTGGCGTAGGTCGAGGCGTTGATCAGCGATCGGAACCCGTGAAGGTGGGCGATTCCCATGAACAGAACCACGGCCGTGAGGATACAGACCACGGCCAATGAATATCGGAGTTGAAGGCTTAGTTTCATGACCCCGCCGCGCGGCCTCGGTTGCGGCGGTCCCAGGACGATCCGCCGAAAGACGCGCCGGAAGCGCCGGACATGGCGTCTTACCGGGCGTCTTGCCTCCCACTTACAACGCGGCTAGTTTAGGATTTGTCAACGGCATTCCCCAACCCAAAACCAGAAAAGGCGGATCACCATGAGTCTAAAAAAAATCATAGGCTTTGGCGTGCTCCTCATCATCGTTGTGGTGGCCGGGGCTTTCATATACCTGTCCATAAACTACAGCTCCATCGTGAAGGCGGGCGTCGAATCCTACGGCCCGCAATACACCCAGACATCGGTCAGTCTCGACGGAGTCAAGGTCTCGCCGTTTGCCGGCGAAGTCGGCCTCGAGGAATTCCTGGTCGGCAATCCGAAGGACTACAAGACCAGCCATGCCTTCAAAGTGAGGGAGGTGAAGGTATCCGTCGATCTAAGCTCGCTGACGGCCGACGTGATCCGTATCCGGGAAATCGTCATCGACTCGCCGGATATCATCTACGAACTGGGCGGTCCGGCGGGCTCCAACCTGCAAACCATTCAACAGAACGTGGCCAAGGCGTCGGGCCCCAGCACCGGTGCGCAGGCCAAGCCGGCCAGCGGCGAGGGCCGCAAGGTGACCATCGACAACCTCTATATCCGCAAGCCCAAAGTCGCCCTTTCAGCGGGCGTGCTGGCCGGCAAGACGATAGAAGTTCCCGTGCCTGACATCCACCTCAAGGATATCGGCAAGGACGGCAAGGGCGCGACCATGGCCGACGCCACTGAAAAGGTGATGGACGAGCTCATAGCCCAAGTCACCAAGGCCGCCAAGGACATCAACATCGACGCCATCAAGAAGCAAGTCGAGGGCCTGACCAAGGGCACCGGAGACCTGACCAAGGGCGTGGGCGATGCCACCAAAGGCGTGACCGACGGCCTTAAAGGCATGTTCGGCAAGTGACGACGCCCCCGGCGGAGGCATGACAGGTTCCAACCAAGCCCTGCCGGGGATAGCGGTGATCGGTTGCGGCCTCTGGGGCCGCAACCATGTCCGCACGTTGGCAACCCTGGGCGCGTTGCGCGCGGTTCATGACGCCGACCCCGATGCGGCCGCGGCGGCGGCCGCGTCTGGAAATGTCCCGACCCGCAGCTTTGATGAGATCCTGGGGGATCCCGCAATCGACGGCGTGGTGATCGCGACGCCTGACGCCACGCATGCGGCGATCGCCCAACCTGCGCTCGAGGCGGGCAAGCACGTGTTGGTCGAAAAGCCCATGACGACCAGCACCGGCGACGGGGCGAGGCTGGTGGCCCTGGCGTCGGAAGCCGGGCTTATACTCATGACCGGCCATATCCTGCTCTATCACCCTGGCTTCCTGCGCCTGCGCGACCTAACCAGGGATGGAATGCTCGGCTCGTTGCGCCATATCGCCTCCAAACGCCACCACATTGCTCGCGGCGCGCCACGCCACGCCCTGTGGGACCTCGGTCCCCATGACGTCAGCATGGTGCTGGAGCTGACCGGCCGCCTGCCATCGGAGGTTTCCGCCCAGGCCGCCTCACCCTTGGAAAATGCGCCGCCGCAGCAGGTCAGCCTCCTTCTGACCTACCCCGATGGCCTGAGCGCCGATATTTCCCTGTCCGCCATCCATCCGGTCAAGCTGCACCAGATCACCGTGTCGGGAACAGCTGCTTTCGGCGTGTTCGAAGACAGCCAGGATTGGCAGGACAAGGTCACCGTGATCCGTCCCGGCCTTGAAGGCGGCGGCACCGCGGCCGGATCACCCGCAAGCGAGACCGTCCCGCTTGAGCCGGATGAGCCGCTGCGCCTTGAGATCGAAGCTTTCCTGGGAGCCATCTGCGGCGGCCCGCCGCCGCCGAGCAACGGCCGCGAGGCGCTCGAAGTGGTCTGCGTCCTGGCCGCCGCGGAAAGGTCTTTGACCATCGGCACCGCCGTAACTCTTGACAGCGCGGCCCATGACAACTTAGAGACATGATCCAATCGGGCAAAGGAAGTCTCTGAGACTCAAGGATGATTCCGGCGTCCTCAACCGCGGCACCTTTAACGGCGCCGCGGTTCGCTCACGATAACAATCACGGATGGGCGTGTTTATGGCCAGAAATAAACCAGACAACGTAACACCTCTCAGGACCGGCATGGCAACAGCCAACGTCCTTTCCACCGCCCCCTCAGACGACAAGCATATTCCCTTCATCGACCTCCAAGCCCAGCGCTTACGCCTGGGCCAACGCATCGAGGACGCCATCGCAAGGGTACTCGACCACGGCCGTTTCGTCGCCGGGCCGGAGATCGATGAGCTCGAGAGCCGGTTGAGCGATTGGTGCGGCGCCAAATACTCGATCTCCTGCGCATCGGGCACAACCGCCCTGTCGCTGGGACTTTCGGCGCTGGGCGCCAAGTACCGCGACGCCATCTTCGTGCCAGCCTTCACCTTCGTTTCGCCGGCCGAAGTGATCGCCCGTCTCGGCTGTATCCCGGTGTTGGTAGACGTGCAGCCCGACAGCTTCAACATCGATCCCGAAAGCCTGGTGCGCGGCATCCAGATGGCCGAGGAACATGGCCTGACGCCGCGCGGCGTCATCGTCATCGATCTGTTCGGACAGCCTGCCGACTACCCTGCCCTGCAGGAAATCGCCACCGCCCATGACCTCTGGCTCATGGCCGATGCCGCCCAAAGCTTTGGCGCCAGCCTGCAAGGAAAGAAAGTCGGCACCTTGACCAAGTTGACCGCAACCAGTTTCTTCCCTTCGAAGCCGCTGGGCTGCTACGGCGACGGCGGGGCCATCTTTACCGACTCCGATGAGATCGCCACGGAAGTTCGCTCGCGCCGACAGCACGGACAGGGCGAGGACCGCATGACCCACGTTCGCATCGGCATGAACGGCCGGCTGGATACGGTCCAGGCGGCGATCCTGCTGGAAAAGCTCGCGATCCTGAGCGACGAGCTCAAAGCGCGGGACCGAATCGCGGCGCGCTACAGCGCCGGCCTAAAGGACCTCGTGCGGGTGCCGCCGATCATGCCCGGCCGGACATCCGCCTGGGCCCAGTACACGGTCCGCTTGCGGCAGGGCGAACGCGACCAGGTTCGCGAGATCCTGGAAAAGGACGGGATCCCCACCGCCATTTACTACCACACCGCGCTGCACCACCACGCGCCCTATACCGGCTATCCCCGCGCCCATGGCGGGCTACCGGTATCGGAAAAGCTGGCGCGCACGGTGCTGAGCCTGCCGATGCATCCGTATCTCGAGCCGGCACTGCAGGACAGGATCATCGAGAGCTTCCGTACCGCCTTGATCGAGGTGCGGGGCGGCTGAGGCGGAGAACTTCCATCCCGCCCGCTGGGTCGATCACCGCAGCTGCGTTATTCGCCTGGGGCTCAGGCCTCCAGAATGCGGTCGATCTCGTCCTGATCGAGGGACACCACGGCACCGTTGATGATCGCGCTGGCCATGTCAAACAGGGACTGGATGCCCGGCATCGCGCCTTTGACCGCCGCCGAGAGGCCCTCCCCGCCGCTGCGGTCGATGGCCTGCACCGCATCGCCGATCGCGCCGAGAATGGCGCAATCCAGGTTTTCCACCACCTGGACGAACGGTGTCAGGTATTCCGGAGGCACCAACGCATAGGCTTCGATCGCCAAGTCGCGGTCGGAGAAGACCGAATCCCTGAAGTGATCGGGATAGGATTTCGGTTGCCATTCGCGCAAGTCGTCCAGGCATTCGGGCATGTCAGGCAGCATTTCCAGCAGCATCACCACCTCGTTGAAGTGGTTGAGGTAATCCGTCGCCAGCAGCGTTTCGCGGTTGATGTTGGTGCCGTCAAGGCGCCCGCGAATTTCCGCTAGATGCGCCACCTTATCCTCTCCGGCCGGCGCCGCGGGTGTTTCGGGATGGTCGATGGGCGCGGTGTTCATGCAGTTGGTCCCAATTGAGTAACATCGGCGGCCCATTCCCCTGCAACCGGTTTCCCACGATTTGGTTTCCGCGCGGTTAATTTCAAAAATAACCTAGCAATTACAAATAATTAGCATGATTTGCAGCCGGCCCGGGCGCGTCCCACCAAATCCTTGAGGATGGCGATTTCCGCATACCCCGCATGCACCTCATCGCCGATGATCAGGGTCGGCGTGGCCTCGATCCCGAGGCGCCCCGCCAAGGCCAGCGACTCCTTGATTTTCGCCATGACCTGGGGCTTCTCCATATCGGCGCGCAGGCGCGTGATATCCACGCCATGTCCCTCGGCGATCTCCATCACCTTTTTCTCGTCCAACGCGCCGGTGTGCGACATCAGAGCGCGATGCATCTCAAGATATTTGCCTTGTTCCCGGGCGGCGATCGCGGCGCGGGACGCGACAAGGGAATCGGGCCCAAGGATGGGAAACTCCCTGAACACCAGCCGGACGTTTTTGTCCTCGCTCACCAACCGCTGCAGTTCGCCAAGCGCCTGCTTACAATAGGGACAGCGGTAATCGAAGAATTCCACCACCGTGACGTCGGCCCCGGGGTTGCCCAAAGTCGGCAAACCGCCGGTCGTGCGGAGCGTCGCCTTCAGTTCCGACATGACCTTGATCCGGGCCGCGGTTTCTTCCCGTTGCCGGCGCCGCTGAAAGGCGTCCGCCGCTTCATTCAGCACTTCGGGATGGGCAATCAGGTAACGCCGGACGCGTTCTTCCAAGCTGTTCTGCCGGACCGCGCCTTCGCCGTCCGGCAGGCCCGAAACCGCCAGCCACAGGGCAACACCGACGGTAGCCACGGCCATGCAGGAAAGAAACAGAAGACGCGGACCCATTGACGAACCTCCGGAAAGAAAAGGGGCGGCGAAACGCGATATCCGTGCGCCTGCCGGAATGTAACGCAGTCTGCACGTTCGAGGTCGAGGGGAAAAGATGTTCCCTTCCATCATGTGACAGGAGGTATAGAATTCCGAAATCGTGCCTGTCGCGGCCCCATGGGGAGGACAAAATGAAAATTGCCGAAATTCGAATCGACCCCTGCGATCTCGCCAAGGATGACCCGGAATGGAAGTTCGCCCTTGCCGCAAACCCCCTGTCTCAGGGCCTGGTTGCCTCCATCACCGCGGAGGACGGCACCACCGGCTACGGCTACGGCTCCTCCATGCCCCATTACGGCGCATCCGTCGAATCCGTGAAGGCCAACCTGGAAAACTTCGCGGAACTGCTCCAAGGCCGGGATTCCCGGCGCATCGCGGAGATCATGTTCGAACTCGATCGCCGCGTGGTCGGCAACAATCAGGCAAAGGCAGCGATCGATTGCGCCTTGCATGATCTCTTGGCCCGGCGCCTCGGGATTCCCTTGTGCGAATTGTTCGGCGGCCCCATGCGCGAGGAATTCGAAAGCCTGCGTATCCTGCCCATCAAGAGCCCAGCCGACATGGCGGCCAATGCAAGGGCCCTGATGGACAAGGGATTCAACCACTTCAAGATCAAGGTCCATGGCGAGGTTGAAGAGGACGTGGCGCGGGTTGCCGCCATCCGCGAGGAAACCGGACCCGATGCCGGCCTCACCATCGACGCCAACCAATCCTATTCACCCAAGGACGCGATCCGCGCCATCACCGCGATGGCGAAATTCGGCATCGACCTGGCCGAACAGCCGGTGGCCGCCAACGACATGGGCGGCCTCAAGCTGGTGACCGATTCGGTGCCGGTGACGGTGGAAGCGGACGAAGCCGCCGATTCCCTCGATCAGGTCGCCGCCCTGGTGCGCGCCCGGGCGGTGGACGCGATCAGCCTAAAGATCACCAAGCTGGGCGGCTTGCGCAACACCGTGGCCGCCGCCCGCATCTGCGAAGCCGGCGGCATCCGCTACCGCATGGGCGCGCATGTCGGGCCCAGGCTGCTTGGGGCCTGTGCCATGCACATGGCGGCGACCCTGCCGGGCATCTGGTACACCTGCGAACTGGCGGAGTTCGACCGCCTGTTGGATGACCCGTTCGAAGGGATCGAGGTCGAAGACGGCATCCTCCGCCTGCCGGATGCGCCCGGCTGCGGCGTGTCGCCCCGTGCCGAAAGCACCCTGGCCCGTGCGGCGGGCTGACCCGCCGGCCCCGCGCAGAATGAAGGACTCGGCCCTCGATCCTTTGCTCAAGCCCCGCTCGGTCGCCGTGGTGGGAGCGTCGGACCGCGGCAACGTAGGCGGACGCATCTACCGCAACATGGTCGCGAGCGGGTTTCAAGGTCCCATCTGGCCGGTCAACCCCAGATACCGGACCGTCGGCGGGCAGACCTGCTATCCCGATATCGCGGCCTTGCCCCAAACGCCCGACTGCGTTGCCATTGCCGTGCCGTATACCGCGGTGTTCCAACCCTTCGAGGATGCCGCACGGTGCCGGGTTCCCGCCGCCGTTGTGGTCGCCGAAGGATTTGCCGACCACAACACCAAGGCCGGCCGGGCACGCCAAGAGCGCCTTCAGCGCATCGCCGCCGAAGCGCGCATGGTGGTCAACGGCCCCAACTGCATGGGCATCCTGGGGCTTGGCAATCCGCTGGCCACGGCCTTCACCAATCTTCCGAAGGGGCTCAAGGCGGGCGGCGTGTCCGTGGTGTCCCAGTCCGGGGGGTTGATCAATGCCACCATGGAACTCGGCATCAACCGGGGGCTCGGCTTCAATTACCTGATTTCCGCCGGTAACGAAGCGGTTGTCACCAGCGCCGATTACATCTCTTGGCTGGCGGACGACCCGAAAACTTCGGTCATCGTGAACATCGTCGAGGGGGTCAAGGACGGGCGCGCCTACGGCGCGGCGCTGGCCAAGGCGACGGCCAGGAAACCGGTGGTGACCCTGAAGCTGGGCCGCACCGAAGCGGGCCGCCAGGCAGCGGTCGCTCATACCGGCAGCTTGGCCGGACCCGATGCCGCCTTCGACGCCCTGTGCAAGGAATACGGCGTCGCCCGGGTGACCACCATCGACGCCATGATCGAATCGGCGAGCCTCTTGTCCAAGGCCAAGCTGCCCAAGGGCGAGCGGGTGTTCGTGTTTTCGGTCTCGGGCGGGGCGGCGGTGCTTTCGGGCGATCTTGCCCACGGGGCCGGGCTCGCCTTGCCGCCGCTGTCACGCGCGACCAGCGATAAACTGGGCAAAATCCTCGGCGTCAGCCGCGCTTTCGCCAATCCCATGGACGTGGTCGGTGCGCCCCGCCTGGTGGCCGGCGACAACCTGACCCAGTGCTTACGCGTGCTGGATCGGGACCCGGCGATCGACGCCATCGCCTTCGTGCTGGTGGTGCAGCGGGAGCTTTCGGCCAGCCATCAGGTACTGCACGATCAATTTCATGATCTGGCCCCCCGCCTGAAGACGCCGGTGGTCATGATCTCGGAAATGACCTGGCATCCCAAGGACCCGCCCGCCCCCGATGGTCCGCCGGTGGCCTGGACGCTGGACGACGGGTTGGCGGCGTTGCGCCAACTGATCGATTACGGTGCCGCCAGGCGGCGCCGGGCCAAGAGGACGGCCGCTTCGCATAAGCCGCGGCGCGCCGCCTCCAAGCCCTCCTCCCTGCCCGACCGCACCATGACCGAGCCCGAAAGCGCCACGGTCCTGGAAAAGGCCGGGCTGCGGTTTGCGCCCTGGGCCTTCGCCGAAACGCCGGCCGGTGCCGTGGCGGCGGCAAGACGCATCGGCTATCCCGTCGCCGTCAAGGCGGTGGCACCGGGCCTCGCTCACAAGACGGAAGCCGGCGGTGTCCGCCTCGGCATCGCCTCCGCCGCCGGACTGCGCCGGGCCTGCAAGGAGATCGCGGGGGATCTCTCCCGCAGGGCGCCCAAATCCCCATTGGCGGGGTTCGTGGTTCAGCAGATGGTGACGGGTGGCATCGAGATGATCCTCGGGGTCAAGAACGATCCGCAATTCGGCCCCCTGGTGATGGTCGGTGCCGGCGGCGTCCTGGCGGAGCTGGCCGCCGATACCCAGCTCGCCCCGGCCCCGGTCGGCCGGGCCCAGGCCCGGGACATGATCCGTCGTCTCAAGGCGGACCGGTTGCTCGCGGGCCATCGCGGCGCGCCCGCTGCCGACCGCACCGCCCTGGTCGACGCCCTGGTTCGGCTTTCGCGCTTCGCCGCGACCCACGAAGGCTCGATCGCCGAGGTCGATCTCAATCCCGTGATGGTGCTGCCCCGCGGCCAAGGGGTGCGGATCGTCGATGCCCTCATCGTGCCCAGGCCGCAAGAAACCTAAGGAGATTTGCCATGTCCGAGACACCCGTTAGAGCCGAAGACCAGGCCCCGTGGGACGGCGAAGGCGCGGTCAAGCCGGCTTTCTTCCACATGGGCGCGCAGCTGCTGGATGCGGGCAACACGGAAACCCCGCTGGCGGTGGGCGATCACCTGTGGCTCAAGATCAAGGTCTATGCCAAGGGCGGAGAAAACAAGCTGCACGCCCACCCCTACCAGGACCATTCGTTCATCGTGCTGGACGGCCGGGCCCGGTTCCACGGCCCCCGCGGCGAGGAAAAGGAACTTGGCCGCAATGACGGCATCTTCCTTCCCGCGGGCAGCTATTACTGGTTCGAAACCATCAGCGACGAACCTTTGGTGCTGCTGCGCGTCGGCGCCGTCATGGCGCCGGATAAGCATCCCGATATGCGCATCATGCCCGGTGGCGACTGGGCGGTCCGCCGCGGCCGGGCCGAGACCTTCGTTTCGCCCGACGTGAAGTACCGCGAAGACGAATACTACGACTGATCCGGCGCGCGTGTCGTCCGGCCGGCTTGACCTGCGGCGCGACCTTCGTCTAACGCGACTGCCGTCTTGCTTCTCATTTGGAGCGCCTTGACACCGCAGACCGCCCCCTCTGGGACTGGGCCGATGACGTGTGCCTTTTCCGCAGTTCCAACGAAGATACGAAAAAAGCAACGTATTTATGTATGCCATAAGTGATAAATATCCATAACCTGATAATCATGGTTGATGATGAGAAATTTTGTTATATAAAAATTAACCATAATTTCAGGGGGAGTGAACAAGGGACGAAAAGAGCCGCCGGATCTCCGAAGAACCGCCACTATCCAAACAGTTTCCTATAAACAAAAGGAAGTGGCTGCGCATGCCAGTGCCATCAGTTTCGGTCCAGGACCAGGACGCTTTACATATCCTTCCTTTGTCCACCGTGCCCCTTGCTACCCCCAGCCTGAGGAAAGCGCGGCTGATAACGAATGTCCGACTGCAAGGCGTGGTCGAACTCTTCAACGACGAATCGACGGGCAGCGGTCAGATCGAGCCCGACGATCTCAAGTTGGTGTTCGATTTTTCAGGCGAGCGGGCGCGCGATCTCGAAATCATAGAAAATCTCAGCGCGTTGCCGAGCTACGACGTCTACAGCCTGCGCATGAGCTTGAGGCGGCTAGGGATCCTGGTCGATATGGACAAAAATCTCCAACTGTCGAAAGAGAAGACCGCGGAGCTCGGCGAACACATGCGCTGCTTCACCCAGCCGCTCATCATCGCGGTCTACGGCGACAAGAGCACCGAGGCCAGCTCCTTCGCCGATGTCTTGAGGCTGTTTGCCGATCCCAACGTGGCGGGAGCACGGGAAAATCTGGAACGTCTGGCCAATTCGCTCGAGATCGAGCTCATCGAGATCCCCCAGTTCCTCTCCGATTACGCCGATGTCTACCTGTCCCTGTCCTACTATCGTCAATGCCTGCTGGACATCGAACCGGCCCTCAAGGAGTTACTGGCGTCCCTTGCGGTCCTCCGGATGGACCCCGCCGTACGCAATGACAAAGGTGTGTCACGTACCATCGACCTGACCACGAACAAACTCGACTCGATATACGGCCAAGCCAAGAGCGTCATCGACACCTTTGAAGCCAGCACCCAGGACATGTGGGAAGACCTCAACGGCGAGCGCTACAAGAAGATCGAACGGATGATCATCAGCTTCCAGACCAAGATGGGGGCCGGCCTTTGCGCCGTCACGGTCAAGGTCTACGCCTGGAACCAGATGTTCCCGTCGCCCAGCTCGGGCAATATCGGCGACAAGGTTAGCTCTCTCGTTCACTCCATGACCTATGGCCTGGACGCAGTGGAGACCATCACCTTCGAAGACATCTGAACGGCATCGGCGGCCGGCGGCGGCCGGCTATCCGCCGCAGCCGCCCGCGGGCCTCACGCATCGGCCGCCCCTTTAAAGGCCATAGAGCGCGCGGGCGTTGCCCTCGAGGATCTTATCCGCGACCTCCGCCGTGACCTTGCCGTCGTTCTTGACCATGCGCAGCGCTTCGATCTCCGATGAGGTATCGGCGTGCCCGTAGTCGGTGCCCACAACCAGCTGATCCTCCCCGGAATAGGGCAGGATGTAGTCGAGCTCGTCGGTCGCCTGGCAGGCCACGTAGAAATTGTTGTCGGCCAGGATGGTGTCGGACATGCGCCGGCCCTTGCGCTTGAACCGCAGGCCCAGATCGTTCAATGCGTACGGGATCCATTGGGCGCTGACCTCGACGAAGCCCCAGCGCAGGTCGGGAAACTTGGCCGGGATGTCGCTCATCAGCAGCGAATGGAAAGCCGAGACCACGGGCAGCTTGGAGCGGGCGAAGCCGCCTTCGGTGGCGTAAATGTTGCGCACCCGGAAGCTGTTGTTGCCGGAATGGAAGCAGATCGGCATGTCCAATTCCTGGGCGCGTTCGTAAAGCGGGAAGAAGTACGGGTTGTCCAGTCGCCGCTCGCATTCGAGCCCCCGCATGAAGATGCCGACGGCACCGTTCTCCTTGGCGAAATCGAGCTCTTTCATGGTCTTCTGCATGCTGGTGAGCGGCGGCATCACCACCCATTTCAGCCGGTCTGGCGCGGCCTTCCAAATGTCTGCGAGCCAGCGGTTATAGGACCTGCAGATCGCGTATTCGGTGGTCGGATCCTGGGTCCAGGCGCGCAGGAATACCGTGGGATAGAGCACCTGCACGTCGATTTCGAGCTCGTTCATATGCTCAAGCCGGATGTTCACATCCGCCATCTCGCGCGACTCCTTGGACGTGTTGTGGCCGATATTGCCTTCCTTCGGCTGCAAGCGGCCGTCGATCACCCAATATTCGCGCTGGGCGGCGACCCCTTCGTTGTCCAATTCGATTACGTCTTCCGTCTTCTGAACCATGACCCTGGGCTTCAGGTCGCGGTATTCGGGTTCGATGTATTCGAAGGTCTTCTCGCATTCCACAACGTGGGCGTCGGCGTCGATGGCTCCCATGATCTCACTCCTTCAAATTTCTTGCGGCGCGGTCGCCGGTGCGGCGCCGCCCGATTGTTTCGTTACAGCCCGTAGAGTTCACGGGCGTTGGCATCCAGGATTCGGTCCGCCAGCGCGGCCGTGACCTTGCCGTCGTCCTTCAGCATGCGCAGGGCCTCGATTTCCGAAGACGTGTCGGCGTGGCCGTAATCGGTGCCGACCACCAGCTGGCCGTCCCCCACGGACGGCATGATGTGCTCAAGATCGTCCGTCACCTGGCAGGCCACATAAAAATTGTTATCGGCCAGGATGGTATCCGACATGCGCTTGCCCCGGCGCAGCAGGCGCAGGGAGATGTCGTTCAGCACGTAGGGCACCCACTGGGAACTGGTTTCGACGAAGCCCCAGCGCAGCTTGGGATAGCGCTTGGGGATCTCCTTGAGGATCAGCGTGTGGAAAGCGGAGACCACCGGCAGCTTGCCGCGGGCGAAGCCGCCTTCGCCATTGTAGACGTCGTTGAGTTCGAAGCTGTTGTTGCCGGCGTGCAGGCTGATGGCGAGATCCAGTTCCTCGGCCAGCTCGTAGAGCGGGAAGAAATAGGGATTGTCCAGGCGCCGGTCGCATTCGAGCCCCCGCATGAACACGCCGCAGGCCCCGTTCTCCTTGGCGAAGCGGAGCTCCTCCTCAACCTTGTCCATGGAATAGAGCGGCGGCATCACGGTCCAGCGCAGCCGGTCGGGCGCCGTCTTCCAGATATCGACCAGCCAGCGGTTATAAGCCCGGCAATAGGCGTATTCCGCGGTCGGGTCGGTGGTGATGGGCCTGAGGAACAGCGTCGGGTAGAGCACCTGGACATCGACGCCGAGTTCATCCATGTGGGCGAGCCGGCCGGGAATGTCTTCCATCTCCCGCGCTTCCCGCGCGGTGTTGTGGCCGATGTTCTGTTCCTTGGGCTGCAGCCGGCCGTCGATCACCCAGTATTCGCGCATGGCCCGGCCTTCGTTGTCCAGCGCCACCACATCGTCGGTCTTCTGCACCATCACGCGCGGCTTGTAATCGTGAAACTCGGGGTCGATGTAGTCGAAGGTGGTTTCGCATTCGACCACGTGGGCGTCGGCGTCGATGGCTCCCATGGAACTGGACCTTTCCTTGTTGCTTTTTCGGTGCTGCCTGTTTGTGCCTGGCGCCTGCCGCCAAAGGGACAAGCGGGCCCATGATACTTCGAATTCGAAACACGCGCCAAGCCCGTCGAAAGGTCGCCCGGGAGAGCGCGGTTGCCCGCCCCGGGCGCCCGGCGTAATGTGGACCGCGGTGCCGGCCTGCCGGCGCAAGGGACATCATCATAAGGGAGAATCGGCCGTGGCGGGGGCGCTTGAAGGCATCACCATCCTGGAATTCGCGAGCTACGTCTCGGGCCCCTATGCGGGCATGCTGCTGGGCGACCTCGGCGCCGAGGTCATCAAGATCGAGGACCCCAAGACCGGGGATTCTTTCCGCGGCTGGGGTGCGGCCGATTATTCGGCCACCTTCGGCTCCGTCAACCGCAACAAAAAAAGCGTGATCCTGGACCTCAAGTCCGATCAGGGCCGGGACGCGGCCCGGGCGCTGGCCGCCGAGGCCGACGTGGTGATTGAAAACATGCGTCCGGGCACCATGGAGCGGCTCGGCATCGGCTGGGAGGAGCTTTCGGCCGCCAATCCGCGCCTGGTCTATTGCTCGATCACCGGCTTCGGGCGCACCGGTCCCTATGCCGACCGCCCGGGATACGACACCGTGGGTCAGGCCATGGGGGCGCTGCTTTCGGTGCTGACCGACCTCGACAATCCCCAGCCCATGGGCGTCTCGCTGTCCGATCACCTGACCGGCATCATGGCGGCCTACGGCATCCTCGGCGCCCTGATGGCGCGCCACACCACCGGCCGGGGGCAGATGGTGGACACCTCGCTGTTGTCGGCGACGCTGGCCTTCCTCGGCGAAAACGCCGCGCGCTATTTCGAGGAGGGCGATATTCCCAAACGCAAGACCCGGACCCAGACCGCTCAGGTCTATGCCTTCGTCGCCGGCGACGGCAAGCCTTTCGTGGTGCATCTCTCTTCGCCGCCCAAATTCTGGGAGGGGCTTTGCCGCACCGCGGGCCACCCGGAATGGATCGACGATGAGAGGTTCAAGACCAAGGCCGATCGGCGCAAGGCCTACGACACCCTGCACGCCGACTTCCAGGAGGTATTCAAGGCGGAACCGCGCGATCACTGGCTCGAACTGCTGCGCGCGGCCGACGTACCGTCGGCGCCGATCTACAGCCTGGACGAGGCCCTGGCCGATCCCCAGGTCCAGCATCTCGGCATGGTCACCGAGCTTCCCCATCCCAAGGTGGGGTCGGTCAAGCTGGTGACCGGCGCGGTGAACCTGTCGGACACGCCGATCGCCATCACCAGCCCGGCGCCCGGGCACGGGGAACACACCGAAGAAATCCTCGCCCGCATCAAGCACCGGCTCCCCAAGGGCGGCACCGGGGAAGCGGCCCAATGAGCGCGCCCGAACCGAACCCGGCACTTCGCGACAAATACGCCATCGCCGGCACCGGCACCTCGCGCCTCGGCCAAGTGCCCGACGTCAGCTCGCTCGGCCTGATGGAGGAAGCCTCGGCCAACGCGCTTGCCGATGCCGGGCTCACGGCCAAGGACATCGACGGCCTCCTGGTGCGGGGGCCCGACGACGTCTACACCTTCCACCAGGTGCTGGGCGAACGGCTCGGCATCAACGCGAGCTTCTCCACCACCACCGCCAACGGCGGGGCCAGCCAGATCCTCTCGGTCATCCTCGCCGTCATGGCGATCGACGCGGGGCTCGCCAGCGTCGTGCTGTGCGGTTTCGGCCGCGACGCCTGGTCGCGGACCCATCGGACCGAACAGGCGCGCATTTCAGGCGCCACCCGCTCGGCGGCGATGGAGACCCAGGAATTCGGCCCCGAATACGGCCTGTTCGGAGCGCCCGCCATGCATGCCTTCGGCGCCCGGCGTCACATGCATGAATTCGGCACCACCCGCGAACATTTCGGCGCGATATCGCTGGCCTTCCGCGAACACGCCCAGCGCAATCCGCAAGCGCAGATGCATGGCCGGCCCTTGACCATGGAGGATTATCTTGCGGCGCGCATGATCGTCGAGCCGTTCTGCCTGCTGGACTGCTCCCTGCGCTCCGACGGGGCCGGGGCGGTCATCGTCACCACCACCGAGCGCGCCCGGGACATGCCGCAGAAGCCGGTGCTGATCAAGGGCTTCGGGACGCATAACAATCTGCGCGGCTGGTTCGACGGCGACAACATGCTGCGCACCGCGGCCGGGCCTTCGGGCATGCGCGCCTATGCCATGGCGGGCCTCGGGCCCAAGGATATCGACTGCGCGCAGATCTACGACTGTTTTACCTATATGGTGCTGACCCAGTTGGAGGATTACGGTTTCTGCAAGAAAGGCGAGGGCGGGGATTTCGTGTCGTCCGGCGCGCTGCGACTTGACGGCGCGTTGCCCACCAACACCTCGGGCGGGCAGCTGTCCGAAACCCATAACGAGGGCATGCTGCAGATCGTCGAGGGCGCGCGCCAGTTGCAGGGCATCTACGGCCCCGACCGCCAGGTGAAGGGCGCGGAAACCTGCCTGGTGTCCGGCCACGGCGGCAACACGGTGTGCCATTCATCACTGATCCTGGGGACCGCGTGATGGCCAAGGAATACACCAAGCCGCTGCCCCACCCCGCCCCGGAATCCGAGCCCTTCTGGACCGCGGCCAGGCAACACAAGCTCAAGATCCAGAAATGCAAGTCCTGCGGCAGTCACTGGTTCCCGCCGGCCGCCCACTGCCCGGAATGCCTGTCCGCCGACCATGACTGGATCGAGGCCTCGGGCCGGGGCCGGGTGTTTTCCTTCGTTACCTATCAAAGGCTCTACAACAAGGGCTGGGAGGGCGAGGTGCCCTACGTGGTGGCGTTGATCGAGCTCGACGAAGGCCCCAGGCTGCTTTCCAACCTCACCGGCATCGAGCCCGAGGACGTGGCCTGCGACATGGCGGTCAAGGTGGTGTTCGACGACGTGACACCGGAGGTGACCCTGCCCAAGTTCACGCCGGCCTGAGGGGGCCTGAGCGCCGGCCCGCCTCAGCTTTCCTCTTTCGGGGCCTCGGCCGCCGAAAGCTCGTCCATGGAACGCTGGTGGGACGCCCAGCCCTGGGCCTCGATAAAGACGCGGGTGACATCGGGATAGGTCGTCTTGACGGCGCGCTCCAGGTTGGAGATGGTGGTTTCCACCTCCCCCGACGAGATCCCCTCGCGGAAATCGATGGAGATGTTGGCAAGCACGTCCCGGGGGCCGAGATGCATGGTCAGCACCTCGTTGATGGCAAGGATCCCCTGCTCCTTGCCCAGGATATCCCGGATGCCGGCGACGGTCTCGGAACTGGCCGCCTCGCCGATCAGAAGGCCCTTGCTTTCCACGGCCAGCAGCACGGCGGTGGCCGCCAGTATAACGCCGATGACGATCGAGGCGACGCCGTCCAGCACCGGGAGATTGAGCAGCTGCGCCGCCAGGATACCGATGAAAGCGGCCATCAGGCCCAGCATGGCCGCGGAATCCTCGAACAATACCGTGAAAATGGTCGGGTCCTTGGAGCGGCGGACCTCCTGCAGCCACCCCCGGTCGCCCTTCACCTTGCGGAATTCCTTGATGGCGATGCCGAGTGCGAAGCCTTCGAACACCATGGCGGCGGCCAGGACGATGTAGTTCACCTGCGGGCTCAGTACGGCTTGCGGCTCGATCACCTTGACCACGCCTTCGTAGATCGAGATGCCGGCGCCGAGGGCGAAGATCAGGATGGCAACGACGAAGGTCCAGAAGTAGAGCTCCATCCCATAGCCGAAGGGGTGGCCCGAATCCGCCGGGCGTGTCGCCGCCTTGATGCCGTAGAGCAGCAGCACCTGGTTTCCGGTATCGACCACCGAATGGATGGCTTCCGACAGCATCGCCGAGCTGCCGGTATAGGCGGCAGCCGCGAACTTGAGGACGGCAATGGTGAGATTGCCAAACATCGCCGCGAAGATGACTTTTCTTGAAGCGGGGGATGCCATGACCTGGGTCGCAGCCTAGCGGGAGGGAGGGAAGATGACAAGCGGCGCCGCGCAAAGGCGCGCACCCGCCGCAGGCGCGTCAAGGATGTTCATGTTCGAGGCCCGCGCGCATGGCGTGGCGGCGCGGCAGCGTGGGAACCCAGATCGCAAGGCCGATCAGGGCGGCCGCCGCGAAGGTCCAGCGCAGGCCGGCAAATTCGGCGATGGCGCCGAGCCCCAGGGCCCCGATGGCCGGGGTTCCCCGGTAGATCAGGGTATAAAGCCCCATCACCCGGCCGCGATAGGCATCCTCCACCGCGTATTGCACCAGGGCCTGCCCCCCGGTCGACATCGTGTTGAGCGCGAAACCGGACCCCAGCGCGAAGATCACCGCAACCCACAGCACCGGGGTCGCCACCAGGCCGAGGGTCACCAGGTTGAGGGCGAGAAACGCCGCGGAGACCGCCATGGTCAGGCCGGAGACACGGCTGCGGAGCGCGATCCAAACCGCGCTGAGCATGGCGCCGATCCCCATGGCGGAGGTGAGCCAGGCAAGGCCGACCGCGTCGCTATTGAACACCGCGCCGGCGAAGCCCGGCAGCATGTCCTGGACCGGGCGGAACAGGATAGAGACGACGGTCAGGAGCAGAAGCAGCGGCCCGATCCCGGCATGGTCACGCACATACCGCAAGCTGTCGCCGACATCGTGGAAAACGCTGCGCCGCCCGCGCCTCTCGCGCACCGGCGGTGCCAGGTCCATGAGGAACAGGCTGGCCAGGAAGGTCACGCAGCCGATGGTGTTGGCAACGAAGGTGCCGCCGACGCCCGCGAACGGGATGGTCAAGCCGGCCAAGGCCGGGCCGGCAAAGCGCGAGCCGTTGAACAGGGCCGAATCGACGGCGATGGCGGTAGCCAATTCTTCCCGGGGCACGGTCGCGGGCACGATGGCGTGGCGCGCGGTGGAGGCGAGCGTATGGGTCACCCCGTGGAACAGCGCGAAGAACAGCAGCAGCCAAATATCCATCCAGCCCGCCAGGGTAAAGGCAGCCAGCCCGAAGGCATGGACGCAGGCAAGCATCTGGGTGATCTTCTGCAAGGTCAGCGGCACATGCCGGTCGGTAATGGCGCCGGCAATCGGGCCGAGGAACAGCATGGGCAGCAGATCGGCGGCGGCGATGACGCCGAGCCAGGTGGTCGAATGGGTGAGCTCCCACGCCAGCCAGCCGACGCCCAAGCGCTGCATCCAGATGGTGACGAGGTTGGGGATCATGCCCCCCATGTAAAGGGCGTAGTTGCGGTGCCCGAAGACGCGGATGATGGGGGCGAGGCCTGCGGGCGGCGGCATCTGGTGACGTGTCCTGTCAGGGATGGGCGGGCCGAAACGACCCTATTAGCACGAAACCACCCACGAGGCACCGCCAGCGGCGCCCGGGGCGGCAAGGAAATTCCGGTGCCGGGAGCTTAAGCCTTGGGCGCGCCTTCCTCGTTGAAGGCCTTGTGGAAGGGCACGTCGGGCTCTCCTTCGGCCCGCAGGTCCTTCCGCGTCTCGTAATTGATGTGCTTGATGTTGTCCTGGTTGCCTGACCGGTTGCCCATCATCACCATCGGCCCGTCGCCCGAGTTCTCCAGCATGTAGAACGAGCCGCCGGTGATCAGCGCCGCCATGCCGGGGTCGAGCACCGCCTTGCCGCCGTCGGGGAAGTGCATGGTGCACTGGCCCTCGATGCAATAGAAGGTCTGGTCCTCGTTATGGCAGTGCATGTCGTCATGATCGCCGGGATCGGGATAGAAATGCACCCAGGCGTGCATCTTGCGGGTGTTCATGACGACCGTGCGCTTCTTCTCCTGCCAAGCGAGCTTGGGACAATCGATGATCTCGATACCCATGGGGGCTTCCTCTCAATAGGACGTTTTCAACCTTGGCCGCAGTCTAGCGGGCGCCTCCCGGCGCGGCAACCAGGGCCGCCGGCCCCTCGACACGGCCGGTGGTGACTTACCCGCGCCCGGCGGGATAAAATAGCACCGACCCGGCGCCCAGCGCCCGGGCACGCATGACGGCCACAAACCTGTTCAGGGAGAAGATCATGGGCTGTGTAGACGCCGACGCCCACGTCATCGAGTCGCCTCTGACCTGGGCGCATATCGCGCCGGAAGACGAACGCCACCGCCCCCTGGTGGTGACCCAGACCTGGGGCCGCGAGATCAAGAACAACGAGGGCGGTGCGGCCCGCGAATACTGGCTGATGGACAACCGCATCCACGCCAAGGACCGCAATGTCGGTTCCGACACCACCGTGGAATCGCGCGAGATGCAGGATGTCCAGGCCCGCCTCGCCCATATGGACGAGCTCGACATCGATATCCAGGTGCTCTATCCCACCGTGTTCCTGCGCCCCGCCGTGCGCACCCGGGATGCCGAGCTCGCCATGTGCCGGGCCTACAACCGCTGGCTCGCCAGCATCTGGAAACACGCGCCGGAACGGCTGCGTTGGGTCGCGATGCCGCCGCTGCTGTCGCCCGACAAGATGGCCGACGAGCTCAAATGGGCCAAGGACAACGGCGCCTGCGGCATCTTCATGCGCGGCCTCGAATGGGACCGCAACGTCGCCGATCCGTACTTCTTCCCGCTCTATGAATTGGCCGGCGAGCTCGACCTCGCCATCGCCTTCCATTCGGGCAACAACTCCATCATGCACCACGATTTCTTCCTGGAAGACACCACCTTCACCAAGTTCAAGCTGGCCGTGGTGGGCGCCTTCCATACGCTGCTGGAAAAGAACATCCCCGCCACCTTCCCCGACGTGCGCTGGGGCTTCGTCGAAATCTCCGCCCAATGGGTGCCCTATGTCTGTCATGACCTGCGCTATCGCTTCCTGCGCCTCGGCCGGCGGATGCCGGACAAGCTGCTGGAGGCCAACCGCATGTGGGTGGCCTGCGAGGTGACCGACGACATCCCCTATATCCTGCAATACGCCGGCGACGACCAGCTGGTGATCGGCACCGATTACGGCCATCACGACCCGTCGGCGGAGATCAACGCCTTCACCCTGATGCGAAATCGAACCGATATCGCACCTGAAGTGATCACCAAGATCACCGATACCAACGCGCGCGCCCTCTACGGGCTGTAGGCGCCAAATCCCCGGGAGGACCCTGAGACGTGACCGATCTGCATTCGGAAAACCTCGATACCGCCATCGATGAGGACGGCGCCGCGATCACGCGGGACCATTTCAGCCCCGGCGACCTCTGCGTGGTCACCGGCTGTGCCCGGGGCTTCGGGCGCGCGATCTCGCGCCGCCTAGCGCGCGAAGGTGCCAAACTGGCGATTTGGGACCTGCTGGACGATGAAGGCGAAGACACCGCCCGGCTCTGCCGCGAAGCGGGGGCAGAGGTCGAGTTCTTCCACTGCGACATGTCCGATCCGGAGAACATCACATCCGCGGCCCGGGCGGTGATGGAGCGGTTCGGTCCGGCCTACGCCGTGGTCAACAATGCGGGCATCAACCTGCGCACGCCGGCGATCGACCATCCGGTGGAGATGTGGAACAAGACGCTGGCGGTTAACCTGGTGGGCTCGTTCCTGTGCTCCCAGGCCTTCGCCCGGGAGATGATCAAGCAGGGCCGCGGCGCCATCATCAATTTCGCCTCGGGCCGCGCCATCGAGGGGGCGGTCAACTCCATCGCCTATGCCGCCTCCAAGGCGGGCATCATCGCCATGACCAAGACGCTGGCCAGCGAATGGGCGCAATACGGCATCCGCGCCAACGCCATCGTCCCGGGCGTCTCCGAAACCCGCCAACCGTTGGAAGCCGGCGGCACCCTGGAGGAGCTGCGCGAGCGCGGCAAGTCCATACCGCTCGGCCGGGTTGGCCATCCCGACGACATCGCCGGCATGGTGATGATCCTCTTGTCCGAGGACGCCGCCTACATCACCGGCCAGTCCATCGCCATCAACGGCGGACGCATCATGTTGCCTTAAGGAGGCGGGCCCGAGCCGCGGCCCGGCCCCCGGCGTCTGCAACTCCAGGCAGAGACAAGCTGCCAAAGCGCCCTGGTCCAGAACCAGACCACGAGCGCCACCACAAAGAAGCCCACGACATAAGGCATGGTGAAGTCGGCCAACTCTTGGGCTTCCTTTTCCTGCCACGTCATCGAGGGAAACCCGGCCTCTGGGCTTGTCTCTTTCACGGCGATCGCCTGAATCCCTGCTTTTCGATCGGTTTCCTTCCTGGTGAGCGACATTCACCTGGTTTCTTGGCCATACGATGGCAACTGCCAACCTAATCGCCGATCATCGATAGGGCGTCCCGTTAACTATAGATCGCAGTTTTACTTCAAGGCGGCGCCGGGCCCTGATTTTCCACAATCTATTGAAATATATTTATATTTTAAAGGTCTCCCACATTAACCTTAAATATTCATAGAATTTTAATTAAATTCTACGCGAATGAATTTGACTATTTCGGGAATTTCTACGAGTATTCGCCTCGACGTTGATCGAACAGTACCGACAACGAGAGCATGCGTAAGAGCGTATACTTGGCTTGAATTTATAACGAACTGCATATGTCCAAGTCGTAACAGTACCAGTAGCGTATTTTCGGCGTAAGAATCGCTTTGTAGCGGATCGGCCGTCCCCGGGGCTTCCCCTAGTCGTCATGGTGACGATTGCCCCTGGGGCGGCCTTTTCTTTCGCATGTGCGAGGGAGGCCGCGCCCATCACCGCGGCGAAGTGGTGCCCCGCCGCATGATCCATTACAATGGCCCCATCAACAGCCGGCCCCGCCGAACCCGCGGGCGCCGTTTCAGTGTGGGGGAACGCATGATCGCACCGCCGGCGGCCCAAGACCGGGCCGGGATACTTCAATGCATGATCCTGATGCGCCGCTTCGAGGAAGAGGTCCTGCGCATCGCCCAGGATCACCCGTATGTCGGGCGCCAGCACCTGCATATCGGCCATGAGGCGACCGGCGCCGCCGTGGTCTCCCGGCTCACCCCCGACGACCTGTTTCACACCACCCACCGCAATCACGGCTACCTCATCGCCCGCGGCGCCGATCCGGGGCGGGCGTTCGCCGAGATCATGGGCCGCAAGGACGGCCTCAACGGCGGGCGCGGCGGGCCGTGGCACCTGTGCGACCGGGCGTCGGGTTTCCTGTCCACTTCGGCGATGGTGGGCGGCAGCGTCGGCCTCGCCGTGGGCGCCGGCTTCGGCCTCAAGACGCAAGGGTCCAATGCCATCGCCATCACCCATTTCGGCGACGGCACGCTCGACGAAGGCATCTGTTTAGAGGCCCTGAACCTCGCCTCCATCTTCAGCCTGCCGGTATTGTTCCTGTGCGAGAACAACGCCAAGGAGGGCCAGCGCCCGTCTTCCATGCTGGCGGCCAAGGCCTTGCGCGATTTGCCCGAGGCCCTCCAGATCCGCGCCATCGTCGTCGACGGACGCGATGCCGACGCGGTGGCCGAAGGCGCCAAGGACGCCGTTGCCCATATCCGGGGCGGCGCCGGGCCGGTCTTCCTGCAAGCAAACCTGGAACGCTGGCCGGGCTCCCACCAGACCAAGCCGGAATTTCCCACCGGGGTCACGGACCTGAGCCTCGCCTGGGAGGAAGACCGGATCGAGGGCAATCATGCCGACTGGGTCCGCGATCATGACGGCTTGCGCGCCTTCGCCAAGACCCTGGTCGAGGACGGCAGCCTGAGCCGCGAGCGGGTGCTGGAGATGGACCGCGAGGTGCTGGAACTGCTGGCCAAGGCGCGGGAATTCGCCGAAGCCAGTCCCTACCCCGATCCCGGCAGCCTGATGACCGGCGTCTTCGCGTGAGACCCCCGATATGACGAAAAAATTCTATGCCCAGGCCCTGATCGAAGCGCTGACGGACATGGCCGAGGAAAATCCCGGCTTCGCCCTGATCGGGCGTGGCATCCTGGGCCATGGCGGCCAGGCCCATTTCGACAAGCCGCTGATGGAACGATTTGGCGACCGCATCACCGATCCGCCCACCTCGGAAGGCGCCGTCGCCTCCATGGCGATCGGCGCCGCCATGGCCGGAACCCGGATGTTCTGCCATTTCGGCACCGCGAGCTTCACCCTGGAGGCGGTCAATCAACTGGTCCATGAGGCCGGGGTGGCGCACTCCATGTCCGGTGGCCAGATCAAGGTGCCCCTGGTCTTCCACATGTATCACGGGCTCAGGCGGGGCGGCGCCGGCCAGCATTCCTCAAGCCCCCAGTCGATGTACGCCAACAATCCCGGTCTCCAAATGATCATGCCGACGACACCTCGGGACGCGAAGGGAATGTTGCGGGCGGCGCTCAAAAGCGATTCGCCGACGCTCTACATCGACCACGGCGCGCTTCTCGGCACCGAGGGCGAGGTCCCCGACGACCCCTACGAAGTGCTGCTCGGCAAAGCCGACATCCGGCGCGAGGGCAGCGACATCTCCATCGTCGCGACTTCCCGCGCCGTCTTATGGGCGGTGGAAGCGGCGGAACGGCTCGCCGCCGAGGGCATCGACGCCGAAGTGGTCGATCCGCGGTCCATCGTGCCGCTGGATACCGAGACCATCGTCGCCTCTATCCGCAAGACCGGCCGGCTCGTCTGTGTCGAGGAGGGCTATCAAATGTGCTCGATCGGCTCGGAGATCGCGGCGCTGGCCGCGGAACGGGCGATGGACGCGCTGAAGGCCCCGGTCGCCCGGGTCGCCCGGCCGCCGGTGCCGGTTCCCTTTTCACCGCCGCTGGAAGAAGCGATGATGCCCGGACCGGACCGGATCGTCGCAGCGGTGAAGGCGACCCTCGCCTAGGCCGCCGCCGCAACGCCCCGATCAAGGAGGCCCTGTCATGAGCGAATCGCTTGCCGGAAGGACTTGCATCCCCTGCAAAGGGGGCACGCCGCCGCTGACACCGGAGGCGGCCGAGGATCTGCGCGCCCAGACGCCCAAATGGGACCTGACCGACAACGCCACCTGGCTGCGCCGCAGTTTCAGCTTCGACAATTTTGTCGGCGCCCTGGACTTCGTCAATAAGGTCGGCGCCCTGGCCGAGGACATCGGCCATCACCCAGACTTCAAGCTGGGCTGGGGCTACGTCGATATCTCCGTCCAGACCCACAAGATCAAGGGCCTGCACGAGAACGACTTCATTCTGGCGGCCAAGATCGACGCCCTGGGCTAGACCGCCACGCGGTCCCGCAAATGGCGACGGCCCGGCCCCCCAAACGGGGACCGGGCCGCATCCGTCCTGAGCACCAATCAGGTCACTTGCAGCTCACTTCCTTCGCCCGCTGGCCGGAACCGGGGTAGTTGAAGGTGCAGGTCATGC
>Ga0224512_10001136_pt1 | contig 26426 bp, 25 predicted proteins | sample SF_May12_sed_USG_4_FD_169103 | JGI IMG/M metagenome (GOLD analysis project Ga0224512, IMG submission 169103) | Sediment microbial communities from San Francisco Bay, California, United States - SF_May12_sed_USGS_13 | ecosystem: Environmental > Aquatic > Marine > Sediment | place: USA... | reverse complement strand
GAGCGGGTGGGTGGCGCCGATCGGCAAGGCGCGGCGGTTCCTCGAAGTCATTCAGCTCGCCGAGCAGGTGGCGCCCACCGACTCGACCGTGCTGATCCAGGGCGAGAGCGGGACCGGCAAGGAGGTCGTCGCCCGCTTCATCCACGAGCTGTCGGCGCGGAACGACGGCCCGTTCTTCTCGATCAACTGCGGGGCGCTGCCCGAGAGCCTCCTGGAATCGGAGCTGTTCGGCCACGTGAAGGGGTCGTTCACCGGGGCGGTGCGCGACAAGCAGGGGCTGTTCGCCGCGGCGCGCGGGGGCACGTTCTTCCTCGACGAGATCGGGGAGATGAAGCCGTCCACGCAGGTCAAGCTGCTGCGCGTGCTCCAGGAGCGCGAGGCGCTGCCCGTGGGCGGCGTGGAACCCATCCCGGTGGACGTGCGCGTCGTGGCCGCGAGCAACCGCGACCTCGAGGAGGAGATCCGGCGGGGGCAGTTCCGGTCCGACTTGTACTACCGGCTCAACGTGATCGCGCTGCGGCTGCCGGCGCTCCGGGATCGGCGGGAGGACATCCCGTTGCTGGCCGAGGCGTTTCTCGCGCGGGTCGCCTCCGAGCGGAACATCGCGGTCCTGCGCCTCGCGCCGGAGGCACTGGACGCGGTCATGGCCTACGACTGGCCGGGCAACGTGCGCGAGCTGGAGAATGCGCTCGAGCATGCGGCCATCCTCGCGCAAGGCGACGAGATTACGCCGCCGGCGCTGCCGGAGCGCATCACGGCGCGCAAGACCGAACCCCTGGTGGGCGAGCGGACGCACGAGAACCCGACCCTCGAGCACATCGAGCGCGCCTACATCACCTGGGTGCTGCAGAACGAGGGGGGGAACAAGAGCCGGGCGGCGCAGATCCTGGGGATCGACCCCTCGACCCTGTACCGCAAGCTGTCGCGCTACGAGTCGGGCGAGTCGGAGCCTGGCTAAATCTTCGGGATTACTTCGGTCGGCGAACCGCAAAGCGGCTTGCAATACGCGTGAAAAACACCCCCAATTGGGGGTTCGATCCCAGGGTCGGACAGCTCATTAAGTCGTTGTCTTATAAGTGCTTGTGCGGCTGTTACGGTGACTGGCATGCCGGTTGCCCCCTGGGGGCGGCGGAACGGCAAGCGCCCCGGGGGGGAACCCCGGCGGTTAGTCACACCCACAGCGAGGAGTCGACAATCATGTTGCGGAACACCAAGGGGTTCACCCTCATCGAGCTGCTGATCGTGGTTGTGATCATCGGCATCTTGGCGGCGATCGCGATCCCGAAGTTCGCGAGCACCAAGGAAAAGGCGTACATGGCCACGATGAAGTCCGATCTCAAGAACTTCGTCACGGCCGAAGAGTCGTATTTCGCTGATAACAACACGTATGGCGCGTACGCGGCCGTCAACGGCGCCGGTCTGTTCACGGCGACGAAGGACGTGACGCTGGTCACGGCGGCTGTGACCGCGACGGGCTTCCAGGCGACCGCGACGCACATTGGTGCGCCGGCCAAGACCTGCGGTGTGTACGTTGGCGCCGCCGGCTCGCCGAACGCGGCCGTGGTGAACGAAGGCGAAGTGGGCTGCTGGTAAGCCACCACACGGCCAACGCGTAACCACTGTTAGGCTGATCAAATGACTCCGCGCCGGGCGCTGAGGTGTTCCCAGCCGAGGCGCTCCGGCGCGGGCCGTTTGCACGGGGGCGCGACCATGAACCGAAGCGGGTTTACGTTGATCGAGCTCCTGATAGTGGTGGTCATCATTGGGATCCTCGCCGCGATTGCCATCCCGCGATTCGGCGCCACGAAGGAGAAGGCGCACGTCGCGACGATGAAGTCGGATCTCCGGAATCTGGCGACGGCGGAGGAGAGCTACTTCTACGACAACAACACGTACTACGGCGGCGTCATTCCGGCAGCGGCGCTTGCATTCACGCCGTCGCGGGACGTGACAATTACACCCCAGGGGGTATCCAATGTCGGCTGGGCCGCGGTGGCGACCCATGCCGGCGCGCCGGCCAGGAGCTGCGCCATCTTCTACGGGGCAGCGGCACCCCCGGCGCCGGCCGTGAACGAGGGAGAAGTGGCGTGCAACTGAGCCACCGTCCATCAGGAGACGGGTGACCGGGTCTCCGGTCACCCGTTTTCGTTTCCCCCCGTTTTCGATGCCCGCCCCCACCCCCTCGGCCGGCGTCCCTCGTCACGGGTCGTCTCGGCCCGGACTCGCCCGCGAGCTGCTGTGGAACCTGGTGCTGCTCATGACCGCGGCGCTGTCGCTGGCGGTCGCGACGGGGCTGATCGCGCAGTCGCTCGACGCGCCGTATGCCATCGCCGTGCTGCTGGCGCTGATCGCGGCCGACCTGATCGTGCTGGTGCTGTTCGGCCGCTACTTGATCGGCCGTCTCGTGCTGCGTCCCATGCGGGGACTGATGGAGGCCGCCGACCGGGTGGGGGCGGGCGACCTGGATGTGCGGGCGGCGCCGGCCGAGACGGCGGAGTTCACCCGCTTGGCCGAGCGCCTCAACGACATGACCGACGCGCTGCTCGACGCGCGCGGTCAGCTCGTGCAGGCGGAGAAGCTCGCGGGGATCGGTCGGCTGGCCGCCGGGATCGCCCACGAGGTGGGCAACCCGCTCGCGGCGATCGGCACGTATCTGGAGGTACTGCGCAAAGGCCCGGCGGATCCCGAGGTGGTGACCGCGTTGCGGGCCGAGGTGGATCGCATCGACGGGATCGTGCGCGGGCTGCTGACGTATGCGCGGCCGGTCGGGGGCGACCGGGGGGTCGTCGCCCCGGGAGCGGTGGTGGATCGGGTGGTGGACCTGCTCGAGCAGCAGGGCGTGCTGAAGGGGCGCGAGCTCACGCGCGACGTGGCCTCCGATCTTCCGCCCGTGCGCGGTCGGCCGCAGGCGTTGGAGCAGGTGTTGGTGAACCTGCTGCTCAACGCGCTCGATGCGGCCCCCACCGGACCGGTCCACGTGGCGGCCGTCGCCTGGGCGTATGCCCCGGGACCGTCCCGCGGCAGTCGGCGAACCGATGCGGGCGCCGAGCCCCCCGTGCGGCGCATGACCCGAACGCCGCGCCGGCCCGATCTCGCCCCCGGGACGCCGGGCGTGCTGCTGCTCGTGGCCGACGCCGGATCGGGCGTGCCCGAGGCCGAGCGGGACCGCATCTTCGATCCCTTCTATACGACCAAACCGCCGGGTGCGGGCACGGGACTCGGCCTCGCGATCGTCCAGCGGCTCGTCCACGAAATGGGTGGGCTCGTGTGGGTCGAGGACGGCCGCGGCGGCGGGGCCGCCTTCAAGGTATTCCTGCCGCTCGACGGGACCGACCGGCCGTGAGAATCCTCGTCGTTGACGACGATCCGGGCCTGCGTCGCTCCCTGGGCCTGCTCCTGGAGGGAGACGGCCACACGGTCGCCGCCGTCTCGCGGGCGAGCGAAGCGCTGACGCGTCTCGCGGGTGAGGCATTCGATGTCGTGCTGTGCGACGTGCGCATGCCCGAGATGGACGGGCTGGAGTTCCTGCGCCGCTATCGGGACACGGGTGGGACGGCGCTCGTCATCATGATGAGCGCGTATGGGGGCGAAGATGCCGCCATCGCCGCCATGAAGGACGGCGCGTACGACTACCTGCCGAAACCGTTCCGGCCGGACGAGGTGCTGCTGACGCTGCGCAAGGCGGAGGAACGGGAGCGCCTGCGCGGGCGCGTCGCCGCGCTCGAGGCCGAGGTCGCGCGGTTCCGGGAAGGGGAGATCGTGGCGGAGAGCGCGGCCATGCGCCATGTGCTCGACCTCGCCACCCGCGTGGCGCCCCATCCCACCACGGTGCTCGTCACCGGCGAGAGCGGGACCGGCAAGGAAGTGGTGGCGCGCGCCGTCCACCGCATGAGCCCCCGCCGCGAGGCGCCATTCGTGGCCATCAACTGCGCGGCGATCCCCGAGGCGCTGCTCGAATCGGAGCTGTTCGGCCACGTGCGCGGGGCGTTCACCGGCGCGGTGGGCGACAAGACGGGGCTGTTCGAGGAGGCGAGCGGCGGGACCCTGCTGCTCGACGAGATCGGCGACCTGCCGGCGCCGCTCCAGGTAAAGCTGCTGCGCGTGCTCCAGGAAGGCGCCATCCGCCGGGTGGGCGAGACCCGGGAGCGGCGCGTGGACGTGCGCGTGCTCGCCGCCACCGCGCGCGACCTCGAGCGGGAAGTGACCGAGGGGCGGTTTCGCGAAGACCTGTACTACCGGCTGAATGTCGTCCGCATTCATATCCCGCCGCTGCGCGAGCGTCCGGACGACCTGGAACGGCTGGCGCTCGTGCTGCTCGCCCGGAGTGGCGCCCGGGCCAACCGTCGCGTCCGCTTCGCGGCCGACGCCCTGGCCGCGCTCCGTGCCCGGAGTTGGCCCGGGAACGTGCGCGAGCTCGAGAACGCCGTCGAGCGGGCCGTGGTGCTGAGCGCGGACGAGGTCATCGACCGCCACGCCTTCGAGCACCAGGCCGGGCCGCGCAGCCCCCGCCCCGACGCGGCGGCCGACGCCGGCCTCGGCGAGCCAGTCCCGCTCAAAGACGCGGTGGCGGCCACCGAGCGCGCGGCCATCCAGCAGGCGCTGGCCGCGGCCGACGGGAACCGGCAGGAGGCCGCCCGCCGGCTCGGGGTGAGCCTGCGCACCCTCTACTACAAGCTGCGCGACCTCGGCCTCGGGTGAATGCAGCTTTCTGCACGGCTGCTGCTTTTTGCATGAGTCAGGCAGCCGGCAAACAAGGCTAAGTCATTCAAATACAGCATGTTACGGTACGGCACGGAACGTGACTATACCGGAGTCGGGACGGAGAGGACGTTATGAACCGACATGGTTTCAGTCTTATCGAGCTGGTGGTGGTCGTCGTGCTGATCGGCGCCATCGCGGCGATCATGTTCCCGCGCATCGGGCCGGCGCTCAACCGCCGCAGTGTCGATGGGGCCCGGGTCGCGATCACGGCGCTCAACGCCAAGGCCAAGGCCCTCGCCGTGCAGCGCGGCCGGGCGGTGAGCCTGGTACGGGACGGCAACCGATACCTCGTGATCTCGCAGCACCCGGTCACGGGCGCGGTCGACACGGTGGATCGGCAGAACCTGTTCGAGCGCTTCAAGGTCACGCTCGACGCCGACCGCAACACGCTGCTGTACGACCCGCGCGGGATCGGGCTGCAGGGATCGACCACGAACATCGCCATCACCCGCGCGGGGTATGCGGACACGCTACGGATCAGCGCGATCGGGAGTGTAATGCGATGAAGAACACGCGCGCAGGATTCACGATCGTGGAGGTGCTGGTCGCCGTCATGGTGCTGACCATCGGCCTCCTCGGGCTCGTGACGACCGCCGGCCTGGTGACCCGGATGATTGGGCAGGGCCAGCGTTATACCGAAGCATCGGCGCTCGCCAACGAACGGTTCGAAGTGCTGCGGGCGCAGGGCTGCCCCGCGGCCGCGACCGGGGCGGAGACGCGCGGCGCTTACAACATCTCGTGGCGGGTGGCGGGTCTGGCCGGCGGCAAGGGCCGCGCCCTGGAGGTGATCGTGCGGTCGCCAACCACCCGCGGAACGCGGACGGATTCCTTTTCGACGGTGCATTTCTGCCCATGAGATACGAACGCGGTTTTACCCTGGTTGAGCTGCTCACGGCCCTTGTCTTGTTCGGCATCGTGGGAACGGCTCTCTATCAACTGCTGGTCAGCAATCAGCGGGTCTACCGGCAGCAGTCCGAGCGCGTGGCGGTGAACGAGAACGCCCGTGCCGCCATCTCGATCCTGCCCGGGGAGATCCGCGAGCTGAGCGCGGGCGGCGGTGACGTCATCGCCATGACCGCCACGTCGCTCAGCTACAAGGCAATGCAGGGACTGTACCTGCAGTGCCAGCTTCCCAACACGGGCAGCCTCCAGCTCACGCTCGACCGCACCAACGTGTTCGGGCTGCGGGGGATGGATCCGGGGCGGGACTCGGTACTCGTCTTCGCCGAGAACGATCCCAGCACCCGGGGCGACGATGCATGGCTGCATGCGGACGTGACGGCCATGGCCACGGGCACGGCGTGCCCGGGGGCCCGGCCGAGCCTCACGATCACCCTGGCGGGTGTCACCGCCGGGCAGCTGGGCGGCGTGGAGAATGGCGCCCCCGTCCGCACGCACCAGCCGGCGCAGGTGCTGCTGTATCAGGACGCCGCCGGCGCGTGGTGGCTGGGCGGGCGGATGTTCATGAAGGGGAGCGGCTGGAGCGCCACGCAGCCCATCGTGGGGCCGGTTTCGTCCACCGGGCTTGCCCTGTCGTACTTCGATGTGGCCGGCAACGTGACGGCCAACCCCGCCGCGGTCGCCCGCGTCGGGATCGCGGTGGAAAGCCGGTCGGCGCGCGCGGTGCGCGGCACGGGCGGCGCGTATCCGGGCTACATGCTCGAGGACCTCATGACGCACGTCGCCGTGCGCAACAACCCGTTGTACTGATGCGGCCGGCGACACACAAGGGAGCGACACTCATGCAACGGCTTCGTGACACCAGGGGCATCGCCCTCCCCCTCGCGATCTTCGCGCTCGTCATCGTGGGCGTACTGGTGGCCTCGTCGTTCTTCATCGGCCGGCAGGAGCAGCTGGTCGGGCGGAACACGGTCCGGCTCAACCAGGCCTTCGCCTCGGCGGAGGCGGGCGCCCAGCTGAGCCTGGCCAGCTGGGACCCGATTGTCTACAACGCGACGCCCGTGGGCGGCTCGGTGGCCTTCGGCGGCAACGTGACCGGCAGCGGCTGGTATCGCGGGTCCGTGCGGCGCCTCAACGACCTGCTCTATCTGATCAACTCCGAAGGCTTCAGCCGGGACTCGACGGCGCGCCAGCGGGTGGGACTCCTGGTCCGGCTCCGGCCCATCGAGGTGGACATCACGGCCGCGCTCAAGACGCAGGGTGCCACCAAGATCGGCGGCTCGTCGTTCATCAACGGCAACGATACCCCGCCGCCCGGATGGCTGGACTGCCCGGCGATCCAGCCGACCCTGCCCGGCATCGAGATCGCCAAGGCGGCCGACGTCACCACGTCCGGCTGCAAGGACATGACGTGCGTGACCGGGGACCCGAAGGTGAAGGAGAACCCGAGCATCAGCGAATCCACGCTCACCAACTTCGGCGACGCGAGCTTCGACGAGCTCAAGGCCATGGCGAACGTGGTCATCCCGGGCGGCGTCCGGCAGATCGCGCCGTCGCTGACCGGCACGAAGTGCAACAAGGAGGATCTCAACAACTGGGGCGACCCGCTCACCCCAGCCGCGCCGTGCGGCAACTACTTCCCGATCATCTGGTCGGAGGGCGACCTGAGCATCAACGGCGTGCAGGGCCAGGGCGTGCTCGTGGTGAACGGCAACCTCTCCGTGCAGGGCGGCTTCCAGTTCTTCGGGCCGGTGCTGGTGCGGAAGGCGCTCAAGACCACGGGCACCGGTGGGCACTTCCACGGCGGCGTGGTGGCCGCCAACATCTCGCTCGAGCAGAACGACGTGTTGGGCAACGCCGTGGTGAACTACTCGTACTGCGCGGTCATCAAGGCCTTGCAGAATACGGCGTCCGCCAGCCTACTCCGGGAGCGCAGCTGGGTGAATCTGTACTAAGTGACGTAAGTCACTGATCAACAGATACTTGCCCCAACCCGGTTAAAGTAGGTTGGAGCTTGACAAAAAGTGGGGTGGGCCGTAACGTAGGTTGCCGCTCACCCCACTTATCTCTTTTGAGCCTAGGGACATATGGCGTTTCTCGGGCTTGGGAAGCAGAGCAAGACGGTTGGGCTCGACATCGGGAGCGGATTGATCAAGCTCGCGGTGATCGACCATAGCGCCGGCCGTCCGGTTCTGACACAGGTTTCAGTGACTCCCGTCCTCGCCGACGCGATCGTCGAGGGCGAGATCATGGATCCCGGGGTGGTCGCTGACGCCATCCGGGGACTGTTCGTGTCGGCGGGCGTCAAGCAGAAGAAAGTGGCCGTGGCCGTCGGCGGTCGGGACGTGATCGTCAAGAAGATCCAGGTCGACCGCATGAGCGAGGCCGACGCGTTCGACGTCGTGCGCTGGGAGGCCCAGCAGTACGTCCCGTTCGACATCGAGGGCGTGGAGCTGGATTTCCAGGTGCTGGATCCGGACGGCGAAGGGCTCCAGATGGACGTGCTGCTGGTGGCCGCCAAGCGGGAGTTGGTCGAGACCAAGATGGCGTTGCTGGGCGACGCCGGCCTCGACGCGCAGGTGGTGGACGTGGATGCCTTTGCTCTCCACAACGCATTCGAGCTCAACTATCCGGCGGCCATGCGCGGCGTCGCGGCCCTGATCAACATCGGGCACGAGGTCACCAACGTGAACGTCGTGCAGGATGGCGTGCCGCTTCTGACGCGGGATCTGAGCATCGGCACCCGCAAGTTCCGCGAGGATCTGCAGCGGGAGCGCGGGCTCTCCTCCGAAGCGGCCGACGGCCTGCTGCAGGGTTACGAGCGCAGCCCGGACCTCGATCCGTACGTGCAGAACCGCGGCGAGGAGATCGCCGTGGGCGTCGAGCGCGCGGCGGCGTTCCTGCAAACCGCGTCCCGTGACTCGGCGACGATCGCGCGCGTGTTCTGCTGCGGGGGCGGGGCCCGGATTCCGGGGCTCACGGACGTCATGAGCCGGCGGCTCCGGATGCCGGTCGAGGTGGCGAATCCGATCCAGGCGCTGGAAGTCAAGAACGGCGCCTTTGGCCCCCTGAGCGTGGACGAAGTGGCCCCCCTGCTGATGCAGGTCGTGGGGCTCGCGCTGCGGCGCGCCTAGCACGAGGCCCATCGCCATGATTCGTGTCAATCTGCTGCCGGGACCCCAGAAGAAGCGCAAGGGCGCCGCCGGCTTCCGTATGCCCAACGTCGGCGACATGCTGACGAAGGTGCGCAACCCCCTCCTGCTGGGCGTGATCGGGGCCTGGGCGGCCGGCGTCGTCATCGTCGGCGGGCTCTGGGCGTTCCAGGCGCGCCAGCTGGCGAACCTCCGCGAGGACCGGTCGCAGATCGAAGGGGAGGCCCGCCGGTTCGCCACGCTCATCCGACAGAAGCGCCGGGCCGAGGCGCTGCGCGACTCGCTCGTGGCCGAGCTGAGCGCCATCCGTGCCATCGACGCGGATCGCTATGTCTGGCCGCATCTGCTCGAGGAAGTCACCAAGGCGTTGCCCGACTACACGTGGCTCGTGTCCATCGAGGCGATGGCGCCCCAGTTCGCGGAAACTGACGATACGACGGTCACGCGGCCGCCGGTGCGGTTCCAGATCGATGGCCGCACGTCCGACCTGTCGGCGTACACGCGGTTCGTGAGCGCCCTGGCGCGGTCGCCGTGGATCAAGACCGCCGAGTTCGGGGCGGTGCAGTCGGTGATCGAAGAGGAGCGTCCCGTGAGCGCGTTCACGGTGACGGTGACGTTCCGCACCGCCGACTCGGCGTTCATCCGCACCGTTCCGGTGCAAAGCTCGGTGCGGTAGGGAGGCGGCATGGCGCTGACGGAAAAAGACAGACGGCAGCTCATGATGCTGCTGATGATCGTGCCCATCGGGGCCATCGCGCTGTTCTGGTTCATGAAGCGGGAGCCGATGGCCGCGGAAGCGGCCGACGCGCGGCGGGTGATCGACTCGCTCCAGCTCGCGGTGGATTCCGCGCGGCGCGACTTGGCCGCGGGCACGGTCGAGGAGATGCGGCAGCGCGTGGCCGACTACGAAGCCGGCCTCGTGCTGATGCGCACCCTCGTGCCGACCGACAACGAGGTCGCGCAGTTGATCAACGACATCTCCGATCGGGCCAAGTTGCGCAACGTGCACGTGGCCGACCTGTCGCCGCTGGGCTACGAGGACGGCGGGCAGTATCGCATCGCGCGTTACCGCTTTGCCGTGCTGGGGCATTACGACGACGTCGGCGCGTTCCTGTCGGACATCTCGTCTCTGCGGCGGATCATGGTGCCGCACCAGCTGTCGCTGCAGATCGCCAGCGAGCAGTCGTCCCGGTCCCTCGGCGACACGACCGGGGCGCTGCTGCAGGCCACGTTCCAGCTGAGGACGTTCGTGAAGCAGCCGCCCCTGGAGGGCGAAGGAGGCACCGGTGGTGGGCGGTAACAGCCGGATGCTGACACTCGCCGCGGCGCTCGCGCTCGCGGGCTGTGGCGGCGGCGAGACCGCCGCCCCGGCCGGGCAGCCGGCCGTGGAGCCGCCGGCCCCGGCGCCCGCCGCCGCGCAGGCGACGGCGGAGGGCGCGCCCATGGAGCTGTCGCGGGAGGCGTTCGCGTACCGCGGATCGGGGCGCGATCCCTTCATCTCGTTGCTCAAGTCGGGGGGCGTGCGGCCCCTGCCCGGTGATCTGCGGGTGACCGGCATCAACTTCGACGCGCGGTATCCGCAGCGCAGCGTCGCCACGCTCCGGGACACAACCGAAGGGCGCCGCTATACGGTGCGCTCCGGGGACGTGATCGGCCGGGTGCGCATCCTCGAAATCAAGGCCACGCAAGTGGTGGCCGTCGTGCAGGAGTTCGGCGTGGACCGGCCGCTGGTGCTGCCGATCCGTCGTCGCCAGGAGGATACCCCATGAAGCCGTCGCTCGTTTTCGCCGCCGCCGGATTGCTCTTGGCGGCGCCCCGCGCCCTCGCCGGACCGGGCGAGGTCACGGCCGTGAGCGTCCTCCCGAGCCCGGGACGCGCCGAGGTCGTGATCGACGTTCGCGGCCCCGTGGGCTACCAGGACTTCACGCTCGAACGCCCGGCACGACTCGTCATCGACGTCTCCGGCGCGGCGCTGAGCCGCACGACGGCCGCCTATGACGGCGTCAATCGGGGCGGCATCGTGAACGTGCGGTACGCCCAGTTCCAGGCCGAAGTGGTGCGCGTCGTGATCGAGCTCGAGGCGCTGCGCGACTACTCCATCATCCAGAGCGACGACGCGATCCGCGTGTCCTTCGGGGCCGACCGGACGTTTGCCGCCTGGTCGTCGCTGGAGCCGCGGGCCCTCGCGGCCGCCGCCACGAGCGGGCGGCTGGCGTCGCCGTACGCCGCACCCCCGCCGCTCCCGGCACCGGTCCAGGGGCAGCCCCGGATCACGGTGACGTACGACTCGGCCTCGGTGGCCGACGTGATGGCCGGCTTCGCCGCCTTCAGCGGCCGCTCGATCATCCTCGGCAAGGACGTCGAGGGTGTGGTGGTCGCCGAGATCAAGAATCAGCCGTGGGACATCGCGTTCCAGGCGATCCTCTCCTCGCAGGGGCTGTCGGCGCAGGAAGAGGAATCCGGCATCATCCGTGTGGACAATCCGCAGGTGCTGGCGGCGCGCGACTCGCTCGAGCCCCTGGCCACGCGGCTCATGCGCATCAACTACGCGCGGGCGAGCGGTCTGGTGCCCGCGGTGACCGGGATCCTCTCGCCGCGCGGCAAGGTGGTCGCGGACACCGGCACGAACAGCCTGATCATCACGGACGTCGAGAGCCGGGTGGGGGGCGTGAGCGATTTCGTCTCGCGGCTCGACATCCGGACGCCCCAGGTCTCGATCCACGCCAAGCTGATCTTCGTGGACCGCACGGACATCGAGAACCTGGGCGTGCAGTACGATCTCGGCACCTCCTCGCAGTTCTTCAACAAGCTGGTGCAGCGGCCCGATCCGGCCACGACGAAAGGGGAGGACCTCGACGGGGACGGCGTGAACGACTTCTTCACGACGGAGCCGTACGATCCGGCGCAGACCATTGTCGATCTGGGCGGGAACACGCTGTCGGCGATCGCCAACGCCGAGGCCATCATCCCGAGCTCGGCGCTGAGCCTGATCTTCTCCACGGCCATCGGCGGCTACACGCTGACGACGTTCGTCGAGGCCCTGCAGCGGGTCGAGCTGGCGGACCTGCAGGCGGAACCGTCGATCTCGACGTCCGACAACACGCCGGCGGAGATCCTCGTGGGTGAGCGCACGCCGATCCGCATCATCGACGTGAGCTCGCCGCAGGGCGGCGCCACGGCTCCCCGCGCGACGACGCAGCTGGTGGAGACGGGCATCATCCTCCAGGTGACGCCGCACGTCACGAGCACCCGCCAGGTGCTCATGCAGATCAAGGCCGAGAACTCGGCGCTGCGGGAGGCGCCGGCCGAGCTCGGCTTCACGTTCCAGACGCAGCGCGCCACCAATCAGATCCTCGTCAATGACGGCGAAACCGCGGTCATCGGCGGCCTCACGGTGACGCAGCTGACGGTGGCCAAGAGCGGGATTCCGTTCCTCGTGGATCTGCCGATCATCGGCAACCTGTTCGGCTTCACGACGCGACGGGAACAGCGACGGGATCTGCTGATCCTCGTGACGCCGCACATCATCGACGATGCGTCGGAGGTGGCGGCCAGCGGGCGGTGACGGACGGACGCGCGGCACGGTGCCGCGACCGGTGGTTCCGCGAGCCCGGCCCCGAGCCGGGCTCGCGCGTTCTGGGTACGACGGGATGTGGGGTGTGACGGCATGATTCGCTTTACGACGGCGGGGGAATCCCACGGGCGCGCGCTGGTGGCGGTGCTCGAGGGGGTGCCGGCCGGGCTGGCCGTCGCCGCCGAGGACATCGATCGCGAGCTGCGGCGGCGAATGATGGGCCACGGACGCGGCGCGCGTATGAAGATCGAGGCCGACCGCGTGGAGCTGGTGAGCGGGGTGCGGGCCGGGGAAACGATCGGCTCGCCGATCGCCATGCTGATCCCGAACCGCGATTGGTCCAACTGGGCCGACGTGATGGCGCCGGAGCCGGATGCGCCCAGCGCGCCACCGCGCCGGCGTCAGGTGCATCGGCCGCGGCCCGGGCATGTGGACCTGGTGGGCGTGCTGAAATACGGGCGCACGGACGCGCGTGATGTGCTGGAGCGGGCCAGCGCGCGCGAGACCGCGGCCCGCGTGGCGTGCGGGGCCGTCGGCAAGCTGCTCTTGGGCGCGTTCGGGGTCGAGATCGGCAGTCACGTGGTGGCGATCGGCGGCGTGGAGGCGCCGGTCCCGGCGACGCTTCCGCGGCCGCTGAACGCCGCCGCCGACGCCTCGCCGGTGCGGTGTCTCGCCGATGAGGCCACGCGCGACATGGTGGTGGCCATCGACGCCGCCAAGCGGGCGCGGGACACCCTGGGTGGGGTGGTGGAAATCGTCGCGTTCGGCCTGCCGGTCGGGCTGGGGTCTCACGTGTCGTGGGACCGGAAGCTCGACGGACGCCTCGCGGGCGCCCTGATGTCGATTCCCGCCGTGAAGGGCGTCGAGATCGGGCTGGGCTTCGCCGCCGCGCGCCACCCGGGGTCGGAGGTCCACGATGCCATCCGGCGCGGTCCTGCCAAGGAAGCTGGCGGCTTCGGGCGCGACACCAATCGGGCCGGCGGCACGGAGGCCGGCATCACCACCGGCGAGCCGCTCGCGATCCGCGTGGCCATGAAACCGATCGCCACGCTGATGCGCCCACTGGAGACGGTGGATCTGGTGACTGGCAAGACCTCGAAGGCGCAGGCCGAGCGATCGGATGTGACCGCCGTGCCCGCGCTGGGCGTAATCGGCGAAGCCATGGTCGCACTGGTGCTGGCCGACGCGCTGGTCGAAAAATTCGGTGGTGACTCGCTGGCGGAGCTGCGCGCCAACGTCACGCAGTACCTCGACGGGCTCGCGCGGCGGTTCACCGCCGAGTCCGGCGCCGAGGAGTGAGCGCGCACGTCGTGCTGGTCGGGCTCCCCGGCGCGGGGAAGACGACCGTCGGACGCCTGGTGGCCGACCGGCTCGGCGCCGAGTTCACCGATCTCGACGACGCCATCGCGGCGGCGGCGGGACGCGACATCCCCGCGATCTTCGCCCAGGACGGGGAACCCGGGTTTCGGCGACTGGAGCGCGAGGCCATGCGCCGCGCGCTGGCGCGTCCGTCGCACGTGATCGCCGCCGGCGGGGGCTGGATGGCCGAACCGGGCAACCTGGAGGCGGTGCCCGCCGGGACCGTCATCATCTATCTGCAGTGTCGCGTCGAGGCGGCCGCGGCGCGCACGCCGGGCGGGGGACGACCGCTGCTCGCGGGCGATCGGTTGGAACGACTGCGACGGCTGCTCGAGCGACGCGAGGCCGCCTACGGGCGCGCGTCCCACGTGGTTCCCACCGACGATCGCGCGCCCGCCGAGGTAGCCCGCGACGTGGCGGCGCTTGCGCGATCTCACGGCGGGTGGTAAGAATCCCTCCCGGATCGGCAGCGGAGCACGCCCGGTAGCCAGGCTACAAGTCGTTGTACGACAATGGACTGCGCCGTCGGCCTAGTCAGGGTCCGCCTGCCCGGCTGGGCCGTTTGGCTCTGCGGGGGTCCGCGGCGTTGACGGCGCTTTGAAGTGCATCGGGCAGGGTGCGTGGGCGCCGACCATCAGCAGTAAGGAACTACACTCAGGCCTATGGCAAAACCACAGAACGCGCTGGTCGTCGTCGAATCGCCCACCAAGGCGAGGACGCTGAGCAAGTATCTCAAGGACCTCGGCAAGGGGTTCAAGAAGGTCACCGTGAAGGCCACGGTGGGCCACTTGCGCGACCTGCCGCAGCGGGAGCTTGGCGTGGATGTCGACAAGGACTTCGCGCCCAAGTACGTCACGATCCGCGGCAAGGGGAAGACGCTCACGGAGCTCAAGAAGGCCGCCAAGAGCGCCGACGCCGTCTACCTCGCCACCGACCCCGATCGCGAGGGGGAGGCCATTGCCTGGCACGTCGCCGATCAGCTGCCGTCCGGTCCCGAAATCCGGCGCGTGCTGTTCCATGAGATCACCCGGGACGCGGTGCGCGCCGCCATGCGCGCGCCCACCGAGATCGACACCCTGAAGGTGGAAGCGCAGCAGGCGCGTCGCATCCTGGACCGGCTCGTGGGCTACAAGGCAAGTCCGCTCCTCTGGAAGGCGATCAAGACGGGCCTCTCCGCCGGGCGCGTGCAGACCGTCGCGCTGCGGCTGATCGTGGAGCGCGAAGAGGAGATCCGGGCCTTCAAGCCGCGGGAGTACTGGTCCATCGAGGTCGACCTCGAGGCGCGGCGCAAGCGGTTCGAGGCCAAGCTGCACAAGGTGGGCGGCCACAAGCCCAACCTGCCGGACGAGGCCGCGGCCAAGAAGGTCGTGAAGGCCGTCACCGGAAAACCGTTCATCGTCTCGTCCGTCACCCGCCGGCAGCGCCGCAAGTACGCCCCGCCACCCTTCACGACCAGCACGCTGCAGCAGGAGGCCGCGAAGCAGCTCGGCTTCTCCTCCCAGCGGACGATGCGCGTCGCCCAGCAGCTCTACGAGGGGATCGAGATCGGGGACGAGGGCGCCGTCGGGCTGATCACCTACATGCGGACGGATTCCACCCGGGTGGCCCCCGGAGCCATCGAGGCCGTGCGCGCGTTCATCAAGCAGGAATACGCCCCGGCGTACCTGCCGGAGCGGCCCAACACGTTCGCGCAGAAGAAGGCCGCCCGGGCGCAGGACGCGCACGAGGCCATCCGTCCGTCCGACGTGCTGCGACGTCCCGACCAGCTCAAGAAGTCGCTCACCGCCGACCAGGCCAAGCTGTACCGCCTCATCTGGCAGCGCTTCGTCGGCTCCCAGATGGCGCCGGTGGTCTACGACACCACCACCATCGACTTCGAGATCGGGGAGTACCTGTTCCGGGCGACCGGATCCGTCGTGAAGTTCGACGGCTACCACGCGGTGTTCCACGAGGGGCACGAGGCGGAAGAAGGCCGTACGCTGGAAGATCTCAAGCCGGTGCCGGCGCTCGAGCAGGGCGAGGAAGCCAAGGTCAAGAAGATCACGCCCAACCAGCATTTCACCGATCCGCCGCCGCGCTACAGCGAGGCGAGCCTGGTGAAGGAGCTCGAGAAGCGCGGCATTGGCCGGCCGAGCACGTACAGCGCCATCATCTCCACGCTGCGGACGCGCGACTACGTCACCTTCCAGGAACGGCGCTTTCAGCCCACGTCGCTCGGGGAGACGGTCACCCGGGTGCTCGTCGCGCGCTTTCCGGACATCTTCTCCGTGGAGTTCACCTCGGAGATGGAGAACGAGCTCGACAAGGTGGAGGACGGCGAGCTCGGCTGGGTGCAGGTGCTCCGGAACTTCTACGGACCGTTCGCCAAGGCGCTCGAGACCATCGATCCGGCCGACTTGATTCGCGAGGCGCACGACGTCAGCGAGCTCGAAGGGCAGCCGTGCACCGAGTGCGGCAAGGGCACGCTGGTCGTCAAGTCGGGCCGGTTCGGGCCGTTCATGGCGTGCAGCAACTACCCCGAGTGCCGCTTCACCAAGCCGTTGCGCGGGGACCGTCCGCCCGACCGCCCCACCGACGAGGTGTGTGCCGAGTGCGGTCGCCCGATGGTGATCAAGACGGGCCGCTACGGCGAGTTTCTGGCGTGCACCGGGTATCCCGAATGCAAGTTCACGCGCCCCATCCCCCTCGGCGTGTCGTGTCCCAAGTGCGCCAAGGGTGACGTGGCGGAGCGTCGCACCAAGCGGGGCCGGTCGTTCTTCGGATGCACACGGTATCCGGAGTGCGACTTCTCCACCTGGTACCGGCCGGCGCCGGATCCGTGCCCCTCGTGCAGCTTCGTGGGGGCCGAGATGCGCAGCACGAAAGCGCGTGGGGAGTTCCGCAAGTGCCTCAAGTGCGGCAACGAGTTCACCGTGGAGGAAGGGGCCCCGACCCCCGCGGCGACGTGAGCGTCACGGTCGTCGGCGGCGGTCTCGCCGGGTGCGAGGCCGCCTGGGCGCTGGCGGCCCACGGACACGACGTCCTCCTGTGCGAGATGCGCCCGCGGGTGCGCACGCCCGCCCACCAGACCGACCGCCTCGCCGAGATCGTCTGCAGCAACACGTTCAAGTCCGTCGAGCTGACCAACGCCCACGGCCTGCTCAAGGCGGAACTGCGGCTGTTGGGGAGCCTGCTGCTCGAGGTCGCCGACGGCGTGCGTGTGCCGGGCGGCACCGCGCTCGCCGTGGACCGGGTGCTGTTCGGCGACGCCGTCACCCAGCGGATCGAGTCGCACCCGCGCATCCGGGTGACGCGCGCGGAGGTGACCGACCTCCCCTCGCCGGGTATCGTCGCCACCGGGCCGCTCACGTCGGACGCCCTCGCCGCGCGCATCGCCGCGCGCCTCGGGCAGACGTCCCTCGCGTTCTTCGACGCCATCGCCCCCATCGTGAGCGACGAGTCGCTCGACCACGATCGGCTCTACCGCCGCTCGCGTTACGGCAAGGGAGGTGGGGACGACTACCTCAACGTGCCGCTCGGGCGCGAGGAGTACCTCGCGTTCCTCGCCGCCCTGCGCGCGGGCGAGCAGTTCCAGGCGCACGACTTTGATCGGGTGCCCTACTTCGAGGGATGCCTGCCGGTGGAGGAGATGGCCGCCCGCGGCGACGACGTACTGCGGTTCGGTCCCATGAAACCGGTCGGACTGCCCGACCCCCGCACGGGACGCGAGCCGTATGCGGTGGTGCAGCTCCGCCAGGAAGATCGAGCGGGGCAGATGTGGAACTTCGTGGGCTTTCAGACGCGGCTCCGCATTCCGGAGCAGCAGCGCATTCTCCGGACGTTGCCCGGGCTCGCGCAGGCGGAGTTCCTGCGCTACGGCAGCATCCACCGCAACACGTACCTCAACGCGCCCGCCACGCTCACCGCGCACCTGTCCGCGCCCGACGATCCGCAGCTGCTGTTCGCCGGACAGCTGGTGGGGGTCGAGGGCTACACCGAATCGCTCGGCACGGGGCTGCTGGCGGGCCTCAACCTAGCGCGGCTGCTGCGCGGCGCGCCGCCCGCCGTCCCGCCCGCGGAGACCATGCTCGGCGGTCTGCTGCGCTACGTGCATGGCGCCGACCCGAAGCACTTCCAGCCGATGAACGCCAACTTCGGTCTGCTCCCGCCGCTGGAGCGGCGCGTGCGCGACAAGCGGGAGCGCAACCGGCAGCTGGCGGAGCGGGCGCTCGACGCGATGCGCACGTTCGCGCGCGACACGGTCGCCGTGGCGGTGTGAGCACGCGGCCCACGCCCCGGCCGGAGGTGGCCGAGTTCCTGGAGTTCCTGGAGAAGGAACGACAGGACTCGGTCCACACCATCCGCGCGTACCGGCGCGACCTGCTGCGCTTTCAGGCGTTCGCGGACGGCTATTACGGCGGGTCGTGGTCGTGGCCCGCCGTCGACCGTCTGGCGCTGCGCGGCTTCATGGGCGAGCTGGCGCGCGGCGGGCAGGCCAAACGGTCCATTGCGCGCGCGGTGTCGGCGCTGCGCACGTTCTACCGCTTTCTCGGCGTGCGCCACGGCGTGGACGCCAACCCCGCTCGCAGCCTGCGGCTGCCGAAGGGTGAGCGGCGCCTGCCGGCGGTGCTCGACCGTGCGCAGGCCCAGGAGCTGTTCCGGATCGCGGCGGCGGCGGCGGCGGCGGGCGGGTTCCAGGAAGTCCGCGACCTGGCCATGCTCGAGCTGTTCTACGGCACCGGCATGCGGCTGTCTGAGCTGGCGGGACTGAACGTGGCCGACGTGGACGCGGTGTCGGATCAGGTGAAGGTGCGGGGAAAAGGACGGAAGGAGCGTCTGCTCCCGTTGGGCCGGGCGGCGCTCCGAGGGCTGCGGCACTACGAGCAGGAACGGGACGCGCTGCTCGCCCGGCTGCCGGCCGGCCGCGGCGACCGGCGGGCGCTGTTCCTCTCGCGCACGGGGCGCCGGCTCTCGGCCCGTGGTGTCCAGGGCGCCGTGCGCCGCTACCTGCGGCTGTTCGGCGAGCGCACCGGCCTCAAGGTGCACTCCCTGCGGCACAGCTTCGCCACCCACCTGCTCGACGCCGGCGCCGATCTGCGGGCCGTGCAGGAGCTGCTCGGCCACAGTTCGCTCAGCACGACGCAGGTGTATACTCATACGAGCGTCGAACGCCTCAAGAAGGTCTACCAACAGGCGCATCCGCGGGCGCGGTGACGCCCGCCGGGGCCAGGGACGATGACGGTGCAACAGCGCATCTACGCGACCACGATTCTGTGCGTGCGCAAGGACGGACGGGTGGTGATGGGCGGGGACGGCCAGGTGACGGTGGGCGACACCATCATGAAAGCGCACGCCACCAAAGTGCGGCTGCTGACGGGCGGCAAGGTGCTGGCGGGGTTCGCGGGTGCCGCGGCCGACGCGCTCACGCTGTTCGAGAAATTCGAGGAGAAGCTCGAACGCTTCCCCGCCAACCTGCCGCGGGCGGCAGTGGAGCTGGCCAAGGACTGGCGCAGCGACCGCGTGCTGCGGCGGCTCGAGGCGCTGCTCGCCGTCGCCGACACCCGGCATGGCTTCGTGCTCAGCGGCAGCGGTGAGGTGATCGAGCCCGACGACGGCATTCTCGCCATCGGGAGCGGCGGCAACTACGCGCTCGCGGCGGCGCGCGCCCTCGTGGGCGCCGGGCTCGACGCGCGCGACGTCGTGCAGCGCAGCCTCGAGATCACGGCGGACATCTGTGTCTTCACCAACCGCAATCTCACGATTCTCGAGCTGGGACGGGCCGGATGACGGAGCCCGCCACGCAGCCCGCCGCGAGCCCGCCGTCCACGCGGCCCGCTGACGAGCCGCCCCCCTGGCTCGAAGAGCTGCCGCCCAAGCAGATCGTGGCCGAGCTCGACCGCTACATCGTGGGGCAGGACCCCGCGAAACGCGCGGTCGCGATCGCGATCCGCAACCGGTGGCGGCGCGCCCAGGCCCCGGAGGAGATCCGGGACGAGATCCTGCCGAACAACATCATCATGATCGGGCCCACCGGCGTCGGCAAAACGGAGATCGCGCGCCGGCTCGCGCGGCTCGCCGGCGCGCCGTTCATCAAGGTGGAAGCCTCGAAGTTCACCGAGGTTGGGTACGTCGGCCGCGACGTCGAGTCCATGATCCGCGACCTGGTGGACGCGGCCATCAACATGGTGCGCGGCGAGCGTGAGGACGACCTCTACCCGCAGGCCGAACAGCGCGCGGAGGAGCGGCTGCTGGATCTGCTGCTGCCGGCGCCGACGGCCGAGACGGCAGACCCGGCGGGCGTGGCGGGCACGCCGCCGCCGGGCGCCGCCGAGCCGCCGCCGGGCGGGTTCGTCGTGTCCACCAAGGGCGAAGCGCAGCCGGTCAAGCCGGAAGAGGAGCGCCGTCGCCGGACGCGCGACAAGCTGCGCCAGTTGCTCAGGGACGGGAAGCTCGAGGAGCGCCAGGTGGAGGTCGAAGTCTCGCAGCAGGGATTCCCGCTGCTCGACATGATGCCGCCGCCCCAGGGGATGGAGGGACCGGACGTCAACTGGAGCGAGATGCTCCAGGATCTGCTCCCCAAGCGCAAGAAGCGGCGCACCGTGCAGCTCGGCGAGGCGCGGCGCATCCTCGTGGACGAGGAGCTGCGCAAGCTCGTGGACATGGACGACGTCGTCAACGAGGCGCTCGACCGGGTGGAGAATCACGGCGTCGTCTTCGTGGACGAGCTCGACAAGATCGCCGGGGAACGCGGCGGGGTGGGACCCGACGTGTCCCGTGAAGGCGTGCAGCGGGATCTGCTGCCGATCGTGGAGGGCTCGACCGTGCAGACGCGGCACGGCTACGTGCGCACCGACCACGTCCTGTTCATCGCCGCGGGCGCGTTTCACGTGGCGAAGCCGTCGGACCTGATTCCCGAGCTGCAGGGCCGGTTCCCGATCCGTGTGGAGCTCGCCTCGCTCACCGAGGGCGACTTCGTGCGCATCATGACGGAGCCCGAGAACGCCCTCACCAAGCAGTACCAGGCGCTCTGCGCCACGGAAGGCGTCACGCTCGAGTTCACCGACGACGGCATTCACGAGGTGGCGCGCATCGCCACCGTGCTCAACGACCGGATCGAGAACATCGGGGCGCGCCGGCTCCACACCGTCATGTCCACGCTGCTCGAAGACCTGCTGTTCGATCTGCCCGAGGTGACCGAGAAACGCGTGGTGTTCGACGCGGACCGGGTGCGGGCCCGGTTGATGCACATCGTGGACGACGAGGATCTGCGGAAGTACATCCTGTAGGATCGACGGATCGACGGATCGGTTGATCGGAGTGCGAATCTCCCGGCTCCGTCGCTCCGTCATGCGATGCTTTACACCTGCGGGCCCTGGGGATAGAATCCCCGGGGCCTGTCAATTTGACCGACTTTCATCCGTGACTATGCCGAAACGAGACTTTCTCGCCATCCCCGACTTCTCGAAGGACCAGATTCTCCAACTCTTCGAGCTTGCCCAGCGCATGAAGCGCGGGCCCTACCGCGACCGGCCGCTGGCCGGCAAGACCCTCGCGATGATCTTCACCAAGAGCAGCACCCGCACGCGGGTGTCGTTCGAGGTGGGGGCCTACCAGCTGGGCGGGCACGCGCTGTTCCTCTCGTCGCGGGACATCCAGATCGGCCGCGGCGAGCCGATCAAGGACACCGCCCGCGTGCTGTCGCGCTACGTGGACGGCATCATGATCCGGACGTTCGCGCACAGCGACGTCGAGGAGCTGGCCCGCTACGCGACCGTCCCCGTGATCAACGGGCTCACCGACCTGCTGCATCCGTGCCAGGTGCTGGCCGACGTGCTCACGATGCGCGAGCACGTAGGTGGCTGGGAGGGGAAGACCGTCGCGTGGATCGGCGACGGCAACAACGTGGCCAACTCCTGGCTCAACGCCGCCGGCGTGCTGGGGTTCGAGCTGCGGCTCGCGTGCCCCGAGGGCTACGAGCCGAATCGCACCATCTTCGATTTCGCGAAGGCCCGCACCAAGGTCTCGATCACCGAAGACCTCGAGTCGGCCGTGCGGGGGGCCCACGTGGTGAACACCGACGTGTGGGCGTCCATGGGGCAGGAAGGCGAGACGGAACAGCGGATGCTCGCCTTCAAGGGCTACCAGGTGTCGCCCGAGCTGATGCGGCTCGCCGACCCCAAGGCGATCTTTCTGCACTGCCTCCCCGCGCATCGCGGCGAGGAGGTCGCGGAGAGCGTGTTCGAGGGGAAGCAGTCGCGCGTCTTCGACCAGGCCGAAAACCGGCTGCACGTGCAGAAGGCGCTGATGGCGATGGTGATGGGAGGGACGCAGGAATGACGGATGGCCTGGCGCGCACCCCGTTTCACGCGCACCACGTGGCGCTCGGCGCGAAGCTCGTCCCGTTCGCGGGATTCGAGATGCCGGTGCAGTACCCCACGGGGATCTCGCGCGAGCACGAGATCGTCCGCACCGGCGTGGGCGTGTTCGACGTCTCGCACATGGGCGAGTTCGAGGTGACGGGCCCCGACCGCAATGCGTTCGTGAACCGGGTCACCTGCAACGACGTTGGCGCGCTCGCGCCGGGGCAGGCGCAGTACTCGGCGATCCTCACGGACGCGGGGACCTTCGTGGACGACTGCCTCGTGTACCGGTTCGACGACAAGCTGATGCTCGTCGTGAACGCCGCCAACGCCGTCAAGGACTGGGACCACCTCGTCGCCCGCAAGGCGGGCGTGAACGTCCGCCTCAAGGACATCTCCCCCGAGGTCGCCCTGCTGGCGGTGCAGGGGCCGGCGAGCGAGGCGCTGGTGCAGTCGCTCACCCGCGTCCGGCTGGACGCCATTGGGTACTACCACTTCGACGTGGGGCCCGTGGCGGGCGCCGACTGTTTCATCTCGCGCACGGGCTACACCGGCGAAGACGGGTTCGAGCTCTATTTCCGCCCGCGCAGCGCCGATGCCGTGTGGAGCGCGCTCGTGGGCGAGGGCCGGGCCGCGCCGATCGGGCTCGGGGCGCGGGATTCGCTGCGGCTCGAAGTGGGCTATCCGCTCTACGGGAACGACATCGACGACACGACCACTCCGTACGAGGCGCGGCTCGGCTGGATCGTCAAGCTCGACAAGGGCGCGCCGTTCACGGGGAAGGCCGCGCTGCAGCAGGCCAAGACGCGGGGCGTCCGGCGCAAGCTGGTGGGCTTCGTGACGGACGCCAAGGGCGTGATCCCCCGGCACGGGATGGACGTGATCCTCAACGATCGCAAGGTGGACGTCGTGCGCAGCGGCGGCTACAGCCCGACGCTCAAGCAGGCGATCGGGACGACGTACCTGCCGACCCATTCCGTCACCCCCGGCACGGGGTTCGAGATCGAGGTGCGGGGCAAGCGGGTCCCGGCGTCCGTAGTCGCGCTGCCCTTCTACACCGGGGGCAGCGTCAAGCGCTAATGGCATGGCCGTCCGGATCGCGGTGCTGACCATTTCCGATGCGGGGGCCGCCGGCCGTCGGGCGGACACGTCGGGCGAGGCCATCGTGACGTGGGCGACGGCGTGCGGCCACGACGTCGCCGCCCGCGCCATCGTGCCGGACGAGAGCGACCTGATCGCCGGCACGCTGGTTCGCTGGGCGGACGACGGGGTCGCCGACGTGATTCTCACCACCGGCGGCACAGGACTCGCGCCCCGAGACGTGACGCCGGAGGCGACCCGGGCCGTGCTGGAGCGTGACGCCCCGGGCATTGCCGAGGCGATCCGCGCCGCCGCGCGCGCCGCCGTACCGCGGGCGGATCTCTCGCGGGGCCTGGCCGGCACCCGCGGCGCCTGCCTGATCGTCAATCTCCCCGGCAGTCCGGGCGGCGTGCGCGACGGTCTCGCCGTGCTCGCGCCGCTCGTCGACCACGCGGTGGCCCTGCTCACCGGCCGCCCCACGGATCATTGATGAGCGGACGAATCCTCGTCACGATGGACGACCTCGAGGTCGCCGTCCCGCTCAACGCGGGGCTGGAGGCCGGGTCGTTCCAGACCACCCTGGTGTCGTCGCTCGACGACGTGCGCGCGGCAGTGCGGCGCGCCGATCCGGAGGTGGTGGTCCTCACGGGCGCCCTGCACGAGCGGCCCACCCGCGACCTGGTGGCGCTCGCCCGGGAAGGCGGCGTCGCCACCCTCGGCCTGCTCGAGACCGCCGACCACGAACCCTCCCGGCTCGCGCAGGACCTCGGCCTGACCGCGTGGATGGTGAAGCCGGTGGATCCGCGCGACGTCGTGGCCGTGGCCCAGCGGCTGCTCGAGCGCCGCCGCCTGCAGGAGCGCACCGGCATTCTGGGCGAGAGCCCCGCGGTGCACGAGGTGCTCGTCAAGATCGAGCAGATGGCCCCGGTCACTAGCACCCTGCTGATCGAGGGCGAGTCGGGCACGGGCAAGGAGCTGGTCGCGCAGGCCATCCACAGTCTCTCGCCGCGCCGCGAGAAGCCGTTTATCGCCGTCAACTGTGCCGCGCTGCCGGAGACGCTGCTCGAGTCGGAGTTGTTCGGGCACGAGAAGGGCGCCTTCACCGGCGCGGCGGAACGCCGGCTCGGGCGGTTCGAGCTGGCCAACAACGGCACGCTGTTCCTCGACGAGGTGGGCGAGATGCCGCCCGCCGTGCAGGTCAAGCTGCTGCGCGTGCTGGAGACGCGGAGCTTCTTCCGTGTCGGCGGGACGCAGCCGATCCGGGTGGACGTGCGCGTGATCGCCGCCGCCAACCGATCGCTCAAGGAAGCGGTGGCCATGGGCGAGTTCCGCGACGACCTCTTCTATCGCCTGAACGTCCTCTCCATCTACCTCCCCCCGCTCCGGGAGCGGCGCGACGACGTCCCCGTGCTGGTGCGCCGCTTCGTCAAGGACCTGAGCCGCCAGCACGGCCGGCAGTTCCGCGGCATCACGCCCGAGGCCATGCAGATCCTCACCGACGCCCACTGGCCCGGCAACGTGCGCCAGCTGCGGAACCTCGTGGAGTCCATGGTGGTGCTGGCACCCGGGCGCGAGATCGGCGCCGCCGACATCCCGCGCGAGATCCGGGAGGGCGGCACACGGCTCCTGCCGATGCGCGTACCGGACACCCAGCGCGACATCTCCGGCCAGGAGCTGGAGTTCATCTTCCGCTCGCTCGTGGAGCTCAAGATGCAGATCGACGACCTGCGGCGTCGGTTCGACGATACGCCCCACCCGGTGGAAGTGATCGACGTGGGACGCGCCGCCGTGGTCCGGGGCGGGGGCGCGGCGTTCGTGCGCTCGCCGGACGGGGCCGACACCGAGGAGGACGAGGAAGCGCGGTCGGTGCTCTATCGGTCGGGCATGCGGATGGCAGACGTGGAGCGCGCGACCATCCAAGCGGCGCTCGAGGAAACCGACGGCAACCGCCGCAAGGCGGCCGAACAGCTCGGCATCGGCGAGCGGACGCTCTATCGCAAGATCAAGGAGTACGGGCTGAACTAGGCTCGGTCGTGAAACGTGAAACGTGAAACGTGAAGCGCCCCGCTGCCGCCGCCGCCGCCCCTCCTGCCATCTCTCCCGCCTCGCTCAGGGCTCTGAGCCACACCGTCGTCGCGTGTCGCGCCTGTCCGCGGCTGGTGGCGTGGCGCGAGGGGGTGGCGCGGGAGAAGAAGCGCGCGTTCCGCGACGAGACCTACTGGGGACGGCCGGTGCCGGGGTTCGGTGATTCGCGCGCGCGGCTGCTGCTGGTGGGGCTCGCCCCCGCCGCGCACGGCGCGAACCGCACGGGCCGGATGTTCACGGGCGACGCGAGTGGCTCCTGGCTCTACGAGGCGCTGCACCGCTACGGCTTCGCCAATCAGCCCAACGCGCTGAGCCGTGACGACGGGCTCACGCTCACCGACTGCTACATCACCGCGGCGCTCCGCTGCGCGCCGCCGGGCAACAAGCCCGCGCGCGAGGAGCTCGCCCGCTGTCAGGGCTTTCTGGCGGCGGAGCTGGCGCTGCTGACGCGCGTGCGGGTGGTGGTGGTGCTGGGCCGGGTCGGGTACGCGGCTTGGCTCCGCGCCAGCGGCTGGTGGGATCGCCTCGCGGCGCGTGAACGGCCGTCGTTCCGGCACGGCGTGGTGACTGCGCTGCCGGACGGCACGATGCTGATCACGTCGTATCACCCCAGCCGGCAGAATACCAACACCGGTCGCTTGACCCGTGCGATGTGGCATGCCGTGTTTCGGGGGGCGAGAAAGATCTTGGATGGGGTGAACGTGAAACGTGAAACGTGAACGTGAAACGTCAGATTCGGTGCGCGGTGATCGGGTGAGTTGAGACGATCCTCCCGTCGTTGGTTCTTTCCGTTCTTCCGTCCGGAATTGAGAAGGGAGGTGGCAGGGTGAGAGCCATGCTGCTCGAGCGCCAGCTGGCGCCGCTGCGACCCGCCGACCTGCCCGTACCGGAGCCGGCGAAGGGTCAGGTGCGCGTACGAGTGGGGGCGTGCGCCGTGTGCCGCACCGACCTGCACGTGGCCGACGGCGACCTCCACGAGCCCAAACTGCCGCTGGTGCTCGGGCACGAGATCGTCGGGACGATCGACGCCGTGGGGCCGGACGTGCGTCGCTATGCCGTGGGCGAGCGGATTGGGGTGCCGTGGCTGGGGTGGACCTGTGGAACCTGCGGGTTCTGCCGCTCGGGTCGCGAGAATCTCTGCCCGCGCGCCAGGTTCACCGGCTACCACGTGGACGG
>Ga0224512_10001135_pt1 | contig 26448 bp, 27 predicted proteins | sample SF_May12_sed_USG_4_FD_169103 | JGI IMG/M metagenome (GOLD analysis project Ga0224512, IMG submission 169103) | Sediment microbial communities from San Francisco Bay, California, United States - SF_May12_sed_USGS_13 | ecosystem: Environmental > Aquatic > Marine > Sediment | place: USA... | reverse complement strand
AATGACGTCTGCCTTCCCCCGAGGGGCGTGACATCGATCACCGCAAGCGGGCCCGCATTCGAGCCTGTTGGCTCAATAATGTGGTCCCCGCTTCCACGCTCAGGGCGAATATAGGGTCGCGCCGTCATCATCGTCAAGCAAACAACCGCCGAAGGGACCGGTTCGATGCGTCCCTCGCACTGGCTGACTCTCGCCGCCGTCGCTTGTCTCGGGCTGTGGGTCGTGCTGGCCTTCGTGCTCGCCGTGCCGAGCGGCTGGGTGCACGTACCGCTCGCAGCGGGCGCGCTCGTGATCGTGCGCGCGGCCGTCTTACGGTGACGCTCCCGACGGGCAGGCGGCCGGGTTCGGTGAGGTGGCCGCGAGGGCGGCCGCAGGCCACATCCACCGGGCATGGGCCGCAGGGAACTGGAGCAAGGCGCCAAGGCGCCTGCCTGGGTGGGCCAGAAGGTCAACGGGTAGCTTGGGCATGTGACGCCCTCCCGGCCGGTCGTGCTCGGACCGAGCGTCGTTCCTGCCACGGGCGGCCCCCGCGCCCCTGAACCAGAGGCTACGTTGATCCTACCCCGAGCCGGCGATCCCGCAATCCCTCGGAACCCCGGGCTAGCGGCGCGGCTCCAGCCGAGCCGGCGCCACTCGCGTGAAGAGGGCTCCGGAAGCGCGTCGGTGCCCTTGGTCTTTTGGCCAGTGCCGTTTTTTCCGCGGGCACTCCCGGTCGGCACTCGCGCATTGGACGGGCTTGCGGCGCGGCGGCAGTCCGTGCTTTCGTCGGGGGGGCGGATACGCCTTTGAGCACCATCCATTCGCCCGTCCGGCAAACCACCGCCGAAAGGACCGGTTCGATGCGTCAGTCTCGCTGGCTTGCCCTCGCCGCCATCGTCTGTCTGGCGGTGTGGATCGTGCTGGCCTTCGTCCTCGCCGTGCCGAGCGGATGGGTGCACCTGCCACTCGCGGTGGCCGCGCTCGTGATCGTGCGCGCGATCGTCGCCGCCGACGCGGAACGCGCGGGCGATCGGGCGCCGTGACCCGATGCCGCGTGGGGCCGGCGGCATGACGTCCCCGCCACCGCGCGTCGCGCTGCTGTGCGGCGCCTCCGGCCTGGTGGGTGGGTATTGCCTCACCCGGCTCGTGGCGTCCCCCGTCTACGGCCGGGTCGTCGTACTGACCCGCCGCACGCTGCCGGTGGCCGACCCGAAGGTGGCGCAGGTGGTGGTCGACTTCGCCCAGCTGGCAACCGTCGCCGATCAGCTCGCCGCCGATCATGTGTTCTGCGCCCTCGGCACCACGATCACGAAGGCGGGGTCGCGGGAGCGGTTCCGCACCGTGGATTACGGCTACCCGACAGAAATCGCCCACCTCACGCAGGACCGTGGCGCGTGCCACTTCTCCCTGGTGAGCGCGCTTGGCGCGAGCCCGTCCTCGCGCGTGTTCTACTCGCGGATCAAGGGGGAGCTGGAGGAGACCGTGCGCACGGCCGGGTTCGCGAGCGTGACCGTGCTGCGTCCGTCCGTCATCGCGGGGCCGCGCCGGGAATCGCGTCCCGCGGAGCGGCTCAGCCGCTGGCTGCTCGCGCTGGCCCCGCGAGCCGTTCGGCCCGTGCACGCGGACACCATCGCGGCGGCAATGGTGGCGCGGGCCGCCCTGGCGCGGCCCGGCGTCGAGGTGATCGCGTCGCGGGACATCGCGGCCGCCGCGCGCGCCGGTGGGTCCTAGGCGGCCATGCAGCCCAACCCGATCCCGGATACGCGCGCCGCTCCCTGGAGATTCGGCCGGCTGCATCCGGTCCGCGGCATCGTCCTCGCCGTCGCGGGCGTCGCCAGCCTGGGCGTGCTCGACTACCTGACGGGATACGAATTGTCGTTCGCGGTGTTCTACTTGCTGCCCGTGACGTTTGCGGCCTGGTTTTCCGGACGCGCGAGCGGTGTCGTGACCTCGCTTGCGAGCGCATCGGTGTGGCAGTTCAGTAACTACGTCGCCGGCGAGACGTTCTCGCGTGTGTGGATCCCCTACTGGAACGCCAGCACGCGCCTGGCCTTCTTTCTGATCGTCACGCTGCTGGTCACCCGACTCGGCAAGACGCTCGTCGAGGCTCGCGCCATGGCCCGGACGGATTTCCTCACGGGCACCCTCAACAGCCGCGCCTTCCACCAGCTTGCCGACGCGGAATTGACCCGGCAGCGCCGCTATCGTCGCCCGCTGACGCTCGTGTACGTGGATCTCGACAACTTCAAGACCGTCAACGATTCGCTCGGCCATTCCGCTGGCGATGCCCTGCTCCGCGCGGTCGCGGCGACGATCGCGACGAGCCTCCGCGCCACCGACGCCCTAGCGCGCCTGGGCGGCGACGAGTTCCTCGTGCTCCTGCCCGAGACGGACGCGCCCGCCGCACGCACCCTCGTCGACCGCCTGCAGACGATCCTCACCGAGCGGGTGCGTCAAGGCGATTGGCCGGTGACGGTGAGCATGGGGGTAGTGACGTGCCCGCAGGCACCGGCGTCGGTTGACGCGCTCATCCAACTGGCCGACAGCCAGATGTACGTGGCCAAGCAACGAGGGAAGAACCGCATCGCCAGCACGATCGTCACCCCGCCTTCCGACGGACCTGCCTGATCCGCGCCGCCCCGGATCGTCGGCATCACGCCGGCCGCGACGGGGGGTTACCTTGGAAGGACGGTCACACACATGAGAGCCACCACACACGGCACACACGGGAGAGTCGCATGTCAGTCGCAAAGGTCAGCGAGATTCAGGCCAGCTCCAAGAAGAGCTTCGAGGACGCGATCCAAACCGGTATCGCTCGCGCCGGCAAGACGATCCGCAACATCAGCGGTGGGTGGGTGAAGAGCCAGCAGGTGGTCGTGGAGGCCGGAAAGGTGACGGAGTACCGCGTGCTCATCAAGATCACGTTCGTGCTGGACTGACCCGCGCCGGCCGCCGCGCGCAGGAGACGTCCGTGGACCCGCGGCTGCGCCCCGTCGGGTGGCTCTACGAGCTGAACACCCGCCTCGTGCGCCGCTGCCTCGAGGACCTCAGTGAGGCGGACGCCCACTACCGGCCGGAGGGTCGTGGCAACACCATCGCCTTTCTGGTCGCGCATCTCACCGACGCGCGCCATTTCGCGGCGACGATCCTCGGCCGGCCACGGGACAACCCCCTGTCTCCGACACTCGACCAGGCCCGCAGCATCGACGACGTTCGTGCGCTGCCGCCGCTGGCGGAGCTGCTGGGTTACTGGAACGGCGTGGCCAGCCACCTCGCCGGCTGCTTGGACACCGCGGATGCGGCGAGGCTCGACGGACGAGTGGCCCACTCCTTCCCCATCGCGGATCGCACGGCCCTCGGCGGTCTCGCATTCCTCGTGCAGCACGAGTCCTACCACGTGGGTCAGATCGCCTACCTGCGCCGTCTCCTGGGGCATCCGCCCATGCGGTATCCGGCGGGCGACGATGCGCATGGTCGCTAGCGTCCCAGGGGGGTGACCCCCACACGCAGCGGCGTGACACCGGGAGGCAGCGTGACCGCTCCGGCCACGTGCAGGCAGAACTCCGGGGTTGGCCCCAGCACCATCCGTCGCATCCACACGGCGAACGGCCTGCCGGCCACCGTGCGCTCGAGGTTCGGAAGGAAGTCGGCGTACCCCACCCCGACCGGTTTCCCGAACCAGCGGGCGGAGTCGGCCAGCGGCAGTGGCGCGCCGGCGCGCAGCTGATAGAGCCCCGCGGTTCCCCCAGCGGCGAGCCGCGCGGCGCCATCGTGCGCTTCCTGACGGCGTCCCGACACCGCGGCGACATCGAGCGGGTCGAGAGCCGCCGAGCCGTCGAGGAGATACCAGTCCTCGTAGCCGATCGGCCCCGGCACCCACGGGGCCCCTGTGACCTGATGCGTCCACGAGCGGAGAAATCCCGCCGGCGGCGCCTGCGCCAACGCCGCGTGGAACCGTCGCAATGCCTGCTCGTAGTCGGCCGGGGCCACCTGCGGCAGACTCCAGTGCCAGAAGACGTAGGCCAGCATCGTGCGCTCCGGGGGATAGGTCCCCAACGTAGCGCCGGCCGCGGGCTCGTGCACGCCCGCTTGCCCGCCCGTCGGCCGGAGGCGAGCTTAGTGGGACCGATGACCCTCGATGGGATTCGCCGCGTGCTCCTCCGCGACCTCGCGTCGCTCGCCGCCCAACTCGCGGCCTACCCCGACGACGCGAGCCTGTGGCGTGAGGCGCCCGGCATCAGCAACCCCGGCGGCACCCTCGCCCTCCATCTCGCGGGCAATCTGCGCCACTTCGTGGGCGCGCAACTGGGAGGCACGGCCTACGTGCGAGACCGGGAGGCCGAGTTCGCGCGGCGAACCCGCTCCCGCGCGGACCTCGTGGCGGAGGTCGCCGCCGCGCGGGCCGACGTGGAGGACACGCTCCGCCGGCTCGCGCCGGACGACCTGGCCCGCGCGTTCCCCATCCCGATCGGTGGCGCGACCCTCGCCACGGAACAGGTGCTGGTGCACCTCGCCGGACATCTCGCCTATCACCTGGGACAGCTCGACTATCACCGTCGGTTGGTGACGGGCGGGGGGAGCGTGCCCGGCATGCAGTCGCCGAGCGCCCTGGCCGACGGCGGCTGAGGCAGCCGGCCGGCGCGCCTCAGGCAGCCAAGTCGGGGAGGTGCGTGCGCCACCAGCGCTTCGCGTCGTGGGACGTCCAGCGGTCCTCGCCGGCGGCGACCTCGAGGGCGGCCATGAGGTCGTCCGCCGTGGCAAACCGGTCCGCAGGGTTCTTCGCGAGACAGCGCATGACGATCGCCTCGAACGGCCCGGGGATTCCAACCTCGGAGCGGCGGGACGGCGGATCCGGGGTTTCGTGGGCGTGGGCGAGCATGACCCGCATCGGGCTCGACGCCCGGAACACGTTCGCGCCAGTCACGAGCCAATAGCCGAGGCACCCGAGCGCGTAGATGTCGGCGCGCGCATCGATCCGTGGCTCACCCAACGCAATCTCGGGCGCCATGAAGGCCGGCGTGCCCGTGGCGACGTTCTGGGCCGTGAGAGTCGGGTCCTTCGCTTCGACCCGTTTCACGAGTCCGAAGTCGAGCACCTTGACGAAATCGTGCTCGTGGCCGACCCGGCACAGGAACAGGTTGCCCGGCTTGATGTCGCGATGCACCAATCCCTGCGCGTGCGCCTCCGCGAGCGACGCGCACGCCTGCCGCAGGAGGTGGGCGGCGCGCGGCGCGGGCATCGGTCCGAACCGCTGGACGAGCACATCGAGATCCAGCCCGCGGAGCAGTTCCATCACGTAGTAGAACGTGCCGTCTTCCGTCACGCCGAAATCGAACAGCTGCACGGTATGCGGCGAGGAGAGGGCCGCCGTCGCTTTCGCCTCGCGCTCGAAGCGTTTCACCAGCGTGGCTCGCTCACCGGGCGAGCTGCCGAGCGATTCCGGATGGATCAGCTTGATCGCCGCCGGCCGTGCCAGCATGCGATGTTCCGCCCGCCACACTTCGCCCATCCCGCCCTCGCCGAGCCGTTCCACCAGTTGGTAGCTGCCCATGCGCCGGGCCTTGGCCACCTCGTGTCCCCAGCCGATCACGATCGTGCCGGCGGCCCACGCGATGCCCACGCAGACGTAGTTCGGGAGCGAGAATTGGATCAGGGCGCCGAGCGCCGGGATCTCGACCCCGCGCGCGGCCAGAATGCCGAAGAAGACCGGGCGCACCGAGGCGGCAGCCAGCGCGGCAACGAGTGCCTTGCGGGGCGGGGCCGGCACGATGAGCGGGAAGATGACGATCCAGACCGTGGTCCAGGAGATGCCGTTGGGCACCACGGCAGCCCCCTGCCACCAGTACAGCAGTCCGTGCTCGATGCCGATGGCCCCCGCGACCTCGTACACGAGGCCGAGGTGCATGACGGTGTGCGGATCGAGGCTCGTCCGGCGAACCCACACGGCCAGCAGGAGCGACCCGACCACCGCGCCGATCGCCAGGGGTAGCCCGTCCCAGGCGTGCGCCGGCGGGGCCAGCAGCATCCACGGCACGTAGGCAAACACGTAGCCGACGCCGTAGATCGTGGCCGCGGTGCTCAGCCGGCTGGCCGCCCGCTCGACCAGCTCACTCGGGAGCGTGACCGGGCCGGCACCGCCCGACGGCCGCCCCGGCTTCTCGACGTAGGTCTCCGGCATCGGCACGTATCTAGCAGTCACTGGAGGACCCCGCAACTCCTGAAGTTCCGGAGTCCCGACCGAAGCGATCGCCTTCCCCCCAGGTTGCGGCGGCCATGGCCGTCGGAGCCTCCATGTCTGCGACGTGCCTGTCCCGAGCGCGCGCCACCGTCTACGGATCATCTTCGGGCACACGACGCCGTGTGGTTGCGGGCGGTGCGCCACAGCCGCCCGGAAGAGCACCATGTTCGTGGCAGCCGTGCTCACGCTCGTCGTGATCGCGGGCTCGCTCATGTATCTCGTGGAGGGGGCGGCCAACGGATTCACCAGCATCCCGCGCAAGGTCTACCGGGCCAGCGTGACCCTGACGACGGTGGGCTACGGCGACATCGCGCCCCAGACCAACGTGGGGCAGGCCCCCGCGGCCGTGCCACGTGCGGGCTTCCCGACCAGAACGCCAACGCACGGCACTGCAAGCGGAGTGGCACCCGGTTGGCGTACACGCTGATGCCCGAATCCGACGCCGGGGGCGTCGCCTGAGTCGCGGGGGGCTCAGATCTCCCAGTTGGAGAAGACGATCTCGTCGCCCGGCGGGGTCGCCTCCGGGAACCCGACGAGCGTCATGCGGAGATCGGTCCAGCGCACGTCGTAGCGGCGGGCCATGAGCGCTTCATAGGCGTGCGCGTAACGCGCCTGACAGCGCACGGCGACGCGCCGGAGGCGGAGCCGCGCCGCGGCGGTTTCCGCCGCCCGCAGCAGGTCTTCGAACGCACTGCGCGACGCCGCGAACAGCTTGAGCACGCGCAGCTCGTCGGCGGCGCGCGCGTCGGCCAGGGCCGCGGAATGCCATAAGGCGAATCCTTCGATCGCGCCGCCGCGCTCCAGCACCACCGTGTCACCGATCCCGAGCTCGTGGGTCAGTTCGAGCTCGCGGGTGAAGTCGTAGCCGGGCGCGGCGCGTTCGAGGCGGGCCTGACAGCGGGCAACCAGATCGGCCCGTTCGTCGGGCGGCAGGTCGCCAAGCCGAACGCCGAAGCGCCGCGGCGCCTTGTCGCTCACGTCGCCGCCCAGCGTGACGGTGAGGTGGCCCGGCAGGAACCCGAGCCGGCTGTAGAACCCGATATTGTCCACGGTGCGCGGCATGGTCTCGAGCCCGAGCGTGGTGACCCCGGCCGCCTTGAGCCAGTCAATCGCGGCCTCCACGATGGCCCGTCCCACACCGAGCCCCTGGCGATCGGGCCGCGTGGCGAGCGGCCCCATCCACCCTTCCGTACCGGAGTGATGCGCAATGTTGAACGCGATCAACGTCTCCTGCTCGTCGCGCCAGATCATCGCGCCCGTGCCCGCGTCGCGCAGCGCATAAGTCCAGACGGCGGGATTGAGCGGCGGCACCCGCACGCCCACCAGCCCATCCCGCCGGTAGCGGTCGGTGAACGCCTCCGCGAAGAGCCGGTTCAGCTCTCCGATCTCCGCTTCCCGGGCCGGGTAGGGTCCCGTGATCCGGCCGTCAGGCTGCCACATCTTCATCGACGTCTCCCGGCGCCTCCTGAACGATCGCGGCGCCCGAACCAGCGTCGAGCGCCACCCGCAGGACCCGATCCACGCTGTCCCGCACCGACTCGATGTGCGTAATGAGTATCACCTGGGGGAACCGGTCGGCCAGTCGGCGCAGGAGCGCCACGACGTGTTCGCGCCGGCGTTCATCGAGGCTGCCGAAGATCTCGTCGAGCACGAGGAGCGACAGGGGCTGGCCGGCCCGCTCCGCCACGAGTTGGCTGATGGCAAGGCGCAGGACAAGGTTCGCGATGTCCTCCTCCCCGCCCGAGATGACGGGGTTGGGCTCGCCTTCCTCGAGCAGGAGGACGCGGTATTGCTCGTCCAGCTCCAGGTCGTGATACCGGCCGTCGGTGAGATCGGACATGAACCGCGACGCGACCTCCGCCAGCTCGGGTCGGAGCTGGGCGTTGAGCTCCCCCCGCAAGTCCCCCAGCGCCTCGTCCAGCGCCTCGTGGGCCCGGAGTTCGACCCGGACGGCGTCGGCCCGTCTGGCGCGCGTCTCCCGCTCCGCAATGCGCTTCACGACGGCCTGGAGCGCCGCCTCCGCGGCCTTGGCATCGGCGCGCCGCGTGTGCACGGTGATCTCCGCGTCGCGCACCGCCTGCTCGGCCGCCTCGTAGGCGCTGCGCGTCGCGGCATAGCGCGCTTCGTCGAACCCCAACTCGGCGATCTGTCCCGACAGGGCGGCGAGCCGCGCCTCGCTGCCGGAGAGCGAGCGCTCCGCCGCCTCCGCCTCGCGCACGAGTTGCTCGGCCCGAGCCGCTTTCACCCGCTGTGCCGCGGCGCGCGCCACGAGCGGCTCCCGCGCACGCAACAGGTCGCGCACGGTGTCGTGCCGCTCGGCATCGTACTGCTGGGGCAGGGCCGCCAGCGTCCGCTCCAACTCGGCGAGCCGCTCCTGCGTGCGGGCGTGCTCCCGATCGACCTCGGCCGCTTCCGCCGCCCGGGCGCGCGCCTGTGCCAGCGCCGTCGTCGCGGCTTCCAGCGCCGCCCGCGCCTCCGCCACCCGCCGCCGGGCGTCCACCACTCCTTCCGGTTCCGCTGCCAGCTGCTCGTGGCGCTGACGGAAGAACCGGCCGTTCAGCTCGATCTCCTCCAGCTGACTCTGCAGGGCGGCCACGACCGTATCGTATTCCTCCGCGAGCGCGCGGCGACACGTGGGGCATTCGCCGTCCGGGCCGGCCGTCCGCACATGCTCGAGGTGCTCCTGCACATCCTTGTACTGCTCCCGCATCGCGTCGAGCTTAGTTTCGACGTCCTGCCGCGTGCGCACCCACTCGGTATGCGCCCGCTCTTCCTGCTCCTCGCGGGCAGCCAGCTCGGCGCGACCCGCGCCCGACGCCCGCTCCGCGCCCGCCACCGCCTCCGCCACGTCGCCGAGCGCGTGGCGCCGCTCGGTCAGTCGGGTCAGCTGTTCGCGCCGTTCGGCCAATTGGCCCGTCAGCTGCCGCCGTTGCCCGGCCGCCTTCGCGTCGGTGTCGAGCCGCGCGAGCTCCGTTCGGAGCGGCTCCACGTCCCCCAACTGCGGCTCCAACTCCCGCAGGACAGTCTGCGCCCCCAGGGCGTCCGCCAGCTCCTTGTCCAGTCGCTCGAAGTCCCGACGCGCCTCCTCGACCTCCTTCTCCGCCACCCGGCGGTCACCGTCGAGGGCCAGCGCGCGCTCGCGGACCTGTACCATGGCGGTCCATGCCGGGCCCTCGGCGGCACACCGCTGTTCCGCCGCTCCGAGCCGCGTCTCGGCCTCCGCCACGAGCGCCGCGGCCTCGTCGCGCCGCGCCGCCGCCTCCGCCCGCTCCTCAGCCAACGCCTCGGGATCGGCGAGGCCCATCTCGAGCCCCTGCAATTCACCCTTGAGCCCGCCCCGCTGCGCCCGCAGCCGTTCCTGCGCCACGCGGAGGCGCTCGTACCCCATGAGCTGAGACAAGAAGCGGCCCCGGTCGGCCGGTCCGAGGCTGGCCATCACGGCCAGCTCCTTCTGTCCCGTGAAGTAGGTGCTGAAGAATTCCTCGCGGCTCATGCCGAGCACGCGCTGCACGCGAGTGGTCACCTGCTGCGCGCTGTTCGCGACCGCGGTGTCGCCGCGATCGAGGTAAAGTTCCGCGCCGTACAGCGTCCGCACCACGCGGTACTCGTGCGGCCCCAGCGCGAACTCCACCTCGACGCGCACCGGTGAGCGGGCCGGCGCGCGGTTGAACCGGATGGAGTCGCGCCCGCCTCGGGCGGCCGGAGAGCCGTAGAAGGCCCAGGCGATGGCCTCGAGCAGCGTGCTCTTCCCCGCCCCGTTCGGGCCGATGATCCCCGTGATGCCGGGACCGAATTCGATCTCGGTGGCGGCGTGCTGCCGGAAATTGGTGAGCCGCACGCGGTGGAGCCGCACGTTACGCGTCCCCCGATTCCGCTTCCGCCATGTACTGCTCGCCGAGCGCGAGCAACCGCTCGCGGGCGACCCCCGGCGGCAAGTCGCGCGCGCGCAGGTACTCGTCCACGATCTCCGGCAGCGAGCGCCGCCGCGTCGCCGGGCCGAGGCCCGGCTCGCGGCTCGCCTCGGGACGTCGCAGATCGAGCCGGTAGTGGAGGGCCCGCGTCTTGAGCGCGCGGATCGCGGCGTGATCCAGATCGCGGGCCGTGATGCGCGGGACATTATGCACGACCTGCCGCACGATCTGGTCGTCGATCCCGTCGGGCACCGCGGCCACCGCGTCGGCGATCGCCCGGTTCAGATCGGCGGCGGCGCGCCCCGTGCCCTCGATCGGGTCCAGATCGATCACCCGGCGCGCGGGCGGGAGCGGACGGAACCGTACGGTCAGGCGCGCCCCGACCTCCACCAGCAGCCACCCTTTCTCGCCCGCCCGGCGAGCGGCCCCGCGCTCGCGGGATTCGCTCCACGGGTTCGTCGTCACGTACTCGGGGGCGCCGGCGTACCAGACGTTGCGATCCACCTGTGTGACCACGTGGTAGTGGCCGAGCGCCACGTAGTCGAAGGCGTCGGGCCGGAGGTCCGTGCGCCGGATGGGCTGGCCGCCGTAGCCCACCGCGGCCGCGGCTTCGTAGGGCAGCACGCCCTCGACCTCGCGATGCGTCACGAGCACGTTCCGGCGGATGCCGGGTTCGCGGTCCACCGAGGGTCGCGGGAGCATGCTCCAGGCGAGGTTCGGCACGCAGAGCACCGCCAGCTCCAAGGCGTCGAACACCAGGCGTTGCGGCTCGTGCGCCACCACGTGGACGCCGTCCACCGCCTCGAACAGGCGGAGAATCGTGCCCGTTTCGCTCGACCGGGGAGTATCGTGATTGCCCGCCACGATCACGATCGGCGCGTCAGGAAGCCGGACGCGGAACTGGCGCAGCCGATGGAACGAATCGAGGATCGCCGCATTCGTGGGACGGACAGAGTGGAACAGGTCGCCGGCGATGAGGACGATGTCGGGCCGCTGCTCGACGACGTCGTCGAGCAGCCGCCGGAACGCGAGCGCGACATCCGCCTCGCGCTGGTTGATCCCCTGCGGGGTCTGCCGGGTGTACTGGCGGAAGCCGAGGTGGAGATCGGCGAGGTGAGCGAGCTTCACGCGCTACGGACGGAGCTGATGGAGGATCGTGGTATCCCATCCGGCCCGCGCGTCGACCGCGCCGGTCGGAGTCCGGGCCCGGATCGTCCCCTCGACGCGGAGCCGGGTGGCCCCGCCCACGAAGGCGTTCCACGCGCGGGACCACACGAGTCGGCCGGCGGCGCCGCCGGACAGCGTGACGACCTGGTTCCCGTCCTCGCTCTCGCGCCCCACCGTGCGCGGCGTCATCGGGGCCCGGAAATGGAAGTACACCAGTTCGTCGCCGCCTTCCGCCACCGCGCTGTCGAGCGTGAGCGACAGGTCGGCAAACGCCGTCTCGTCGAGCGCGATCCCGGTTTCGAGCCCGGCGTGCGCCCGGGCGTAGACACGACCGCCGCTGGCGAACGTCGTCCCCGCCGGAACCGGATTCACCGGGAACGCAAACCCGAGGCCGGCCACCCCCGCCCCGAGGAGCCGCAGCACCTCACCATCCGTGGGACCGGTCGTCCGGATGCCGGTCACCTCGAAGCGGTCGGAGATCACGGCCCGGGCGGCGCGTCCCACCATACCCGTGTCCACCGCGTCCACCCAGGCCGCGCCTTCGCTGCGTCGCCGCGCGCGCACGGAATCCACCACCACCTCGACGAGCCACCCACCCGGCGCGACATCGAGCACGCGCTGGGTGGCGTTGACGCGCGTCTCCGTGATGACCGTCGCGCCGTCGGGCACGGCGGGGAACCCGGTCAGCGACGTGGTCGTCCGGATCTCGGTCAGCAGGCGCGCCGTCGCCCCCGGCGTCGGGGCGTAGCGCAGGGTCACCCCATCCTGCGCCGGAGCGGCGCGGGCCACGAGCAGCACGGCCAGGACCAGCAGGTTACGGGGCATACGGATCCTCCACCGTTCGGAGGGGCGCGACATCGGCGCCGGGCGCCGGGTCGCCGATCGTCTGCCGGCGCACGGCGGGTCCCAGCCGGGCGGCGAAGAACGCGAGCACGTCGTGCGGCCGGGCCCGGCGCGTCGCCAGCAGCGCGCGCCGCACGTCGTCTTCGCGGCGGTCCGCGATGAGGTCTTTCACGCGCGCGGCCGGGACGCGCCGGTCGAGCGCCGCGAGCTGGCGGACCACCGCATCGTCGAACGCCACGTCCGGCACCGGCGGGAACTGCTCCACGCCCTGCCGGCCCTGGAGTGACGCCGGCCGCGGGAAGCGGACGAACACCGGCTGCGTGAAGTGCGGGTGGCGGACCATGAGCTCGCCCTTGGGCAGGGTCGCGAGCTTGATCTTGGTGGCGGGCGAAAGAATCTGGTAGCCGGGCGTCGCCAACTCGTCCATGTCCATCCGGCCGTAGACGGTCGTCCCCGCATTTCCCACCACGCGCCGGTGCACCTGCGAGCGGAACTGCTGGGCCCCGAACAGCACGAGCCCGAGATACCGGCCGCGCTCGGACAGGTCCAGGAGCATCTTGCGCACGTACGTCTCGGGCCCGTCGGCCGGCGCGTATTTGTTCAGCTCGTCCACGAAGGCGACCACGTGTTCGACGCCCAGGTCGCGCCGCTCCAGGTGCTCGCGGAGTTTGGAGACCACGCGGGTAAAGACCAGATCCTGCCCCAGCTGATCCACCCCAGCCACGTCCACCACGTAGACCGTCCGGTCCTCGAACGCGCCGAAGGGCAGGTCGTTGCCGTCGGCGTCATCGGTGACGAGACCCTTGCAACGGGTCGAGATGTTCATGAGCCGGTTGCGGACCTTGCGAATCGTCGCCACGTGGTGGGTGCGCCACATGTCCCGACCACCCGCGGCCTCGAGACCGTCGAAGATCGCGCGGAACAGCCGCTCCAGATCACCGAAGCTCTCCACCGCGTGACGCCCGCCCCACTCGTCGATGAACGGCTTGCCGACCACGCGGTCGGCGAGGAAGTCGAGGAACGCGTCCGCCTTGGCGTCGATGTCGTCGCGGTTGAGCAGGACCTCGCTGTAGTCCAGCACTTCGCGCAGGCCCCACACGAGCGGCTCGACCGATCCCGCGAGCGCCGGATGCGTGCGCAGGGTGTTCAGGTTCACGCCGTCCGCCTTGTACGGCGCGTAGAAGCGCACCCGGTCGAACGGCTCCGGCGCCACGTCGAGCGCCGCGTACATCTCGAGATCCTGCGGCGTGAGGGCCGCCGGCCGGTCGAGGAACCCGAGGTCCGGACCCTTCACGTTGAAGCAGACGGCGGCGATGCGTCCCTTCCCCCGCGGGAAATGCTGGAAGACCGCCGACAGGAGGAACAGCACGGCGCTGGTCTTGGTGGCGAGCCCGGATACCCCGTTGATGTTGAGGTGGGCCGACTCCGGGCCCAGCAGGAAGTCGGGATCCAGCCAGACCGGCGCGCGCGTGCCGCCGGCCGCATAGAGCCCGACCGGAATGGCGCTGCGGGGCTCGCTCTGGGCGTACGCGTCCATGCGCAGGGCGAGGGTCACGTCGGCCGGGGTCGCGAGCCGCACGCGGGCGAGCGGCACGGGCTGGAGCGGCTCTTCTGGTTCCTGGCGCAGCACCGCGGCGGTCCACAACCGGATCTCCGCCCGGCGCGTGGGGGGGGCGGCGGCGCCGGGGTCGCCTTCGGCGCCGATCACCTCGTGCAGCGGGGTCACGAGATCCGAATAGGCGCGCGCGTCGAGCACCACGCCGAAGACGGTCCGGTCCTCCCCGTCCACCCGCACGATCGCTCCGATGCCGATCGGCGTGGCGGTCGGCGTCCAGAAATGGAACTGGTGCGGGCTCGCCGGCAACGTCTCGGTCGCGACGACGCGGCCGATCACGGGAACGGAGTCGCGGGTCAGTGCCACCCTCCAGCCTCGGCGCGCATGTACATCTCGACGTGGTGCATCGGGTAGAGCAGCCGCTCCCACCGCGGGTCGCGGTCCGCGACCGGCGACCGCTCGGCCAGCAGCCAGCGGCTCACGTCGTCCGCGCTGTCGAGCGCGCCACGCGCCGTGAGTCGTTCGACACGCGCCAGCCCGTGAAGCAGGTCCTCCTCGGACCAGGGCCACAGTCTAAGGTACCACGAGGTCGCCTCCACGCCTCCGGCGCCCCGCCGCACGAAGGCGCTGGACCGGCTCCCGGCCGGCAGGGTCAGCGCGGCCTCGAGGTCGGTCGCCTCGAGAAACTGCGTCTCGTGGCTCTTGACGACGCCGATGGCCCGGTCCGCCCCGCGCACGGCCGCGAGCCCGGTCACACCCCCGTCGACCACCAACCACGCGTCCGGTCGCGCCGCGAGAAACCGCGCCGCGGCGTCTGCCTCGCACCGGTCCCGGCGCTGCTCGATCACCTGCACGGCGGCCCACCGATCCAGCAGCGGATGGGGACGGGGGCCGGGATCGCTCTCCTGAATCGGGAGTCCGACGTCGGTCAGGGCCTCCCACTGGTCCGTGGTCAGGCGGTCGCGCGGGACGGTCAGGAATTCCTCGACACTTCGGGCGGCGCAGCGCAGCGCTCCCCCGTGGCGCTCCAGCGCGGCCGCCGCCACCTGGGCCCGCACGACCGGGGTCACCCCAAAATGGCCTTCGACGGCGAACCGCTGAATGCCGTCGACGAACCCCATCCCCTCCGGCCCCGTCACGGGCTCGCCGACGGGAATGGCGCGCACGTCCCGCCCCTCCACGACCCGGGCCTCGGCGAACGGGCGGCCGCCCGGCTGACGCGCGGCCTCGCGCGCGAGGCCGCGGGCCATGCTCCCGCCGGCACGAGCGAGCGCCCGCCGGACCTGCCCCCGGACGCTCACGGTCGGGTCCGGACCGCCGCCAGCAGCCCGTCCCGCACGGGGATCACCGCCGCCACCAGCCGTGGATCGGCAGCCACAAGCGCGTTGAACGCGCGCATCCCGCGTACATCCCCGTCGGACGCCGAGGGGTCCGCCACGCGGCCGTCCAGGTGCGTGTTGTCACACAGTAGCAGCCCGCCGACGCGGAGCAGACGCAGGGCCTCCGCGAGATACCTGGGCAGCGGCTCCTTGTCGGCGTCGAGGAACACGGCATCGTAGGGGCCCGCGAGGGTCTGCATCGTGTCGAGCGCGTCGCCCACGCGCAACTCGATCCGATCCGCGACGCCGGCCCGGGCGAACGCCGTGCGGGCCACGGCCGCGTGTTTCTCACTTCCGTCGATCGTGATCAGCCGCCCGTCCGCCGGAAGGGCACGCGCCATCCACACACCCGAGTACCCGCCCAACGTCCCCACCTCGAGCACGCGGCGCGCCCCGATGGCGCGCAGCAGCAGATGCAGGATGGCGCCTTCGGACGGCGAGACGTGGATCGTGGGCAGGTCCGCCGGACCGTGTGCGTCACGGATCGCGCGGAGCGCATCGTCCTCGCGGGCGAACAGGTCGGCGATGTACCGCGCGAGCCGCTCGTCCGCCGCTTCGCTCATCCCGCGCCTGGGAACGGTGGCAGATCGAGCAACCACAGCCCGACCACGCGGTCGTGGGCATCGAGCTCGACGAGCACGTTGGACGCGACACGCACCGTGCGCGCACGCGGCCCGCCGAACGTGAGGTGCACCAGCGTCTCGTTGGGGGGGGTGGCCACGGCGATCGGCGCGTCCATCTCGACGAGCGTGGCCGAGGGCTCCGGCGGCAGCAGGACCACGCGTCCCGGCACCGCGTCGTGCGGCGCCACGAGGCGTTGCGGCCGTTCCGGGTCCGGCCAGACCACGACCTCCACGCCGCTGAGCACCCCGCCCTCCGCCTCGAGCAGGAGCACCGCGCCCTCCGGGCTCTCGAGCTCCACCGACCCGGTGAACCCCCCGCGGCTCGCGGCGACCGCGCACCGTCCGGCGAGGATTTCGGTCTCGGCATCCCAGTGAAAATCGAACGCCGGCAGCAGCTCGTCGGCCGGTCGGATCTCGGCACGTACGGTCATCTCGCGACTCCTACGCCCCCGCCATGAAGCGGCCCATCCGGTCCAGCGCGTTCTGCAGGCTCGCCTCCGAGGCGGCGTAGCTCAAACGCACCCAGCGCGGATCGCCAAACGCATCGCCGGGCACGAGGGCGATCCCCTCCCGGTCGATCAGCAGTTCACAGAACTTGGCCGCGCTCGTCAGATCCCCGGAAAACAGATGGTCCACGCGGAAGAAAAAGTAGAACGCGCCCACCGGGTCCACGAACTCCACGCCCGGCAGGTGCTTCCGGAAATACGACTCCACCAGGTCGCGGCGGGCACGGAACGCATCGACCATGCGCGCCACCTCCTGCTCCAGACGGTCGTCGCCGAACGCCGCGACCGCCGCCCACTGGGACATGTGCGACGCCCCGCTGGTCGTGTGCGACTGCAGGCCGGCCATGGCCTTGGCCACCGGCTGCGGGGCGAGCGCCAACCCGATCCGCCATCCCGTCATGGCGTAGGCCTTGCTCGCGCCCGAGACCATCACCACCTGGCTCAGCAACTCGTCCGGCAGATCGAGCACCGACGGCGCCGGTCCGGTGCCGTAGTGAATTCGCCGATAGATCTCGTCGGCAATCAGCCACAGCTCGTGCCGGCGGGCCCACTCGGCAATCGCGCGCAACTCGGCCTTCGTGTACACGGCGCCCGTCGGGTTGCACGGCGAGCACAGGATCACGCCGCGGGTGAGCGAGTCGCGCGCCCGCTCGAGATCCTCGACGCCCACCTTGAGACTCCACTCCACCGCCCCCGGCACGACCACCGGCTCCGCCCGCGCAAACCGCACCATCTGCGGATACGACACCCAGTACGGTGCCGGGATCAACACGCGATCGGTCGGCCCAAACAGGGCGAAGATGGCGTTGAAGAGCGACTGCTTGGCTCCGGTCGACACGACCAGGTTGTCGGCGTTGACGGGGCGACCGCCGGAGAGTAGCGAGAAGTGCCGCGCGGCCGCGGCCCGCAGCTCGAGCAGGCCGTGGTTGGGGGGATAGTGCGTCTTGCCCTGTTGGATGGCGCGGATGCCGGCTTCGGCCACGAGCCGCGGGGTATCGAAGTCGGGCTCCCCCGCCGACAAATCGATCACGTCCTCGCCGGTGGCCCGTTTCTGCTGCGCGGCCTGACTGATCGCGAGGGTCTCGGACGGCTTCAGGTGCTCGAGGTTCTTCGACAGTCTCATGGGCGCAGGGCTCCGTACCGTCGCAGGATGGCGAGCGTCGTGTCGAGCGGCAGAGCCTCCACGCGACCCCGCGGCCCGCGCACCGCCGTCGCGAGAAACAACGAATTATACACGGCCTCCTCGCTCGCCTCGATCACCGCCTGAAACAGCGGGCTCATCGCCTCGTTGGCGAGCGGCCCGCGCGCGGCGAGCTGGGCCACCGGAACCGTGGCGAACGCGATCACGTAGTCGCCCGATCCGTTGCTCATGCTGCTGCCGGTGCGCGCGAGGCCGGCCAGCGCGCGTCGCCCGAGCCGCTCGAGGTTCCGCGCGTCGAGCGGCGCGTCGGTCGCGACCACGATCATCACCGACCCGTCGGCGGCGGACGGCACGGCGGGTACGGCGGCGCGCGGGGCCGCGGGATCGAGCTCGGGTTTGAGGTAGTGCCGTCCCAGCTCACGGCCCACGGGCGCGCCGTTGATGGTCAGCACGCCGCCGAAGTTCGTCTGGACCAGAACGCCCACCGTCCAGCCGCCCAGCGCGTCGGGCAGCCGGCGACTCGCGGTCCCGATCCCGCCCTTCCAGCCGAACGCCACGGTGCCGCGTCCCGCCCCGACGCTCCCCTGCGCCACCGCCCCGGTATCGGCGGCCGCGAGCGCGCGCCGGACGTCCGCCGACGCGACGGCACGACGGCGGATGTCGCTCAGGAACCCGTCATTCGTCTCACCCACCACGACGTTCACCGACCGGACCTCCTCGTTGCCCGGCAACGCGAGCAGCCAGTCGAGCGCCCCGTCCCAGACCCGGGGGACGCAGAGCGTGCAGGTGAGCAGCACGGGGGACTCGAGCTCGCCGAGTTCCCGCACCTGTGTGCTCCCCGCAAGCTTCCCGAATCCGTTTCCCACGACGATGGCGGCCGGCACCTTCACCTGCACCGGGTTGCCGCCGTGCGGCAGGATCACCGTGACCCCGGTGTTGAGCGAATCGCCGGAGGCGATCGTCGCGTGTCCCACGCGGACGCCCGCGACATCGGTGATGGCGTTGCGCGGCCCCGGCGGTAGGATCCCCACGACCACGCCCAGGGCCCGCGCAGAGGCTCGCGGCGCGCCCTCTTGCGCCGTAGCCGGCGCGACGACCGCGCCCGTCAGGGCGAGCGCAAGCCAAGGCGCGCGTCGCCGCATCCAGAGGCTCCTTGGTTTCGACGTGGGATGCTCACGGCACCGGGACGGGCGGCGCGCGGCCGCGACCCGCCCGTTGCGTGCAAGTCCTGGCGAAGGTAGCATCCCATCGCGGTCGCTGCTACCGCCGTTTCTTTGACAATCGAGGGTGCCGTGTCCTGGGAATTCGACCCGCCGTTCGACGCCGCGCACCGCGCGGCGCTCGAGGCCGGAAAGCCGCTGCTCTACGTGTGTCCACCCGCCGGGTGGGCGCTCGTGCCGCTGCTCGCCCGTCTGCCCGCGCCCCGGGGCGACGGACCGACGGTGCTGGTGCTCGCGCCGGACTCGCCGGACGTCGCCGACGTGGGGGCGGCGGTGCGCAGCCAGGACGCCCTGCAGCCGTCCCACGCGGTCACCGGCGGCGCGCGGACGGATCGGCTGCTGCGTACCACGCCGTTCCACACCCTCGTGGCGACCCCGGCCGATGTCCTGCAGCTCGCCCGCCGCGCCGTCCTCAAGCTCGATCAGATCCGGCACCTCGTGGTCGCCTGGCCGGAAGTGATGGCCACGCTGGGTCATGACACCACCCTCGAGACCGTGCTGGCCGAGACCCGGGAGGCCCAGCGGCTCATCGTCACGACCGACGAACGGCACGACGCGCTGCACGACTTCCTCACGCGCCATGCCCACCGCGCCCCCACCCTCATCGCGGCCGCGCCCCCCGCCGCGCCCACGCTCACCGCGCGCTACGCGGTGGTCGAGGAGAGCCGACGCGGGCACGCCGTACGGGAGCTGCTGGACCAGGTGAATCCCGAGCGCGCGTTCGTGTGGGATCCGGTGCCGGGACGCGCCGACCGGTGGGCGGCCCTGGCCGCCGATCCGACCGTGCGCGTCGGGAGCGATCCGGGGGACGACCCCGTCGCGCTCGCGATCGCCACCGACCTGGTCTCCGCCGCCGCCCTCAGCGCCTTGGCGGCCGCCGCCGCCGACGTCATCGTCCTGGTCCGGGCCGGACAGCAGCCCTACTTCGAGCGGCTCGTCAGGACGAGCCGGCCGTTCCGTCTGCCGTCCGAAGCCGACCGCGCGCGCGATCGAGCGCTGGAGCTGCGGAGCCGAGTGCGCGCCCGCCTCGGCGAGGGCGGGCTGGACGGGGAGTTGCTGACCCTCGCGCCGCTGTTCGACGAGCACGATCCCGCGCTCGTCGCCGCGGCCGCGCTCGCGTTGGCGGGACTGGAACCCGAGCCCCGGAGCGAGACCCCGGCGTTCGTCCGGCTGTTCGTGACGGTGGGCAAACGGGACGGGGCGCGGCCCGCCGATCTCGTGGGCGCGCTGCTGAACGAGGTCGGCCTGCCCAAGACGAGTGTCGGCCGAATCGAGATCCGGGACGCGTTTACGTTGATCGAGGTGCGGGCGGAGGACGCCGACCGGGCGGTCCGCGGGCTTACCGGCACGACCGTGCGCGGCCGCCGCGTGACCGCCCGCCCGGAACGACGCTAACGCGTCAGCGCGATGGGTTCAGGGCGTCCTTCAGCCCCTGGCCGGCCTTGAACGCGGGCTGCGAGCTCGCCGCGATCTTGATGGGCGCGCCCGTCTGGGGGTTTCGCCCCGTGCGCGCCGCGCGCGCCCGCGCCTGGAACGTCCCGAAACCCGTGATCTGCACTTTGCGGTCCGCCCGCAGCTCGCGGGCAATGATCCCGCGATCGCCGAACAGCGCGTCCACCGCCTTGGCGGCATCGGTCTTGGCGAGGCTCGCGTCCGCCGCGAGCGCGTCGATCAGTTCAGCCTTGTTCACCGGCGTACTCCTTCCACAATAGGGCCATTGTCGTTCATGGGGCCGTTGTCGTTTCGTGGGTCGATCTGCACTGGAGCAATATCGCCCCCCCCCGACGGGCCGCAAGCCGCTTGTCGTGCGCCCGCCCGTACGGTAACGTAGTGCCCGCGACACGCGAAGGACACACCCGCATGTATCACGGTATCCGCCCCGGTTGGATCGAGGTCATCGCCGGGGTGATGTTCAGCGGTAAGAGCGAGGAGCTGATCCGACGCGTGCGACGCGCCGTGATCGCCCGCAAACGGGTGCAGGCGTTCAAGTCGCACCTCGACGACCGCTACAGCGGCGTCCACCGCATCTCCACGCACGACGGGATCACTGTCGAGGCCACCCCCGTGGACTCGGCCGCGGAGATCTTGCGCCGGGTCCGGCCCGATACCGAAGTCGCCGCGATCGACGAGGCCCAGTTTCTCGACGAGAGCCTCGTGACGGTCGCCGTCACGCTCGCCAACCGCGGCGTCCGCGTGATCGTCGCCGGGATCGACACCGATTTCCGGGGCGAGCCGTTCGGGGCGATGCCCGCCCTCATGGCCGTGGCCGAGCTCGTGGACAAGCTCCACGCCATCTGCGTCGTGTGCGGCGACCCGGCCTGTCGCAATCAGCGCCTGGTGGACGGCCGCCCGGCCGCGTACGACTCGCCTACCATTCTGGTCGGCGGCAGCGAGACGTACGAGGCGCGCTGCCGGCACTGCCATCAGGTGCCCCTCGTGGACGAGCGTCAGGGCCGTTTGTTCGAGACCGCACCGCCTTCGGCCCGCGCGCATCCCCGCGCCCGCTAGCCGCCCGCCTCCCATGCTGAACGTCGCGCTCACCGGCAATGTCGCCGCCGGGAAATCCACGATCACCGGGTGGTTCCGGGAATGGGGCGCGACGGTGATCGACGCCGATGCCCTCGTCCGCGAGGTGCAGCAGCCGGGCTCGCCCGTGCTCACGGCCATCCGCGAGCGCTTCGGCGACCCCATGATCCGGCCCGACGGGACGCTCGACCGCGCCGCGCTGCGGCGCGTCGTGTTCGTCGATCCGGCCGCGCGGGAGGCGTTGAACCGCATCGTGCACCCGGCCGTGCAGACCCGCCGCATGGCCCTCGTCGCGGAGGCGCGCCGCCGCGGCGACCGGATCGTGGTGAACGACATCCCGTTGCTGTTCGAAGTGCTCGATCCGGGCACGTTCGACGTCGTGATCCTCGTGGATGCGCCGGACGCGGTACGGCGCGAGCGTCTGATGCGGTCCCGCGGCCTGCTTGCCGACGAGGCGAATCGGCTCATGGCCGCGCAATGGCCCGCCACCGTCAAACGCGGCCGCAGCGCCATCGTCATCGACAATGACGGCACCGTCGACGACCTCCGCCTTCGCGCGCGCGCCGCGTGGCAACAACTGCTTGACTTGGCCAAGACCGCCGGGTAACCTTCCCGCCGTTCGACGACCTCCCGCGGACGAGTGAGCGATCATGTCCGACATCCCTTCCAGCCTCCATTACACCGAAGATCACGAGTACGTGAGGCTCACCGACGATCCCGAGATCGTCGCCGTGGGCATCACCGACTACGCCCAGGGCGAGCTCGGCGACGTGGTCTACGTCGAGCTGCCGGAGGTTGGCCTGAGCCTCACGCGCATGGACGAGTTCGGCACCATCGAGGCCGTCAAGGCGGTGTCGCCGCTGTATGCGCCGGTCCCGGGCGAGGTCGTCGAAATCAACGAAGCCCTCGAGGGCGATCCCAGCTTGGTCAACAAGGACCCCTATGGCGAGGGCTGGATGATCAAGGTGCGGATTCGCACCCAGGCGGACCTCAAGGAGTTGCTCACCGCGGCCGACTACCAGCAGCACATCGGCGAGTAACGCGCCCCGGCCGTCCGCCTCGACACTGGACGCATGCACGACGCCTCGGGGCCTGCCCCGGGGCGTTGCTACGGAAGGATTCATGTCGCACGACCCCGTCATCGACCCGGTCGACTCGTTTGCCTCCCGCCACCTCGGTCCGCGCCCGGACGACGTGCGCGCCATGCTCGCGACGCTCGGCTACGCCTCGCTCGACGCGCTGACGGATGCCGCCGTCCCGGCGGCCATCCGCCTGGGGCGGCCGCTGCCGCTCCCGTCCGCGCGGAGCGAGCGGCGCGTGTTGGAAGAACTGCGGGCCATCGCGGCCGAGAATCGCGTGTTTCGCTCCTACCTCGGGATGGGCTACGCCGACTGCATCACGCCGTCGGTGATCCAGCGCAACGTGTTGGAGAATCCGGGGTGGTACACGGCGTACACGCCCTATCAGCCGGAGATCGCGCAGGGGCGGCTCGAAGCCCTGCTCAATTTCCAGACGATGGTGGGCGATCTGACCGGCCTGCCCGTGGCGAACGCGTCGCTCCTCGACGAGGGCACCGCCGCGGCGGAGGCCATGGCGATGACCCTCGGCGTCGTGAAGCACGGCGAGCGTCCGGTGTATCTGGTGGACGAACGCTGTCACCCGCAGACCATCGCCGTGGTCCGCACGCGCGGGGAGTGGCGGGGGGTCGAGATCCGGGTCGGCGCCGTGGAGCAATTCGCGTTCGGCGGGGAGGTCATCGGCGCCCTGGTGCAGTACCCGGCGACGGACGGCGAGGTGCGGGATTTCCGGGCGGCGTGCGACGCCGCGCACCGGGCGGGGGCGCTCGTGACCGCCGCCACCGACCTGCTGGCGCTCGCGCTGCTCGTTCCGCCGGGCGAGTGGGGCGCCGACATCGCCGTCGGCAACTCGCAGCGGTTCGGCGTCCCGATGGGCTACGGCGGGCCGCACGCGGCGTTCTTCGCCACGCGCGAGGAGCACAAGCGCCACATTCCGGGACGCATCATCGGGGTCTCCCGGGATGTGGACGGCCGCATGGCGCTGCGCATGGCCCTGCAGACGCGCGAGCAGCACATCCGCCGCGAGAAGGCGACCAGCAACATCTGCACGTCCCAGGTGCTGCTCGCGGTGATCGCGGGCATGTACGGCGTGTGGCACGGCCCCGAGGGCCTGCACCGCGTCGCCCGGCGGGTCCACGACCTGGCCGGCCGGCTCGCGGACGCGGTCGAACGGCTGGGCCACCGGCTGGCCCACCGCAGCTACTTCGACACGCTCGCCATCGACGTGGGCGACGCGGCGCCGGGAATCCTCCGGGCGGCCACCGAGCGCCGCATGAACCTGCGACGGCTCGCACCAACCCGGCTGGGCGTCTCGCTCGACGAAACCACGACGGCCGAGGACCTCGCCGACCTCGTGGCCGTGTTCGCCGCCCGCGGTCGCGCCGACTTCGCCCTGGATCGGCTCGAAGGCCCGGCCGCCGACGCGGTGCCCGCCGCGCTGCGCCGCACGACCGGATTCATGGAGCACCCGGTGTTTCACCGCTACCGGTCGGAAACCGAGATGTTGCGGTATCTCAAGCGGCTCGAGAACCGCGACCTCTCGCTCACGGCGGCCATGATCCCGCTCGGCTCGTGCACGATGAAGCTCAACGCCACCACCGAGATGCTGCCCATCACGTGGCGGGAGTTCGGCGGGCTCCACCCGTTTGCCCCGCGCGACCAGGCGCGCGGGTACGGGCGCCTGTTCGAGACGCTCGAGCAGTGGCTGGCCGAGATCACCGGCTTGCCCGGTGTGTCGCTCCAGCCCAATGCCGGCGCGCAGGGCGAGTACGCCGGCCTGCTCGTGATTCGAGCGTGGCAGCGCGCGCGCGGCGAGGGCCATCGCACGACGTGCCTCATTCCGCAGTCGGCCCACGGCACCAATCCGGCGAGCGCGGTCATGGCCGGCATGGAGGTCGTAGTCGTGAAGACCGACCGCCACGGCAACATCGATCTGGACGATCTCCGGGCCAAGGCCGAACGGCACCGGGACACGCTGGGCGCGCTGATGGTCACGTACCCGTCCACCCACGGGGTCTTCGAGGCATCGATCAAGGAGATCTGCGCCCTGATTCACCGGGTCGGCGGTCAGGTGTACATGGACGGCGCGAACATGAACGCCCAGGTGGGGCTCACCAGCCCCGCGGCGATCGGCGCCGACGTGTGCCATCTCAACCTGCACAAGACGTTCTGTATCCCCCATGGCGGTGGCGGCCCGGGCATGGGGCCGATCTGCGTGGCGGATCACCTGATCCCGTTCCTGCCCGACCACCCGGTCGTGCCGCTGGGGCGGGAGCAGCCGTGTGGGACGATCTCCGCCGCGCCCTGGGGCAGTCCGTCGATCCTCCCCATCTCCTGGGCGTACATCGCGATGATGGGACCCGAGGGCCTCACCGCCGCGACCCAGGTAGCCATCCTGAACGCCAACTACGTGATGAAGCGTCTCGAGGGGCACTACGAGGTGCTGTATGCGGGCGCGCACGGGCTGGTGGCGCACGAAGGCATCCTCGACACCCGGCCCTTCAAGCAGTCGGCGGGCGTCGAGGTCGAGGACATCGCGAAGCGGCTGATCGACTACGGGTTCCACCCGCCGACGGTTTCGTTCCCGGTGCCGGGCACCCTGATGGTCGAGCCGACCGAGAGCGAGTCCAAGGAGGAACTCGATCGGTTCTGCGACGCGCTCATCGCGATCCGGCAGGAAATTCGCGAGATCGAGCGCGGCGAGGCGGATCGGGAGAACAACATCCTGAAGCACGCGCCGCATCCGCTCGCGCAGGTCGTGAGCGACCTGTGGGACCGGCCGTATGCGCGCGAGCGCGCGGGCTTCCCGTCACCGGCGACCCGCGTGCAGAAGGTGTGGCCCGCGGTGGCGCGGATCGACTCGGCGTATGGCGACCGCAACCTCGTGTGCGCGTGCCCGCCGATCGAAGAGTACGCGCCGTCGGCCTGAGCGCGGCATGCAATGGTCGCTGATCGTCGAGCCGGGCGGGCGACCCGGCCACGAGAACATGGCGATCGATGACGCTCTCCTGCGCCGCGCGCAGGAGGGCGTCGCGTTTTTCCGCCTCTACGGCTGGCAGCCGCCCTGTCTCTCGTTCGGCCGCCACGAGCCCGCCGTCGCCCGGTACGACCGTGACCGCATCGCGGCGCTGGGACTCGCCACGGTGCGGCGCCCCACCGGCGGCCGCGCCGTGTGGCACGACGCCGAGGTCACGTACGCGGTCGCCGCACCCAGCGTGTGCTTCGGATCCCTCGCGGACACGTACCGCGCCATCCACGGGGTGATCGCCGCCGCCCTCCGCACGCTCGGCGTGCCGGCCGCACAGGCCGGCCCCCAGGCGCCGGTCGCGCCAGGGGCGGGCGCCTGCTTCGCGCGTCCGGCGGGCGGAGAAGTGATCGTGGGGACCCGCAAGCTGGTGGGAAGCGCCCAGGTCCGCGAGGGCAGCGCGTTTCTGCAGCACGGCTCGATCCTGCTCGTGGACGGCCAGGATCTCGTGGCCGCGGTGACGCGCGGACCGGCGCCTCCGTCCGCCGCAACGTCCGTCGCCGCCGCGCTCGGACGAGTCGTGCCGTTCGCGGACGTCGCCGGGGCGATCGCGCGGGCGGCACGCGCTGCCTGGCCCGGCACCTGGGAGACCAGCCCACCGCCCCCACTCGATGATTGGGGCCGGTTCGCCGACCCGGCGTGGACGTGGCGGCGCTGACGCGCCAGATTCGCGGGTGTCCATGGGCGCCACCCCGTTGTCCTACGTCATCCACCGTCTCGCGCAGGGCGTGGTGGTCGTGTTCGCCGTGGCCACCCTCGTCTTCGTGCTGCTACAGGCGGCGCCGGGCGATCCGCTCACGGTCCTGAGCGACCAGCCGCAGCTTGCGCCCGAGGCGCTCGAGCGGATGCGCCGGAGCTTCGGGCTCGACCGGCCCATCCCCGAACAGTACGTGCGCTATCTCGGCCGGCTGGTCCGCGGCGACTTCGGCGTCTCGCTCACCCAGCACCGGCCCGTCCTGGCGGCGCTCGCCGACGCGCTGCCCAACACGCTGCTGCTCGCCCTCGCGGCGTTGCTCGTGGACCTCACCGTCGGCGTCGGGATCGGCGTCGTGCAGGGCATGCGACCGCGCACCCTCACCGATCAGCTCCTGTCGCTCGTCACGATCACGCTCTACGCGATGCCGGTCTTCTGGCTCGGGCTGCTGGCCCTCGTGATCTTCGGCCAGCAGCTGGACTGGTTCCCGGTGGGCGGCCTCCTGGACCCGGTGCGTCACGCGACCTTGTCGCCCGTCGGTCGCGTGCTCGACCGGTTGCACCAC
>Ga0224512_10001134_pt1 | contig 26457 bp, 22 predicted proteins | sample SF_May12_sed_USG_4_FD_169103 | JGI IMG/M metagenome (GOLD analysis project Ga0224512, IMG submission 169103) | Sediment microbial communities from San Francisco Bay, California, United States - SF_May12_sed_USGS_13 | ecosystem: Environmental > Aquatic > Marine > Sediment | place: USA... | reverse complement strand
TCATAGCCGATCGAGAGGGCATCCACGAAGCCGTCGGCGTCACCCACACCTCCGGCGCATACCACCGGCAGGTCGAGATCGGCCAGCTCTCCGAAGAGCGCTCGAGCGTCGAGGGGTCCCGCGTGGCCACCGGCGCGCCGATTCACCGCGATGAGGCCGTGCACGCCACTTTCTGTCGCCTTGAGCCCCCACTTTCGTTCAGTGACGTCGTGGTAGACGATGCCCCCGAACGGAGCGACGCGGTCCACCACCCAGCGCGGCTTGCCCAGACTGGTGATGAAGAAGCGAACGCCCTCCTCGAGCGCGATGTCGATCCACTCCGACATCCGCTTCCGGTACGTTTCGGAGGACGCCTCGATGAGCGCGTTCATGCCGATCGGCTTGTCGGTCAGCGACCGGATGTAGCGAATACCCTCCCGAAAGTCGTGCCCGAAGACGTACGTGAGGGAAACGGGCTGGAGCACGCCGATGCCCCCGGCCTCGGAGGCGGCCGCGACAAGCTCGGGGTTGGAGCAGGGGTACATGGGACCGCAAATGAGCGGGACCTCGATGCCGGTGTCCCGGGTCAAGGGCGTGTCGAGCATCGATCGACCGCGTTCACGTTCCTTCACTTGGGTTTCTCCGGACCCGTAGGACCGAGGCGCCAATGCGCGGTGACCGTCGCGACGACGTCGCCGGCCTGGTCTCGGACGTCCGCACGGACCTCGCGATCGATCGATTCCGTGACCGTGGGCACGTCGCAGCGCGCCTCGGCTTCGAGGGTGCCGCGGGCCTTCTTCAGGTAGCGCACGTCGATCCCGGTGAGGATCCCGCGCGCCTCCGGCCCGAGTGCACCGATCAGAGCCAGGCCCGTGCTCAGCTCTCCGAGGTTGGCCAGCGCGATGGCGTGCACCGAGCGGAGGTGGTTTCGCACGCGACGACGGTCTCTCAGACGAACGCGCACGTGCCCCGGTTCGAGGGTGGTCACGGTCGGCCGGATCGTGCCTGAGTACGGCACCATGAGCCCGAGGAGGCGGCTGAAGAGCCACCGGCCTGCCGGGAGCGGCGAGAGTCGCCGCCAGAGGACGCGAAGGCGGTCGCCTGGAGATTCGTTCGAGCGTGACATCGGGCCTCGTAGTCCGTGTTGATCGAACGTATCATCGGAGGACCCGATCAGGCCGGCAACGCCAACGAAGGGTCGAGCGTGAAACGCCGTACCTTTCATGTGCGCCCGGACGTCGCGTCGTCTCGTTCCGAGTACAGCCTCAATGTTCGGTTCCCTCCTTCAAAGCGTGATCGCCGGCGTCGTGTGGCTCGTGGCGAACGTCGTGTACCTCGACCTGAAGAGGAAGGGGATCCGCGGCTTCACCCGGTTCGCCGCGTTTTGGGCGGGCACCCCCACCACGTGGGTCACCTTCTTCGCGGTGGACGAGGGGCGGCAGCCGACCTTCGAGCCGGCGCCAGACGACGACGAACAAGCGCTCATCGCCGCGATTCGTCGTGACCGGATGTCACGCGCGGGCAACTCCGGGGAGCGGACGGCCCACGAAACCGAAGAACCCGCGGGGAACGGGCCATAGCCTTCGACCCGTCTGTCGCCCCGGGGCCGATCCGCCTCGCGCACTACCGGCCCCTGGGCTCGGATCTCCGGCGGCTGACCCAGCTCGCCGCGCCGGTCTCGTTCGTTCAGATCGGACTGATGTCGATGGGCGCCATCGACACCGTGATGGTGGGCCGCGTCTCCGCCGCCGATCTCGCTGCCGTAGCGATCGGGAACCTGTACTTCTTCGGCATGGCTGTGTTCGGGATGGGGGTGCTCTTCGCCCTCGACCCGGTGATCTCGCAAGCGGTGGGCGCGGACGACGGAGAGGGCGTCGCTCGAGGAGTGCAGCGCGGGGTCATTCTGGCGACGGGGCTGAGCGTGGTGGCGATGGCGCTCCTGCTTCCCGCGGGCCCCCTACTGACGTTGGCCCGGCAGCCCGCGGAGGTGATTCCCGTCGCCGACGGCTACGCCAAGGGACTGATCCTCGGCGTCTTTCCGTTCTACGCCTTCGTCGTCCTGCGGCAGAGTCTGCAGGCGATGTCGCGTGTACGGCCGATCGTTGTAACCGTGCTGGCGGCGAACGTGGTCAACGTGGTGCTCAACTGGATCCTCATCTTCGGCAAGGCGGGCTTTTCGCCGCATGGTGCGGTGGGCTCGGCGTGGGGGACCAGCCTGAGTCGCTGGTTCATGTTGAGCATGTTGGCGGGCGTCGCGTGGTCCGAGCTTCGACCGGCGCTACGGCCCTTCCGGCGCGAGGTGCTGCGCACGGGGCCACTGTTGCGCTTCCTGCGCGTCGGGGCGCCGATCGGGGCGCAGCAGTGGCTCGAGTTCGGCGTGTTCGGGGCCGCCGGTCTTCTCATGGGCCTCCTGGGCACCGTCGCCATCGCGAGTCACCAGGTCGCGCTGCAACTCGCAGCGCTGACGTTCATGATTCCCGTGGGGGTCGCGCAGGCGACGAGCGTCGTGGTCGGTCAAGCGGTGGGTCGCGGTGACCCGCCGGCCGCCCGCCGCTCGGTGGGGGCGGGCATTCTGACGGTCACGGGTTTCATGGCCTTCACCGCCGCAATGTTCATCTTGTTGCCCACTCCGTTGGCGCGACTGTTCAGCACGGACGCGAGCGTGGTCGTGGCGGCGGCCGCTCTGCTTCCCATCGCCGGGGTCTTCCAGATTTTCGACGGTCTCCAGGTGGCTGGAGCGGGCGCGCTCCGGGGGGTCGGCGACACCACGGTGCCGATGCTTCTGAATCTGGTCGGTTTCTGGATGATCGGTCTCCCGGCGTGCGCGTGGTTCGCGTTCGGCCTCGATCTCGGCCCGCGGGGCGTCTGGTGGGGGCTCGCCACCGGGATCGGCGCCGTCGGCACGCTGCTCATGTTCCGCATCCGGCGGCGATTCGGTCGAGACCTCCGGAGGCTCGTCATGGAAGAGGAAGTCGGCGCCCGAAGCTGAGGCGCGTTGCCCGCGTCTCGGTCCGTCGCGAGCTTGGTGCGCCCTTCACACCCGCCTTGCCATGTCCTTCACCTTCCACCCGCTCGAAATCCCGGATGTCGTTCTCGTCCGGTCCCGACGTCACATCGACGACCGGGGCGCCTTCGCCGAGGTGTACCGAGAGGAGGCGTTTCGCGATGGAGGGATCGACGTTCGCTTCGTTCAGGACAACCTGGTCCGGTCGGTGCACGGCGTGCTCAGGGGACTCCACTACCAACTCCCGCCGCAGGCCCAAGGAAAGCTCGTCGGCGTCGCTCGTGGGCGGATCTGGGATGTGGCGGTAGACCTCAGACGGGGCGGGCCCACCTACGGGAAGTGGGTTGCGCGTGTCCTCGACGCGGAGCACGGCGAGCTCCTCTGGATTCCGCCAGGCTTCGCACACGGGTACTGCGTCCTCTCCGAGACGGCCGACGTCATGTACAAGGTGACAGCGCCGTATGCGGCCGAGCTGAACCGCGGCCTTCGCTGGGACGACGCCGAGCTCGGGATTCCCTGGCCGGTCTCGGATCCGGCACTCTCGGATGCGGACCGAGCGCAGCCCGACTTCGATCGGTGCGACAACCCGTTCCAGATCCGGAACGAGGACGACAGTGGAGCTGGTTGAGCACCATATTCGAGTCGCTCGCACGGCGCGCTACTGGACGGCGGGCAATCCCGCCGCGACCGACGTCTGGTTCGTGCTGCACGGATACAGGCAGCTCGCGAAGCGCTTTCTGCGGCGGTTCGAGGCGATCGCGTCCGACCGCAGACTCGTGGTGGCGCCCGAAGCGCTCTCACGCTTCTACGTCTCCTCCGGGGGCGGCCGGCACGGCGTGGAATCGGTGGTCGGCGCGACGTGGATGACGAGGGAGGATCGCGACGCGGAGATCGCCGACTACGTGGGCTACCTCGACCGACTGGCCGCGCGGATCGGAGACGGGCGCGGCGATGCGCGGTCGATCTCCGTGCTGGGCTTTTCCCAAGGTGTCGCGACCGCATGCCGATGGGCCGTGCTCGGGTCGATACGTCCGGGCCGCCTCATTCTCTGGGGTGATTTCCTGCCGCCGGACCTGGACCTGGTGGAGGCGCGACGTCGGCTCGTCGGCGTCGACGTCGTGCTGGTCCGCGGTTCGGGCGACGGCGCCCTCTCGCCCGCCTTGGCCGAAGCCGAATCCGCGAGGATCGACGCTGCCGCGCTCGACGTCAGGCGCGTCGTGTACTCGGGGGGCCACGACATCCATCGGGAGACCCTCGAGGCACTCGCAGACGATCGACCGTAGAGGGGAGCCGGGGACGAGCGCGATGTCGCGGGGCCTGCGGCTAGCTGCCCAGGGCCACGTACGCTCCGGTGAAGTGGGCGGCTGCGGTGCCCTCGGCCTCGATCCGGACGCTCACGCGCACGCGTCCACGTCCGTGCCGGTCGAGGCCCCGTAAGAGCCGGCGCCACCCCACCTGGTCCAGGGTGTCGCACGTGGCGCGGAAGTCGGTCGTGATCGGTGACCTGTATTCAATGGCGCCGTTTTGGATGACGACATGAGCGGCGCGGCCGTGTTCTTGGAGCCTTCGGTGCACGAGGGCCCATCCCGCGAGCGTCGCGAGGGTGGACACGCTTCCTCCGAACGCCGTGGATCGATGGTTCGTGTTGGGTCCGATCGGGGCTCCGAGCACGATCCGGGCGGGGCCGGGATCGAGCACGGATACCTCCATCGCTCGAGAGATCGGGATCTGGTGGTGGAGGTACGCCTCGAGCTCACCCGACGTCAAAAGCCCACCGTCCAGGTGACTTCCCCGGGCGCGGAACCGCTCAAAAATCCCCCACGAACGCGATCTCAGGAACGAGCTCGTGGCCCGTTTCCCGCTGGACCGTATCGCGCGCGAGGTCGATGAGCGTCCGTACCTCGGCCGCGGTCGCGCCGCCGAAGTTGACGATGATATTCGCGTGCTTGTGGAAGATGCCCGCCGCCCCGTGGACGCGCCCCTTCAACCCGCACTCGTCGATCAGGCGCCCGGCGCCGATCCCATCGATTTTCTGGAAGATCGACCCTGCGCAGGGGTAGAGCCAAAGGTCTGGGTGGCGCTCGTCTCGCCACTCCAAGTTCTCCCGCATCACGCGGCGGAGCTCTTCGATCGGCGTGAGTGCAAGCCGGAAGGTCGCGTTCAGCACGATGTCGGCACGGTGATGCAAGACGCTCTGGTCGTAACCGAAATCGAAGTACTCCACCCCGACCGTCCTTCGGTCGCCCTCTTCGGTGAGGATCTCGGCCGATTCGAGCACCTCTTCGATGAAGACCGTCCGCTCCCGATCCGGAGCGGGCGAGAGGAAGTGGAGGTTCTGCCACAGCGCGCCCCCGACGGTACTGGGAATGCCCACGAAGTGATGGAGACCCCCCAGTCCGCGGGCGACGCTCGCGTCGATGAGGTCGGGGAAGGTCTCGACACCCGCGCCGGCGGTTACACCGGTCTCGTCGAAGAAGTCGATGCCCCCGACTTCGGAACGAATCACGAGGCCCCGAAAACCCCGATCGCCGACCAGGATGTTGGCTCCACGGCCGAGGAGGAACCACGGCGCTCCGTCATCCTTGGCGACTTCGATCGCGCCCGCGAGCTCGTCCGCCGTTCGCGCGCGGACCAAGAGGTCGGCCGGTCCGCCGATTCGGAAGGTCGTCATCGAGGCCAAGCGCACGTCTCGTTCGACGCGGCCCGGCCCTAGCAGTCCCTCGAGTCGGACGAGGAGGTCGGGCGTATGCGTCATGCGGAAAAGATAGCGCTCAATTCCTCCCTCGCTTCAAAACGGCGCCCGCGCGGGCATCCACGAAGCCGCCGTCGTCGACCGAGATCTGCCCGTTGACGAGCACCCACTCGATCCCGAGGGGATATTGGTGCGGCTCTTCGAAGGTGGCGCGATCCGCGACTGTCGCGGGATCGAAGACGACGAGGTCGGCGTACCAGCCCGCCCGCACCTGACCTCGCTCGCGCAGCCCGATCCGCTCGGCCGGGAGACCGGACATCTTCCGGACGGCCTGCTCGAGCGTCAGCACGCCCCGTTCGCGAGTGTAGAGACCGAGGACGCGCGGAAATGTGCCGTACCAACGCGGGTGGGGATGTCCGTCCCCGAGGGCCACCAGGCGGCCGTCGGATCCGATCATCGTGGACGGGTGGGCCATGATCGCTTCCACGTCGTCTTCGGACATGGCGTGGTAGATCGCGTTCGCTCCGCCGCGTCGAACGGCCTCGATGACGAGCCGGGCTCCCGTCTGGGGGGTGGGCTCCAATCCGTCACGGACGGCCCAGTCGTGCAGCGTTCGGCCCTCGAGGGAGGTGTCCCACGAGACCCGGGAAAACTGCACGCGTCGAAGGTCGTTTCCACCCCGGTCGTTCACGATATTGAACGCGATGCCGACGAGCACGCTGTCGGCCAGCCGGTCGTCGTCCATCCGCGCGAGGAGGCCTTCCGTACCGCCCTCCATGGCCCACGCCGGAATGAGGATCGTGATCCCGGAATGGCTTGCTGTGTAGGGGTACTGGTCGATCATCACGTCCGTACCCGCGGCGCGGGCCGAATCGACCATCGCGAGCGTTCGCTCCGAAGCGCCCCACATCGGTTGGCCGACCACCTTGTGGTGTGTCAGGACGACGGGAATGTCGGCTCGGCGGCCGATTTCCATTGCCTCCGCCACGCTTTCGATGAGGCCCAGGCCTTCTTCTCGAAGGTGCGAGGTATAGAAGCCGCCACGGTCGGCCGCGACACGAGAGAGCTCGACCAGCTCGGGAAGCTCGGAGAAGGCGCCCGGGAGATACTTGAGCCCCGTCGAGATCCCCCACGCTCCGTCGTCCATCCCCCGCGCGACCATCGCCTTCATTCGCTCGAGCTCCGCGGGCGTCGGCGCGCGGTCCTCGAGTCCGATGACCGCGCCGCGAACCGTATTATGACCCACCATGAATCCGACGTTCAGGCCCAGCCCCAGTGCCTCGGCCCGGTCGTGGTAGTCATCGAGGGGCCACGGAGCGCTGCCGTCCGGCCCGCCCAGGGCGAAGGTCACGCCCTGTCGCACATGACTCTCTCCGCCGGGGAGCCGAAGCAGCGGGTCGAGGTGGGTGTGGATGTCGACGAAGCCAGGGCTGATGATCTTGCCCGTGGCGTCGATCACCCGGTCCGCCCGAGACGCGTCGAGCGGCTCGCGCGATACGCGGACGATTCGATCGCCACGAACCGCGACGTCCGCCCGAAAGCGGGGCTGGCCAGAGCCATCGACGACGGTTCCGCCCCTGAGCAGCACGTCCCAGTCGAAGTCGCCGCTCTGCCGAATGTAGAGACCGTCGAAGCCGGTTCCCCACGAGTCGCCTCCGTCGCTCGACACCTCCCAGAGCTGCCGGACTCGATCGGGGTCGCCTCCGACCCGCGACCAGGTGATTCGGTTCAACGTCGCTTGACCGTTCGGGCCGAGCGTTTCCCCCGACATGACCATCCGGTCCCCTTCGTACCCGCCCTCCAGGAGGAGGAGCAGGCCACCGTTGTCGGTCCACGTTTGATGCCAGACGCCCCGCGACGCGTCGAACATGTTGAGGCTCCGCCCCTCGTAGCCGGAGGGCGTCGTGTAGTGCTCCATGATGACGCATTCGCCGAGCGCGACCGAAATGGTGTTGTGGCCGGCGAGCGCACCGGTCGCCGCTCGGACCATCCAGCGGCCCTCCCAGAAGTCGAAATGACGGTTGGCCTCGTTCGCGCAGGGCCGGGCCGCTTGGGCATCCGCCCCGGGAGGCATCGACGCGACGACGGCAGCGACGGTCGTGGTGAGCAGGATCGTGCGGGCGAACCTCATCGGGCCTCCGTGAATGTCGGGGTCGAGCGCGGCGACCAACGGCCACGCACGAGTCTCAATACGGCTTGGTGACCTAGGGCATTGCACCGGATTCGTCCAGAGTGAGTGCTGCGGAGCCGACTGTTCGGTTCTGGGACGACGCATCCCGCGAACGTGAATCCATCTCTTTTGCGTATCACATCAATCGATCCGCTGAAATCGTTCTGAGATATCGCGATAGGTGGATTCGAAACTTATGGCACGACTCTTCCGAATGGAGAGATGCACGATTGGCCGTGACGCCCGTCCGGAGGGTGACGCGTGGGGACGAAGTGGGTCGGTGATCAGCCCGCCGGCTCCGGCCGGGCACTCGGTCGATCGGGGTGGACGGACCGACAGGGGTCGGTGGACGAGTGAGGGGTGAGACGCGGGGTCTTCGACGATGGAGAACGAAGGGAAAGGTGATCGAGTGATTCATCGAGGGATGATCGAGACGGTGGACCGGATCGCGATCCGGGCGCTCTTCGTCGGACTGATTCTGATGGCCGTGTCGGCGGTCGGGCTGGTCGGCCAGCAGCTTCCCGACCGACTCAGCTTGGACGAGGCGATACGCCTCGCGAAGGCGAACAACCCGAACTTCCTGAGCACGGTCAACGATCAAGCGGCGGCCAATTGGCAGGTTCGCGAGGCGTACGGGCAGTTCATCCCGTCCGTTCGGACGAGCCTGTTCGGCACCTGGCAGGAAGCGGGCTCGCAGCGCTTCGGAACGATCGTGTTCGAAGGGCAGAGCACGGATTGGCTGTTCTCCGGCTATAACGTCAGCTTTGGCCTGACGTTGGACGGCAACAGCATCTTCGGCGTCCCGCAGGCACGCGCGAACAAGCGCGCCACGGAGGCCCGCATCAGCGCGGCCGAGTTCAACCTCGAGTCGGTCGTTGCGCTCCAGTACATGGCCGTGCTCCGGGCCATGGAAGCCGTGGCCGTGGCTCAGCGACAGCTCGACCGCGCGCGGCAGAACTTCGACATCGTCGAGACGCGGGTCGAGACCGGGGCCGCGGCCGGTACCGAGGGAAAGCAGGCCGAGGTAGATCTGGGTCGCGCCGAGGTGGCGCTGATTCAGGCGCAGAGGGATCTGCGCCAAACCCGCCTGCTCCTTCAGGAGCAAGTCGGCGTACCGATCGGCGAGAACGTTCGGCTGGTCAGCGGGTTCGAGGTCTTCGAGCCTGCCTTCGAGATCGACCAGCTCATGCAGTACGCGATGGAGGAGCACCCGACGCTGCGCTCCTTCAGGGCGCAGGAAAGCGCGAGCCGTGCCGCCGCCCGGCAGACCGCCACGAGCCAATACCTTCCGTCTCTGAGCCTCTCTGCATCATTGCGCGGACAGGCGCAGGAGGCGCTCAACGAGTCGTTCGTGCTGAGCCAAGCTCAAGGCATCGCGAATTCGCGCGTCTCGAACTGCGAGTTTCAGAACACGCTCAACGATGGGTTGAATGGCGGCCTGCCGGGATACACGAACCAGGATTGTACTCAGTTCGCGTTCGGACCTGCCGACGAAGCCGCAATCTTGTCGCAGAACGCGGCGTTCCCGTTCCAGTTCGAAGAGGTGCCCATGACCGTCAGCCTCTCGGTCTCGTTGCCCATCTTCACGGGGTTCTCGCGTGAACGGCAGGTTTCCGAGCTCAACAACCAGGCCGAGGACGCAGAGCACGCCCGACGCGCCGAGGAGCTCCGCCTGCGGACCATGGTCACGAACACCTACGACAACCTGACGTCGGCGTATCGGGTCGTGCAGGCAGAGCAGCGGAACCGTACCCTGGCCGAGGAGCAGCTGCAGCTGCAGCAGCGCCGATACGCGCTCGGTGCCGCTGATCTGCTGCTCTTGATGGACGCGCAGACCTCGGTGAGCACCGCGGAACGGGACTACCTGAACGCGCTGTACGACTTCCATTACAACTTGATCGCACTCGAAGCGGCCGTCGGTCGCCCGCTGCGCGTCAGATAAGGGACGAGAACGAGTGGACATCATTCGGGACACGCAGCCCAAGAAGAAGAGGAAGAAGATCATCTGGAGCCTTGCCGCCATCGGGCTGCTCGCGCTCACGTTCTTCGTGCCCAGGCTGCTGCCGACGGCGGCTCCGACCGCCGACGGCGCGACGGTCTGGCGCGACACCGTCGAATTCGGGACGATGATCCGTCAGGTCCGCGGCCCGGGCACGCTGGTCCCTGAGCAGATGCGGTGGATCACAGCGGTGACGGCAGGCCGGATCGAGCAGATCGTTTCGCTCCCCGGCACCGAGGTCTCGCAGGGGGAGGTCATCATGCGGATGAGCAACCCCGACGTGGACATGCAGCTGCTTCAGGCACAACAACAGCTCTCGCAGGCGCGCGCGGCGCTGGCGCAACTCCGAACGACGCTCGCGACGCAGGAGCTCACGCAGCGAGGGACGGTCGCGACCGTGCGGACCCAGTTCCTCGACGCCAGGCGGGTCTTCCAGACCAACCAGCGGCTCTTCGACGAGAATCCGGATCTGGTGGCCCGCGCGGATCTGGATCGGTCCCGCGAGTCGATGGAGGAGCTCGAGATCCGGCTCCAGGTCGAAGAGGACCGCCTCGAGGTCATGGAACGGAGCGCGGGCGAACAGGTGTCGGCGCAAGAAGAGCAGATCGAGCGTCTGGCGGATCTGGTGCAGTTCAACCGCGACCGGCTTCAGTCCATGCAAGTAGACGTGCCCGTCGCGGGTGTGCTCGCCCCGCTCGACATCCCGCTACAGGAAGGCCAGTGGGTTCAGTCTGGGCAGAATTTGAGTCGTGTCGTGGTTCCCGGGCGTCTCAAGGCGGAGATCCGGATTACTCAGACGCAGGCCCAAGACATCGTGATCGGACAGACGGCGTTGATCGACACGCGCACCGATACGATCATGGGCACCGTCACGCGGATCGACCCGGCGGTCCGGAACGGAACCGTCACGATCGACGTGTCGCTGCCCCAGGACCTACCGCCCTCGGCTCGACCGGACCTGAGCGTCGACGGCAACGTGATCATCGAGCGACTCGACGACGTCACGCACGTCGGTCGGCCGACCTTCGGCCAGCCGAACCAACGCGTCAGCATCTTCAAGCTCACGCCGGAAGGTGACTACGCCGAACGGGTCACTGTCCAGCTCGGCGCGAGCTCGGTCAACGACATCCAGGTCATCGACGGACTGACGCAGGGCGACGTCGTCATACTTTCTGACATGTCGCGTTACGACGGGTTCGACCGGGTGAGGATTCGGGACTGACCCGAAAGAAGCCACACTCCTACGGACGGGGATCCGGCAACTCAACGAAAAGGGGGGAGGGACGATGGCGGAGCATCCACTGATCTATCTGGAAGGTTTGAGCAAGGTGTTCTACACGGAGGAGGTGGAGACGCACGCGCTGTCGAACATCAATCTGTCGATCGCGACGGGTGAGTTCGTGTCGATCGCGGGGCCGTCGGGGTGCGGCAAGACGACGCTGCTGTCGATTTTGGGGCTGCTCGATAGCCCGACGGCGGGCAAGTACCTGCTCGACGACACACCGGTGGAGAACCTGACGGCGAGTCAGCGGGCGAAGATCCGCAACCAGGCGATCGGCTTCATCTTCCAGGCGTTCAACCTGATCGGCGATCTGACGGTCTACGAGAACGTGGAGCTTCCGTTGACCTACCGGGGCATGCCGGGCAGTGAGCGTAAGGAGCGAGTGCAGGCGGCCCTGGAGCGCGTGGGCATGGCGCACCGGATGGGTCACTATCCGAGCCAGTTGAGCGGGGGTCAGCAGCAGCGAGTGGCGGTGGCGCGGGCGATCGTGGGCAAGCCGTTGATCCTGCTGGCGGACGAGCCGACGGGAAACCTGGACTCGAAGAACGGCAACGCGGTCATGGAGCTCATGAAGGAGCTTCACGACGAGGGGGCGACGATCTGCATGGTGACGCACGATCCTCGCTACGCGCACATGGCCGACCGGAGCGTGCACCTCTTCGACGGTCAGGTCGTCAGCGAAGACGACGCCCGCAAGGCGGCCGAGCTCAACGAGGCCGGCTTCGACGTCGCAACCTAGCCTAGGCACACAGGGTGGGGTGGGGTGTGGGCCCGAAGCCACGGCTTCGGGCCCTTCGTGCATGAACGATTCACACAGGTGTGGTGTCGCAGCAGCCGAAACCCGCGACCGGTACTAGGTTTACGCCTTCGAAGGGCGGGTGGGGCGGACATCAAAGCGAACGGATGGGTGGATGATCAAGCTTCGAAACATCGAGAAATCGTACAAGACGGGAGCGGGCGAGACGTTCGTTCTGCGAAGGATCTCCAGCGAGATCCAACAGGGCGAGTTCGTCACGATCATGGGGCCGTCCGGGGCCGGTAAGTCCACACTCCTCTCGATCCTCGGGATGCTCGACGCCGACTGGCGCGGTGAGTACTACCTCATGGGAGAGCCCGTGCACGCCATGAAGCCCAGGTCGCGCATCGAGCTCAACAAGCGCTACATCGGCTTCGTCTTTCAGCAGTATCACCTACTCGACGATCTGAACGTCTACGAGAACCTCGAGATTCCGCTGTCGTACCGGAACGTGAAGCGAAAGGAGCGACAGGGCATCGTGGCGGACGCGTTGGATCGCTTCCAGATCGTGGGGAAGAAGGACCTTTACCCCAGTCAACTCTCGGGCGGTCAGCAGCAGCTCGTCGCGGTCGCTCGCGCGATCATCGCGGAGCCGGCGGTGATCCTCGCCGACGAGCCCACAGGAAGCCTGCATTCGAGCCAAGGCCGCATGATCATGGACCTGCTCAAGCAGCTCAATCGCGAGGGCACCACGATCGTTCAGGTCACGCACAACGAAGAGTACGCGGGCTACGGCGATCGCATCATCCAGCTGAAGGACGGCTGGATCGTCGACGAGTAGCGGCGTGTCCAGGGTGCTGGTGGCGGACGACCAGCCGGACGTCCTCGAGGCGCTCCGGATTCTCCTCAAGGCCGAAGGGATCGAGGCGGTCACGGCCAGTTCGCCCGCCGAGGTATGCGAGGCCGTCGAACGCGAGGAGCTCGACCTCGCCCTCATCGACCTCAATTACACCCGCGATACCACCTCCGGCCGAGAGGGTCTCGACCTCTTGACCGAGCTACGCGAGCTGGACGCGACATTGCCGATCGTCGTCATGACCGCGTGGGGCAGCGTCGAGGGCGCGGTGGAAGCCATGCGGAGGGGCGCACGGGACTACATCGAGAAGCCCTGGGACAACGATCGGCTGCTCACCACGATCCGGACTCAGGTCGAGCTGGCGAAGGCGCTGCGGCGCAGCCAGATGCTCGAGGGCGAAAACCGCCGACTGAAGGGGGAAGGGGCGCCCGAGCTCATCGCGGAATCGTCGACCATGCAGCCCGTCATCGAGCTCATCGACCGGGTGGGTCCCTCGGACGCGAACGTGTTGATCGTCGGAGAGCATGGAACCGGCAAGGAGGTCGTCGCCCGTTGGCTCCACGCGGTCTCGGCTCGGGCGAATCACGCACTCGTCGCGGTCAACGCCGGCGGCTTCAGTGAGGGAGTCTTCGAGAGTGAGCTTTTTGGACATGTACGGGGAGCCTTCACGGACGCCAAAACGGATCGGGTGGGCTGCTTCGAGCTCGCCGAGGGGGGGACGCTCTTCCTGGACGAGATCGCGAACGTACCCCTGCAGCAGCAGGCGAAGCTGCTTCGGGTGCTGGAGACCCGTGAGATTCAGCGCGTCGGCTCCTCGAAGGTGCGCAAGGTCGACGTCCGCGTCATCTCGGCGACGAACGCGAACCTGGGCGACGCGGTGGCGAGCGGCGACTTCCGCGAGGACCTACTGTATCGCCTCAACACCGTCGAGATCCGGATCCCGCCGCTCCGCGATCGACCCGAGGACATCCCACTGCTTGCCGAGCACTTCCTCCGCCAGCAAGCCGGGCGTTACGAGCGCCCTTTGGAGGGCTTTTCGCCGCAGGCGATGGCGGCGCTGCGCGCACACAGCTGGCCCGGCAACGTCCGCGAATTGCAGCACGCCGTGGAGCGGTCGGTCCTCATGGCGCGAACATCGCGGATCGAGGCGTCGGACCTCGGCCTGCGCCGCCGCGACGACGGCTCCGTCCTGATCGAAGAGCTCACCCTCGACGAGGCGGAACGGTTGATGATCGAAAAGGCGCTGGAGCGCCATCAAGGCAACGTGAGCAGGGCGGCCGATGCACTCGGTCTGAGCCGCAGCGCGCTGTATCGACGACTGCAGAGGCATGAGACAGACGTCTCGGAGTCAGATCCCGCGGAGCACGCGGACGGGGAGTAGCACCCCATGATCAACTGGTGGAAGCGCCGGACTCACGAACAGCGTGTCGTGATGCTCACGATCATGGCGGGGCTTCCAGGCGTGGCGGCGTCCCTCGCCTTCGTTTGGCTGGGCGCTTTTCCGCCGGGGGTTCAATGGACGGTATCGATCGTCCTGGTCGCCCTGTGGTCCGGGGTCACCGTCGCGCTTCGCGAGCAGATCGTCCGCCCGCTGGGTACCCTCGCGAACATGCTCGCAGCACTGCGAGAGGGTGACTTCTCCATCCGTGCACGGGTCACGGACGGGTCCGACGCGCTGTCCCTCGCGTACCTCGAGGTCAACCAGCTCGAGGAGGTGCTCCGGAACCAGCGACTGGGCGCCGTAGAGGCGACCGAGACGCTGCGGAAAGTGCTCGAGGAGATCGACGTGGCGGTTTTCGCCTTCGGCCCCAACGAGACCCTTCGCATCGTCAATCGGGCCGCCGAAAAACTCATGGGCCAACCGGGCGAGCGGCTCATTGGCAAGACCGCGACGGAGTTGAGGCTCGACGATGCGCTCGAGGGACTCGCGCCTCGGACGCTCGAGGTCTCTTTCCCAGGCGGATCGGGCCGATGGGAACTCCGCCGTAGCGTCGTGCGGCAGAAGGGATACCCCCTTCAGCTCATCGCGCTGTCCGACCTCAGCCGCGCCCTGCGCGAAGAGGAGCGTCAGGCGTGGAAGCGGATCATCCGCGTGCTCTCGCATGAGATCAACAACTCGCTCGCTCCCATCAAGTCGATCAGCGGGAGTCTGGAGAGCCTGCTGGGACGCAGCCAGCTCCCTGACGACATCGGCGAAGACGTGGAGCGCGGTTTGGCGGTGATCTCGAGCCGTGCCGAGGCATTGGGGCGCTTCATGGCTTCGTATGCCAAACTGGCGCGCCTTCCGCAGCCGGACCTGGGGCCGGTGGTGGTCTCCACGCTCGTGCACCGCGTGGCGGACCTCGAGACGCGGCTGCCCATCACGGTCATCGATGGGGATCCGGTGACCGTCCAGGCCGACGCGGACCAATTGGAGCAGGCGCTGATCAACCTCGTGCGCAACGCGGTGGACGCCACACTCGAGGCGGGAGGCGAGGAAGTGTCGCTTCGCTGGACGCGGAAGGACGGGAGCGTGCATGTATTCGTGGAGGACCGTGGGCCGGGTCTCTCGGATACCGGCAATCTGTTCGTACCGTTCTACACCACGAAGCGGGGCGGATCGGGCATCGGGTTGGTGCTTTCTCGACAGATCGTCGAGGGGCACGGCGGGTCGCTGGAGCTCGAGAACCGGGAGGCGGGGGGCGCCCGGGCACGCATGATCCTCCCCTTCGATCCGGTCGCTTGAAGCTGATGCACGCACGGGGCTTCGGCGCGCGCGGTCTGACGACGATCGGTCTGCGTCGTTCTCCCGAGATCCGTCGTCGGGGCGCATCCGGCAGGTCTGGCGGAGTGGGATCATCCCTGTGGTCTTGAGGTGGCACGGAGGGTTACCTTGTCCACGGCTCAGCGTGGACGTGAGCGTCCGCGCGGTGCGCGCCGGAGCCGAGCGCGGTCGTGGCCTTCCAAGGAGCGTCGTTCTTGCAGCATAGGCCGATCAAGGTCCTACTGGTCGAATCCGACGAGACATACGTCGATGAATTGCACGACGGCCTGGGTGTAGAACATCGCGCCTTACTCGACGTGGAGTGGGTCAGCGAGCTGAGTCAGGCGCTCGCTCGCCTCACGCGGGGTGGCTTCGATCTGGTCCTTCTGTCGCTCGATCTACCGGACAGTCAGGGAATGGTCACCTTCGATCGAGCTTATGCCTTCGCGCCGGATGTTCCCATCATCGTCATCGACGACTCGGCGGATGAGGAACGTGCGGTTTCTACCGTGCAAGCAGGCGCGCAGGATTACCTGGTCAAGAGCGAGGTGGGGCCCAGCTTTCTCGTGCGGGCGGTGCGCCATGCCATCGAGCGACATCGGCTCTTCTCGGCGCTCAGAAGCTTGTCGCTCATCGACGATCTCACGGGTCTCTACAACCGACGCGGATTCGCAGACCTCGGAGAACAGTACCTCAAGCTCGCACGGCGGTCGGGTCGTGGCGTGACGATGGTGTTTCTCGACCTCGATCGGTTCAAGACGATCAACGACTCGCTCGGGCACCACGTGGGGGATCGGGCCCTCATGAAGGTGGCCGACATCCTACGGGCCACCTTTCGGCGCTCCGACATCATCGCGCGCCTCGGGGGTGACGAGTTCGGTGTCTTGGCGCTCGAGGCTGCCGACGAGAGCTCCGAAACGCTGGTCGAACGTCTCCGCGAGCGAGTCGAGGACTTCAACGCGACGAGTCCCGAGCCCTACCAGCTCGCGGTCAGCATCGGGATGGCACACCACGATGACGATCCGCGCGTCCGGCTCGATGATTTGGTCGCGGAGGCGGACTCGGCGATGTACCGGGAGAAGCACTCGAAGCGAGCCGCAACCCTGAGGGACCGATGACCGGCGTGAACGCCGGAGCGGTTCATTGGTTGGTGCGCATCGCCGAGCGCGCGGGCCACGGTGATGTGGATCGGCCGGAGGTTTCGGCGGCGAGCGGTGCGTCCGAGGCGTGGACGCATGTGGCGCGCGCGTACGACCTGAGCGACGACGAGCTGTCCAGCCTGGTCGCCGAGTATTTCCGCCTGAATGTGGCCGACATGAGCAACGCGGACCCGAACGCGGCGTTGCTCATTCCGGAAACGATGGCGCGTAAGCACCGGGTCTTCCCGATCGCGGAAGACGATCGCTATTTCGTGGTGGCTACGTGCGACCCGACCAACGTCGAAGCGGAGCGCGCGTTGGGGTTCAGCACCGGCCGGACGCTCCTGTTCGAAGTGGCGTCTCCCGGCGCGATTCAGGACGCCATCGACGAACGGTATTCACCGGAGCGTGCGGTCGAGTCACTCCTCGGTGGCCTGGCCGAGGACGTGGGCGAAGACGCGGTCAAGCTCGTGGAGGAGATGGGCCCCGAGTCCATCACCGAGGACGACGTCACTGCGACGCCCGTCGTCAAGCTCACGAACCTCATCATCCGCGACGCGATCAACGCAGGGGCGAGCGATATTCATATCGAGCCCGGGAGGCGGCTGGGCGCCGTCCGTTACCGGGTCGACGGTGTGCTGCGCAAGCACATGGACCTTCCGATGGCCGCGCTCAACCGGATCATCTCCCGTGTAAAGGTGCTCGCGAGACTCGACATCGCGGACCGGCTTCGGCCCCAGGACGGGAAGGCTCGCGTACAGGTGAAGGCGCGCGGGTTCGACCTGCGTGTGTCCACGATTCCCGCCGGGGGCGCGGAGAAATGCGTGATCCGCGTGCTCGACTCGGGAAGCTCTCTGTCGCTCGACGACCTGGAGATCCCCGCCAACGAGCTCGAGCGTCTGCGAGACCTGATGACGAATCGGGACGGCGTCGTCGTGGTGACCGGTCCGACGGGGTCCGGAAAGACCACGACCCTCTACGGCGCCCTGCGGGAGCTGGCGGACGGGAAGGTCAACATCATGACCGTCGAGGATCCGATCGAGTACGAGCTGCCCGGCGTCACGCAGACCCAGGTCCATACCAAGCAAGGGATGACGTTCGCGAGCGCCCTTCGCGCGATGCTCCGACAGGACCCCGACGTGATCCTCGTAGGCGAGATCCGGGACAAGGAGACCGCGGTGACAGCGGCTCAGGCGGCCATGACGGGGCACCTGGTCCTGACGACGGTCCATGCGAACGACGCGGTCTCGTCGGTCGCGCGTCTCGCCGACATGGGCCTCCAGTACAGCACGATCTCCCAGGTCCTGCGCGGTGCCATCGCACAGCGGCTGCTGCGACGCGTGTGTGTGGCGTGCGCGGAGCCGGTTCGGGGTCAACTCACGCCCGACGAGCAACGACTGACGGACCGGCATGGTATCGAGCCGGTCGTACGGGCGGTCGGGTGCACCGAGTGTGGCTTCACCGGGTATCGGGGCCGCCTCCCGGTGAACGAGGTCCTAATCGGTGGTCCTCGCTTCCAAAAGGCGGTCGAGCAGCGGAAGGGGTGGGCGACCCTCAGTCGAGTGGCGCAGCAGGGCGGGATGCGTACCCTGCACGAGGTCGGGCTGGAGTGGGTCACCCAGGGCAAGACGACGCTCGTCGAGGTGGAGCGGGTCCTCGGACAAGGACTCGACGATCTGCAGGGAGAAGTACAGTCGGGCCCGCCCCGCATTCTGCTCGTCGACGACGACGAAGACGCGAGACTCCTCATGAGGTCGCTCCTGGAACGCGACGGCTACGAGGTCGAGGAGGCCGAGGACGGTCACAAGGCGCTCGACATGCTCAAGGAGGACCAGGACTTCAAGCTGATCGTCCTCGATCTGGCGATGCCGGGTCTCGATGGGCGGCAGGTACTGGACCAGATCCGAGGGTCCGTCGACACGGCCGCGCTGCCCGTGTTGATTCGGACCGCGACCGGAAACGACGAGCTCGAGGCAGAGCTCCTCGAGGCCGGCGCGGACGATTACGTCGAGAAGTCGGTCGACGCGAACCGATTCATGGCCCGCGTGCACGCGGTCACCCGGCGGGCGATGTAGCCAGCGAGGGGTTCGACCGGACGCCTTTTCGCAGGTCGACGACCTCTGGTGTGTCGGAGGCGTCACGAGCACGTAACGGAACCGTAACGCGCTGCTGCGGCACGTAACGTGCGGTTGTTCCCGCGTCACGAAGCGATGACGTTTTCGTGACTCCACGGCGGAGTCGAGAAACCCCAAACGCCTTGCCCCGGGAGAAAGACCCATGCGACGACTCTTCGTCGGGATCGCCCTCACCACCGCCGCACTGTTCGGCCCCGTCGCGCTCGAGGCGCAGCTCTCGGTCGCCGGGCGGGCCGCCGAGCTGACAATCGGCGGTCGACTCCACACCCAATACCAAGGCTCGTCGGTCGACGGTGCGGTGAACGACTTCTTCATTCGGCGTGCCCGCATCATCGTCGACGGGAGCTTCAACGACTTCTTCATGGCTCGGGTCCAGACCGAGTTCGCTGGCGGCGGCGCGTCGCTCGTCGATGCCTACGTGCAAATGAACTTCGACCAGGGCTTCCGGCTCTCGGTCGGTCAGTTCAAGCGCTCCTTCGACCTCTTCGAGCTCGTCAGCTCCACGGACCTCTCGATCATCGAGCGGGACGGACGGATTCCGGGATTCTCATCGTGCACGGGCTTGGGCTCCGTTTGCTCCTACAGCCGCCTAACCGAAGCGCTCGACTTCGCGGGACGCGATGTCGGAATCAAGATCGACGGCTCCTCGGGCACCTTCATGTACGAAGCGACCGTGACCAACGGGACGGGCATCGGGACCTCGGACGAAAATGACGGCAAATCGTTCTCGGCGCGGGCCGGTGTGGCGGCGAGCGATCAACTCACGCTTTCGGCCAGTCTGGGCGCCCACGATTACGTGGCGCCCGGCGGCGGTACAGAGCACGCGATCGCCTGGGGGGTCGATGGGCAGTGGGGCACCTGGCGGGATGGGCTCCTCGTCCAGGCGGCCCTGGTGGGCGGTGACAATTGGGAGTCGCTGAACCTGACCGACGATCCGCGGCGGTTCACGGCGTTCCAGGCCGTGGGCTCCTTCTACAGCCCGCTGCAAGGAGATCGCCTGGTCGCCATCGAGCCGGTCCTCCGTGTCAGCATCGCCGATCCGGCAGGGTCGATCGACGACGATGGCGGCACCCTGATCACGCCCGGGCTCATGTTCTACATCATGGGCAAGAACAAGATCGGCGCGAACCTCGACTACTACATGCCGCAGACCGGTGACTCGGAATTCGTCTTCCGCCTGGCGACGTTTCTCTACTTCTGATCCGAACCCCCGCCCGCGTCGAGTCGAGCGGAGCACGGAACGCCTCGCCGGGGACCCTCGGCGAGGCGAGTAGAGTATCACGCGCGGTAGAACGACCGGAGCGCAGGGCAACACGGTTCCGGTCAGATTGACACACCTGGGGGGTCTCGGCAGCTTTACAGGCTGTCGCAACGCGGGGACGGAACGGTCCCCGACGGCCCTCTCGGGGCCCAATTCTCGTTGAACCCACGCGCTCTACATGTTCAAGACTCTCCGGGGTCGGTTGTTCACCATCGCGATCATCGTCGGGATGGCCGCTTGGCAGCTCTATGCCCACAAGACCGAGACTGGTCAGTGGCTCAAGCTGGGCCTCGATCTCCAGGGTGGTATGCACCTCGTTCTGGAGGTCGACGACCCCGACAGCACGATGACGTCGGAAGCGAAGTCCGACATGATCGACCGTGTCGATCGCATCATCCGGACCCGCATCGACGAGTTCGGGGTCGAAGAGCCGCTCATCCAGAAGGTCGGGGGTGAGCGCCTGATCGTCGAGCTCGCCGGCATCGACGACGAAGATCAGGCGAAAGGTATCGTGCAGCGGAACGCCTTCCTCGAGTTCAAGCTCGTCCTGCCTACTGCGGAGTTCGAGCAGGCGCTGTCGCGCATCGACCGCACGATCGTCGCCACGCTCGGCGTCGATTCCATCCGAGCGCTCGGACGCGACGTGGTCGACGAGGGTGACGATCTCCAAGACCTGCTCTTCGGGACGGACACCGCTCAGGCCTCGGACAGTTCGGCCGCCGACCCCGCGACGGCCGCGGCCGACTCCGCGGCGGCCATCGAGGACGCGCTTCGGCCCTTCTCGTCTCTTCTCGCGTTCGGTGACGCGGAAGGCACGTTTTTCGTGGCTGCCGAGGATCGCCCGATCGCCGAGCAGTTTCTCGCAATGGAAGAGGTGGAGCGCGCCTTCCCGAGGGGCCAGATCCTGCTTTGGGGCGGGGACCTGGAGGCGCAGGGCGCCCGCAACTACTACCGGCTGTACGTGCTCGAAGAGGAGTCGTTTCTCACCGGTGAGGAGCTCGAGGACGCCACGGCGGGTCGGGATCCCCAGTTCAACCAGTCGCAGGTGCAGTTCGAGCTGTCTCGTGCCGGCGGTCGCCGGTTCGCGCGCTTCAGCGGCGCCCACGTCGGTGATTTCCTGGCGATCGTCCTCGACAACGAGGTCATGAGTGCCCCGGTCATCCGGGACCGGATCGGCGCTCGGGGTCAGATCGAGATGGGGCAGGGCACGCCGTTGGAAGAAGCCCGAGACCTCGCGCTTGTGCTTCGCGCCGGCGCGCTTCCCGCCCGCATCAACATCATCGAAGAGCGTACGGTCGGACCGTCACTCGGTCAGGACTCGATCGATCAAGGCACGATGGCCGGCATGGTCGGCATCGGCATGGTGGTCGTCATCATGATCACGTACTACGGCATGGCCGGTCTGCTGGCGGTGGGCGCCCTGGGCGTCTACGTGCTGTTGGTGCTCGGCGGTTTGGCCGGCATGAACGCCACACTCACCGTGCCGGGTATCGCGGGTCTCATCCTCTCGATCGGGATGGCGGTCGACGCCAACGTCCTGATCTTCGAGAGAATTCGAGAGGAGCTATCCCACGGTCGGGCGACTCGGACGGCCGTCGACGAGGGATTCCAGCACGCTCTGTCCGCGATCGTCGACGCGAACATCACCACCCTCATCACGGCGTTGATTCTCTTCCAATTCGGCACGGGTCCGGTCCGCGGCTTCGCGGTGACCCTGTCCATCGGAATCGTCGCCTCCTTCTTCTCGGCTCTTTTCGTGACCCGCTCCTTCTTCCTCGCCTACCTGGCGGGTAAGAAGGCCTCGGATCCGATCAGCATCTGACGCGGGCAGCATGAAACTCTTCCATAACGCCTCGTACAAGTTCATCGAGCAACGCAAAGCGGCGTATGTCGTATCGTCGATCGTTCTGCTGGTCGGGATCGGTGCGATGGTCGGCAACATTGTCACCCTCGGGAGCTGGCAGAACTACGGCGTCGACTTCCTGGGCGGCTCGCTCGTGCAGGTTCGCTTCTTCGAGCCGATCACCGATTCCGAGCTCCGGGAAGCGCTCGGCGGCGCGTCGGCGCCCCCGATTACCCAGTTCGGGGGTGAGGGTACGGGGGAATTCGTGATCCGGGCTCCACTCGACGAGAGCGTCTCGATCACGGCGGTGGCCGACAACCTCGAGGCGCTGATCCGCACGAACCTGCCGGATCGCGCGTTCGAGGTCGAGCGGACGGAGTTGGTCGGGGCGAAGGTGGGAGGCGAGCTACAGCAAAAGGCCCTCCTGGCGGTCCTGTTCTCCTTCGTGCTGACCCTGGTGTATCTGGCGTTCCGGTTCGAGTTGCGCTTCGGCCTCGCGGCCGTCATCGCGACCTTCCACGACATCATGATCACGCTCGGCTTCCTGGCGCTCTTCCGGGTCGAGATCGCGCTGCCGACCGTGGCCGCGATCCTCACCATCCTCGGATACTCGCTCAACGACACGATCGTGGTGTTCGACCGGATTCGCGAGAACATGAACATGAAGGGCGCCCGTAAGCGGGATCCCGTCGACCTGGTCAATCAGTCGATCAACGAGACGCTGCCGCGCACGGTGCTCACGTCGGGCACCACGCTCGCGGTGCTCTTCGCCCTCCTGATCCTGGGCGGAGCGGTCATCCGAGACTTTACCATCGTGCTGATTCTCGGAGTCGTGATCGGAACGTATTCGTCGATCTTCGTTGCCTCCCCCGCGCTGATCGAGATTCAGAAGCGCTGGGGCGTTGGCAAGAGCTCTTCGGAGAAGAAGGCACGCCCACAGCCCGCGACGGTGTGATCGAGTACTTCGACAGCCACTGCCATCTGACCGACGCCGCCTTCAGGGACGACCTGGAGGCGGTGTTTCGTAGGGCCTCCGATGCCGGAGTGACGCGCATGGTTTCCATCGCGTCCAACGTGGATGACGCCCGCGCGGCCGCGCGGCTCGCTGGGGGCCGGGACGGCCTTTGGTCGACTGCGGGGGTTCATCCCCACGAAGCGGGGGATGCGGCGGATGACGCCATCGACGCCCTGCGCGCCCTCGTCGGCGAGCACCGGGAGGTGGTCGCGGTCGGAGAGACCGGGCTCGACTATTTCTACGACAACGCCGCGCGCGCTGTTCAACGCAGGCTGTTCGAGAAGCACTTGGAGCTCGGCGCGGAGACCGGACTCCCGGTCGTGGTGCACGCGCGCGACGCCGATGCCGATGTCGCCGCGGCGCTCGCGGGTATGCCGCCCCGGACCATCGGTGTACTCCACTGCTTCACGGGCGGCGCGCAGGCATTCGAGCGCGCGATGGAAGCCGGCTGGTATGTGTCTTTTTCCGGGATCGCTTCCTTCAGGTCGTTCGAGCCAATCGACCTTCTTCGTGAGGTCCCGGAGAATCGGCTCCTGATCGAGACGGATTCCCCGTACCTCGCGCCGGTTCCACATCGCGGTCGGAGGAACGAGCCTGCCAACGTTGCACACGTCGCCGCGGCGGTTGCTGCCCACCTCGGGTGTGCCCTCGATGAGCTGGCGTCGCGTACGACGGCGAATGCGCGCCGCTTCTACGGGGTAGCGTAGCGTGGCTCGGCGGATTCACGTGCTCCCGGATGCGGTCGCGAATCAGATCGCCGCAGGCGAAGCGGTCGAGCGGCCTGCATCGGTGGTGAAGGAGCTCGTCGAGAACGCTTTGGACGCCGGCGCGACGCGCGTCGAGATCGCGATCGAACGAGGCGGCAAGCGCCGGATCCGGGTGAGCGACGACGGGGTGGGCATGGGCCGCGAAGACGCGTTGCTGTCGCTGGACCGTCACTCGACCTCGAAGATCACGCAGGCGAGCGACCTCTCCGGAGTGCGAACCTTCGGCTTTCGCGGGGAGGCGTTGCCGTCGATCGCGGCCGTCTCGCGCATGACGCTCGAGACCTGGGACGGCTCGGAAGAGTCGGGTACCCGGGTCACGGTCGCGGGTGGGGGCATCTCGGACGTGTCCGATGTCGTGCGGCGACGCGGGACCACGGTGGATGTGCATAACCTCTTCTACAACGCGCCGGTCCGGGCACGATTCCTCAAGTCGGTGAGCGCGGAAGCTCGAGCGATCAACGAGGTGGCGACTTCGTTGGCGCTGGCCAATCCGTTGGTGGCGTTCCTACTCACCTCGGATGAACGGGTACTGCTCGAGCTCCCAGCCTCCAAGGACGCGGCAGGGCGCGTGACCCAGGTCTGGGGTGGCGAGCAGGGGACAACCCTGATCGCTGCTTCGGGCTCGGATCAGGCGTGCACGATGCGCGGACTGATCCAGCGGCCGGACGCTGCCAAACCCGGGGCTCGGCGAAGCTACCTCTTCGTGAATGGCCGGCCGTTCCGATCGACCGACCTGGTGCGGGCCGCGGAGCGAGGGTACCGCACGACGATTCCGCCCGGGGCGCGCCCCTGGATCTTCCTCTATCTGCAGGTGCCGGGCGAGCAGGTGGACGTGAACGTGCACCCGGCGAAGGCGGAGGTTCGGTTCCGCGAACAGAGCCGAGTGGAGGCCGTAGTGGAGAACGCGGTCCGCGCGGCCCTCGACGACGAAGGCAGCGCGGCGACGTTCGATCAGCAGCTGGAGGCTCCCCGCTCGATGGTGCGAGAGACCGCGGGCGACGACGACGGCTCGTCCGAGGATGACGGGCCGTCGCGGGCGGCGCCCGACACCCAGATGGCGCTCTTCGTTTCGGACGCGGGCGCCGAGCCCGGCTCGACGCGGGGCGCCTCGGAGGCCGGGCCGCCGCTTCCCGAGCCGGGCGCTCGGCGGCCTCGCCTCTGGCAGGTGCTCGACACCTACGTACTCGCCGAGACGCGCGACGGGATCCTGATCGTCGATCAGCACTCCGCGCACGAACGGATCCTCTTCCAGAGGCTCATGGACGGGTTCGAGGCCGGCGGGCAGGAGAGCCAGCGCCTCCTCTTTCCGCTCACGCTGCGCCTGACGCCTCCCGAGGTCGAGCTCATCGAGAACTTGGGCGGACTCCTCGCTCGAGCGGGATTCGAGGTCGAGGGGTTCGGTGGGGACACCGTCATCGTTCACGCAGTGCCCAATCCGCACCGCTACTTCGATGCGGAGCGCGCCTTCCGCGAGATGGTCGCCGAGCTGACGAACGGTTCGGAGCTGGTGCGCTCGGCGCGCAATCAGCACGAGCGGATCGCGATGACGTTCGCGTGCAAGAGCGCGATCAAGGCCGGGCAGAAGCTCTCCGACGCCGAGATGCAGGAGCTCTTCGATCAGCTCTTCGCCACCGAGCTGCCCCATCACGACGTTCATGGGCGTCCCACGGTGGTCCGGCTGTCGGGAACCGAGCTGGAGCGGAAGTTCGGGCGCTCGTGACCACCGCGCCTCGCTTCTTAGCGATCACCGGGCCCACCACCTCGGGAAAGACGGCCCTGTCGTTGGCGCTTGCCCAGCGGGGTCCCGTGGAGATCGTCTCCATGGACTCGCGCCAGGTCTATCGGGGGATGGACATCGGCACCGACAAAGTCGGGCCGGAGCCCCGCGCGCTCGTGCCGCATCACGGGCTCGATCTCGTCCGGCCGGACGAGCGCTACTCGGCGGGACAATTCGCCCGAGACGCGAGGCGGTGGATCGACGACATCGGGGGGCGCGGTGCGCTTCCGCTCCTGGCGGGCGGCACCGGCTTCTTCCTGCGCGCCGTCGTGACACCGATCTTCGAAGAGCCGCCGGTGGACGAGGGCCGCCTCGATCGACTACGAGCCTGGCTCGGGGCGCAGCCCCGTGAGCGCCTGGCTGCGTTTGTCTTGGCGCTCGATCCCGAGCGGGCGGAGCTGTCGATGGAAGGCGGTCCCCAACGAATGAGTAGAACGATCGAGGTCGCGCTCCTCTCCGGCGTGCCACTCTCGCGGTTGCATCGCGAGGCACGCGCCGATGGACCGCCGGTCCCGGGGGTCATCGTGCTCCTCGAGCTGACGCGCGACGAGATCGATCGACGAATCGAGGTGCGGCTGCGGCGGATGGTGGATCGCGGACTGGTCGACGAGGTACGTGGGTTGGTCGACCAGGGCTACCGGGAGTCCGATCCGGGCATGAGCGGCACCGGATACCGTGAGATGCTGGGGCACCTGAGAGGGGAGAAGACGTTGGACGAGGCCATGGAAGAGATTCGGCACAACACGCGAAGGTATGCACGGAGGCAGCTCACCTGGTTCAGGCATCAGCTACCCGGGGGGGTGCGGCGAATCGATGCCACGTTGCCCCTCGAAGAACAGGTCTCCGCGGCCATGAGCGCCGTGCGTTCGTTCGGGCTGGCGTGGCCGGCGAACGCGAAGTCGGGATCGGGCGTCGGCCCCTCGCCGACCGAACGGGGGTGAGGCGATGAAGATCGGAATCACGTGTTACCCGACGTATGGCGGCTCGGGGGCGGTCGCGACCGAGCTGGGTATCTCGCTCGCCGAGCGGGGGCATGAGATCCACTTCATCTCGTATGCC
>Ga0224512_10001133_pt1 | contig 26461 bp, 14 predicted proteins | sample SF_May12_sed_USG_4_FD_169103 | JGI IMG/M metagenome (GOLD analysis project Ga0224512, IMG submission 169103) | Sediment microbial communities from San Francisco Bay, California, United States - SF_May12_sed_USGS_13 | ecosystem: Environmental > Aquatic > Marine > Sediment | place: USA... | reverse complement strand
GACCACGGGGGTTCGCGCCGCCGGCCCCGGGCATCCCGAGGGGACTGTCATCAGCTTCGGCGTGGTACCGCAACAGGCGGCCAGCCGGCTGGCCAAGCTGTGGATGCCGGTACTGGATTACCTGAGCGAGCATTCCGGCCACACCCTGCGCTTCAAGACCGCGCCCGACATCCCTGCCTTCGAGGCGGCCTGCGCCCGCGGGGAATATGACATGGCCTACATGAATCCCTATCACTACACCGTGTTCCGGAAGGCACCCGGCTACCGCGCCTTTGCCAAGGAAAAGGACAAGCAAATCCGGGGCATTATCGTGGTACGCAAGGACAGCCCCCTTGCAGAGCTGTCCGAACTGTCCGGCAAGACCCTGGCGTTTCCATCGCCCCTGGCCTTCGCCGCCAGCATGCTGCCGCGCGCCAGCCTGAAGGAGCAGGGCATTGACATCACCCCCCGCTACGTCTCCTCACATGACTCCGTCTACCGCGCGGTTGCCAAGGAGTTGTTCGACGCCGGCGGCGGCGTCTTACGGACCTTCAAAAACACCGATCCCGAAATCAGCGAACAGCTGCGCATCCTCTGGACAACGGACAGTTACACACCGCATGCCATCGCCGTTCACCCCCGCATCGATGCAGAGGTCACCCGGCAGATAGAGGAGGCCATGCTGGCCATGGACGAGGACCCGCGGGGCAAATCACTGCTAAACGCGCTGCGCTTCACGGGCATCGAAATGGCGCTCGACCGGGAATGGGATGAAATCGACGCCCTGCAGATGGAGACGCTCGGTCTCGAGGGCAAGTAGCGATATGTCCTTCCGACTGAAAACCATCCTCGGTATCGCGTTGATCGAGGCCGTACTGCTGTTCATCCTGGTGGCCAGCAGCATGAAATGGCTGGAAGACACCATTTCCCGCGACACATCGCAGCTCGCCGAAACCACCACCGGCCTGATAGCGCAGACCGCGGCGGATGCCGTGATCAGCACCGACCTGGCAACCCTGAATGAACTGGTCAAGGCTGCACTGGATATCCCCGGGGTGAAATATGTACGTTTCGTGAACCCGGATGGCGTTGTCCTTTCCCAGGGTGGCGATGCAGACAGCCTGGCCCGCCCCTTCGCACCGGATAGCGACATCAACAGCGTCGATGACGGCCTCTACGACCAGGCCGGCTATGTGGAGGTGAATGGCCACATCTTTGCCAGCATTGAACTGGGCCTGTCGACCGATCACATCCACGGACTGCTGAACGATGCACGGCAAAAGAGTACCGGTATCGCGCTGGTCGAGATGATCCTGGTCGCCCTGTTTTCACTGATGCTCGGCACCTACCTGACCCGCCAGTTGACGGGGCTGAGAACCGCGGCCGAGCACGTCAAGACCGGCGCCTATGGCTACCAGATACCCGTACAGGGCACCGATGAACTCGCCGAGACGTCGAAGGCATTCAACACCATGTCGGCGACTATCAGGAACGATATCGCTCAGCGCGAAATCGTACTGAATGCGGCACTCGATTCGATTATCGGCATGGACGAGAACGGATTGATCACCGAGTTCAACCCGGCCGCGGAGCAGACCTTCGGCTACCGGCGTGCCGAGGTCATGGGACAGACACTCTCGGACAAGATCATTCCGCCCGAACTGCGCGCGGCGCACGAGGAGGGACTGCGACGCCTGCAGAAGACCGGGGAAAGCCGGGTACTCAACAGGCGCATCGAACTGACTGCAATGCGCGCCGATGGAAGCACCTTCCCGGTTGAATTCGCACTCAGTGCCACGACCGTAAACAACAAACAGATCTTTATCGCCTACATACGCGACATCACCGAACGCCGGCAGGCCGAGGCGGACATGACGCGTCTCAACATGGCCGTCAACGCGAGTCCGAGCGCGATCTACATCACCGACAGGGAGGGTCATATCGAGTACACCAATCCGGCATTTACCCGCATTACAGGATGGGAGAAGCCGGATGCCCTGGGCAAGACACCCGCCATATTCAAAAGCGGGTTAATGGATGAGGAATTCTACCGGCAGATCTGGTCAAAACTGAGAAACGGCGAGATCTGGACGGGTCGCATACTCAACCGGCGACACGGGACCGTACAGCTGCACGCAAAGGAAAGGCAGAACCTGCTACCCGACAATCTCTACTGGGCACAGTCAACCATTGCACCATTTCGAGACGCACAAGGCGTGATCTCCGGCTATGTCGCCATCCAGAACGACGTGACAGACCGGGTGGTACGCGCAGACATGGAACTGCTGGAAAGGAATATTACCGATACCAACCTCAAGGTCTCGCGTTGCCTGCAAACTGAAGCGCCATTGATACAGCGCCTGGATCTTTTACTGGCCGAACTGACCAACTCGCCGCTGCTGATGTCGGGAAATGACGCGGCCATTTTCACCAGGAACGCAGACACGGGGTCGGTCGCACTCGTCGCCTCGACCGGCATCGTAGACAAGGCCCACCTGCAGGGTATGGAAGAATTGCTGTTCCTGACCGAGCATGACGCTGACCCGCGCCATGTGCAGATCCTGGGAAACTGCGGTTACCGCGGTCCTGCCGGCGATCCCGGCGTAGCGCACGGTCATTACGTCATACCGCTTGTCCATGCCGACAGGATACTGGGTATTCTGCTGCTCTATACACGGGTCGATCCCTCGGACAATACCTTGCTGCTGGAAGGCATGAAAAAACTGGGCGAGATCATCGGTTTTGCGATTGCCGACGACGGCCTGCGACGAAAACAGGAACATGCGCGCCGGGTCGCGGAATCGGCCGCCAGGACAAAATCCGAGTTCCTCGCCAATATGAGCCACGAGATACGCACACCCATGAACGGCATATTGGGCATGCTGAACCTGATATGCAGTTCGGAATTGAGCGCCGACCAGAAACGCTATACCCAGACCGCCTACAGTTCCGCACAGACCCTGCTCGCCGTACTGGACGAGATCCTTGACCTGTCCAAGCTCGAGTCGGGCAAGCTCGAACTCGAACATGCACGCTTCGATATTCGCCAGACCGTCGAAGACGTAACCGCCCTGATGGCGCAGGCGTCGTTTGAGAAGGGTGTGGAACTGGCAACCCATGTAGCCACGCAGGTGCCCGCCTGTGCAATCGGCGATTCCCTGCGCATACGCCAGGTTCTGCTGAATCTCGTCGGTAATGCCGTGAAATTCACCAGCCAGGGCGAGATCAGGCTCGACGTGAGTCTTGCTGACCGGGCGAGTGGCCCGCCCCGGTTGCACTTCTCGGTATCCGACACCGGTATCGGCATGGCGCCGGAGCAGCAGGCCGGCATATTCACTGCGTTTTCACAGGCCGACGGGTCAACCAGCCGCAACTACGGCGGAACCGGACTGGGGCTGACCATTTCAGACCGCCTCGTCAGACTCATGGGGGGTGAAATTCAGGTCGACAGCAAACCCGGCGCGGGCTCGACCTTTAGTTTCGACCTGGAACTCGACATTCCCCCGCAACCGGCCCCGCGCCAGGACACCGGCCTGTCAGGCTGCCGTGCCCTGCTGGTAAGCGACAGTCCTGCGGTCCGGCAAATTGTCCCAGACTACCTCGCCGAGTGGGGCGTTAGTACGGACACCATTACCTGCAGGGCGGCATCAGGGAACGGAGATGATGCATCTGCAGTAAACGATCCTGGTCATAACGTCATCCTCTACGATATCGGTTCAGACACAGCCGGCGGGGAGGTTGGCGTCAAGGTGTCGGCTGTCACACCGGAACGGCATGACATACCCGTCATTCTCCTCAAGCCACCCGGCGTTACACCACGGATTGCCGGCGCAACCCGGGTCTGCAACGAGCTGCTGAAGCCGTTACGCCACGCCGAACTTCACGACGCACTGGCCACGGCCCTCGGTAGCGACGTGCTTACCACCATGACCGTGACCGATACACCGGGTGTCCCGGATCTCGCAGGCAGGCATGTCCTGCTGGTCGAGGACAACCCCATCAATCAGGAAGTCACCCGCGAAATGCTGGTCAAAAACGGCTTGACGGTCGATGTCGCCACCAATGGACGCGAGGCGCTTGCCATGGCCAGCGAAAACGAGTTTGACATCGTCTTCATGGATTGCCAGATGCCCGAGATGGACGGATACGAGGCCAGCCGCGAGATACGCGCGCTGGAACACATCACCGGTGTCAGTCCGGGCCTGGTCATTATCGCCCTCACCGCCAATGCCATGAACGGCGATCGCGAAAAATGCCTTGCGGCGGGCATGGACGACTATATGTCCAAGCCATTCACCGGCGAACAGCTGAGAAACATGCTCGTCAAGTGGCTGCCGGTAGGGAACCGGGATTTGATTGCGGAGAACGGCAAATTCACGAACGGGATAGAAACCGATCAGCCCGCGAGCGGATCCGCCGCTCTTGACATGGAAAAGATACGCGAGATCCACGACATCATGGGCGAGCGATTCACGGTGATCGTTGAGGCATTCATCGAAAACGGTAGCGCCGATCTTGAACGGCTCGAACAGGCCGCGATCGAAAGTGACATGGAGACCCTGCATACAGTGGCCCATCGCCTGAAGGGAAGCAGCGGGAATCTCGGAGCGACACGTCTGTCGGAACTGTCCCGGCAACTGGAAGAAAGATCGCGCATGCAGAACCCGGCCAATGCACGAGTGCTGGTACGCACCCTGGGCAAGGCGTTCAGCGAGGTCTGTTCGCAACTCGGGGAATTATCACAACAATAAGAAAAGACTATGGATAACAACCATCACCTGCAACGCGAAATTCCACTGATACTGGTCGCCGAGGATGACGTGGCAACCCGTCTGCTCCTGAGGCATGCCCTTGAAAAAGAGAGCTACGAGGTCATCGATGCTGAAGACGGAAACGAGGCCATTGACCTGTTCATCTCGGCAGATCCGGACATGGTGGTACTCGACGTCATGATGCCGGGGCTGGATGGTATCGCCGCCTGCAAACACATACGCGGACTCAACGGCGGTGCGAACCTGCCGATCCTGATGCTGACATCGCTGGACGACATCGACACCATCGACACAGCCTTCCAGGCCGGCGCAACCGACTTCATCACCAAGCCGATAAACTGGAGCCTCATCAGGCAACGTATCAACCAGGCACTGAGGTCCCACAGAAACCACATGGACCTGCGCACCAGCCAGATGCGTCTGAACAATGCACTCCAGGTCGCCAGCCTGGGACACTGGGACTGGGACATTACCGCAAACGAGTTGAACTGGTCGGATCATGTCAACACGATTCTCGGGCTGGACCAGGCACCGGAAGGGTACAGCTTCAATAGCTTTCTAAAGCTGGTGCATCTGGAGGATCGGGAAATTGTACTGCATGCCGTCGAGCGCGCCATCAGAACGGGGGAGACCTATAGCTGCGATCACCGCATCATCCGTCAGGACGGGGAAGAAAGAATACTCCACGAACATGCCGAGGTCATACTCGATGCGCATGACATGCCGGTCCGCATGATTGGCATAGTACAGGACATCACCGAACATGTACGTGCAGAGGAAACCATCAAGCGCCACATCTACTACGACGAAATGACAGGCCTGCCCAATCGCCGCCTGTTTATCGAGCGACTACAGAAGGCATGTGAAAATGCCAGCAAGCACAAGCAGATTTTTGCCGTGATCCTGATCGACGTCGATCGCCTGAAGATGGTAAACGATACCCATGGTTATGCCACCGGCGACCGGCTGTTGAAGACCATCGGCAGGCGCCTGCAGGAAACCCTCGATTCCGACAACACGGTCGCGCTGCTGGGTAGCGATGAATTCGCCATCCTGATCGATAACCCGGGCAATACTGACAGCATCAACACGACCTGCATCGAACTGCAGAAGACCATCTCGCAAAAGTGTGTCATCGATGGCGAGGACTTCTACATCACGGCCAGCATGGGCATTACCGTCTACCCCGAGGATGACTCCGGTGACAAGTCGCTGCTGCTGCATGCCGAATCCGCGATGTACGCGGCCAAGGAGAACGGCGGCAACCGATTCTGTTTTTACAACCGGGATATCAATACCAGGGCACAGCAACGCCTGCAGATCGATATGGCCCTGCACGAGGCCATCGGCAACAATGAGCTTGAGGTGTATTACCAGCCCCAGATCGATGTCGAGACCGGAAGCATTATCGGGATGGAGGCACTGACAAGGTGGAACAGCAGCAAGCTGGGTGCGGTCTCGCCCCTCGATTACATACCCGCCGCGGAAAACAATGGCCTGATTATCCCCTTGGGCGAGTGGGTGCTGCGTAAGGCCTGCGAACAGGCCGCGAAATGGCACCGCGAAGGTCATACCGGCCTGCGCATGGGTGTCAACCTGTCTCCTCGGCAGTTTCTCAACGAGGCCCTGCCCAGGGACGTCGAAGCGATCCTTGACGAGACAGGGCTGGATCCGTGTTGCCTGGAACTTGAAATAACCGAGAGCTGCACCTTCAGCGATTACGAGGCAAGTATCAGCATCCTGCAGCGACTCAAGGAACTCAAGGTACGGGTCTCAATCGACGATTTCGGTACCGGGTACTCGTCTCTGAGTTACCTGCACAAACTGCCCATCGACACCATCAAGATCGACCGGGCCTTCGTAAGCTGCATCGGAAAAAACGGGGAAAACGGCACTATCGCCCGCACCATCATCGCCTTGGCGCACAGCCTTGGTCTCGGCGTCATCGCCGAGGGCATTGAGGAACCGCATCATCTCGAGTTCCTGAGGCAGGAAGGTTGCAACGAGGCACAGGGCTTTCTGGTCAGCCGGCCAGTCAGCGCCGGCGAGATTGAACAACTTCTGTATCTTCCATCCAGGACCGTCTTCGCCGCTGCCCGCTAGTACCTGAAAGCGACTGGCAGCAGTTCTGTCCCACCTCACTGCTGTCCCATAACATTGACAGGATTAACTGTAACTTCATGTCTGACAGGACTGACACCCGTTGCCTCTACTCTCGGGACATGAATCCGCGTCGCCACCATACAAACAGAACGTCCCTTCCCTTCCGGGAGAAAACGATGTACAGGGATGTACTATTGTCGCGGCAGGCAGGATGCCGTGAGCGACCAGGATGAGGGGATATACAATCAGGCAGTTATATATATTTTATCCCCTCTCCCCAACCTTCTCCCGGCGGGAAAGGGAGTTTATGCAACAGCAGTGGTCCCACATAATTTCGTAAGGGTATTTTGCAGGTGCCTGCGTTTAGTGCGCTTGAACTAAAGCCAGTACACCGAAGACCTAGACCCTGTCCGCGATATCCTGGACAGGACAGGCTGTCCTGTTTACGGATGAGGGAGTAAAGTGTAAATGGAATGGGCCAGCACCCTGTTACTGAACGGGTGCTGGCCTCTTTTATGTTATGCCGAGAAAACGCCGGACTCGTTGCCCGTGACGCTGGCCTCGAAATTGTAATCGAGGTTCCTGCTCGGTATCTGTACGAAATTACCCTGGACAAACTGGACACCGTACTGCCACAGCAGTGCCAGCACGACCGTGTCCTCGACCTGTTCAGCGACACATTCCATACCGAGGTCTCGCGCCAGCGTGATGATGGTCTTCACAGTGACCTGGTTCTCCTCGCTGCCCGCCATACCCGCAATCAGGCCGCCATTCACCTTGAGGACATCGACGGGAAGTCGCTTGAGAACCTGGGGAGGACTTGAAGCACCATAATGTTCCAGAGCCACCTTGCAACCCAGGTTATGCATGGCTGTCACAAATGCCATGCTGTTTTCCATGTCATTGAGCACGGCTTCTTCTGCAAGCTCGATGACCACGTTATCGCGCTGCAGCTGGTAATCGTTCATCTTCGCGTCAATCCACAGGGCAAGCTCCCTGTCGGCGATGGTCTTGCCCGAGACCTTGATGTAGAAGGTGGCGCCCTTGTCCTCGCGCTGCAGTTCCGAGAGCTTTTTGAAGGCATTCTCGATCACCCAGATATCCACCTCACCACTCAGACCCATCGATTCAGCCACTTCCAGGAACTGGCTGGGGAGAACAACCTCGCCATCTTCATCAAGTATCCGCAGCAACACTTCGTAGCGCTGCTGCTTGTCTTCTGCAAGGCTGACTATCGGCTGGTAAACCAGGTAGAACCGCTCATCCTGCAGCGTCTTCCTCACCATCAGGTGCGACTCCGTTTCATGCTCCGGAGCAAGCTGTTCCTCTACCGCTGAATTGTGAGTGTAAATCCTGGTGCCACTGGATGAACGGGCCACCTCGCAGGCAAGATCGGCACGCTGGATCAGGCCTTCGGCGCTATGTACGCTATTGCTGACCTCGCTGATACCGATACTCGGACTCACCCTGACAGTGTGCCTGCCCGCATTGAAAACATGGTCCTCCAGCTTGTGGAGTATTTGTGCGGCAAGCTGGTTAGCCGTCATCGCATCACTCCCCTGATGCAGGACCGTGAACACGTAGTAGCCGAAGCGTGATGCCACATCCTGCTTACCAAGACTGGCCTGGATGATGCTTGCAACATTGCGCAGCACCACATCACTGTCAGACACACCGATCTTCTCGCGAATATCCCTGAAGTTATGCAGCAGGATGTAGAACACCGACTGACCTGCCGAGTCTTCAGTCTTGACCGATGCGTCCAGCACCTTCATGAAGTGCTGACGGTTCACCATCCCGGTCAGCGTGTCCAGGGTGCTCAGCTTCTTCAGCTTGTCCTCCATCACGGTCTTGATTGCGTTGGTTACCGGCTGCGAATTCTGCTCCTGCTTTTTCTGCCGCTGCCGCTCGGCATTCTCATTGAGTTTGATCTTAAGTCTCTGGACGTGTTCCTGCAGCCGGGCAATCTCCTTATTCTGCAACTTGACGACTTCCTGTTCTTTGTTCTCCGATACCGTTTCATTGCCACCGCTAGTGGCCACCGGCCGGTCCTGTTGCTCAGATGCCTGCACCGACTTGGACAGGCGGGCATTTTCCGCACTCAGCTGCTCGGCCATTTCCCGTGCCGCCTTCTCTGAGGCCTGCATCTCCCGCACCTGTTCCTCCATGCGGCTGATGAGCTGCGCCTTTTCAGCAATCTCCTGGTCCTTTTCTTGCAACTGCTGCGCGGCCTGGCTTGTGTGTTCGCGCACGCCGACGGATTCCTGCTTGAGCTGGGCCTTCAGCTGATTGATGGCCCTGGAATTCTCCTTGTTTTGCCAGGCGATACGCGCGTTGCTCTCACCCAGCCTGGTATTCACCTCGTCGAACTTGTTATTCAGATTACTGATTTCCTTATCTTTTTCATCGATATCAGCAGTGAGCCGCTTGATGGTTTCCTGGCTTGCCTCGAGCGCCTCCGCATACTTGCTGGCCTGGCCACTGTCGCTTTCCGACTGCTGCCTGAGCTGCTCCTCGAGCTCGCTGATCGTCTGCCTCTGCTGTTCCTGCTGCTGCCGGGCCTCCTCGACCACATCCGCCATGGCCGCCGTCTGCTGCCTGAGCTGCTGCTCGAGCTCGCCGATTGTCTGCATCTTCCCCTTCTGCTGCTTTCTGGCCTGCTCAGCAACATCCTGCAAGGTCGTCATCTGTTCCCCGATTCTTTCCTTGAGCTGGCGAACCACCTGTTCATGTTCCTGCGCCTGCTCGGCGGCACGTGCCTCACGGGCATCCAGTTCTGCGCCGACCTCGCGGACCTTGCCATGCAGCTCAGTGACCTCATCGGCCTTCTGTTCCAGCGCCTTGGACAACTGAGTGATCTCTTGCACCTTGGCCTGCAGTTCCCGGGCACTGTTCTCGACGCTGGAATTCATGGCAGCCTGCTGCTGCTCCAGCTGCTGCTCCAGCTGGGCAACTTGCTGTGACTGGGTCTCGGCGACCCGGGTCTGTTCTGCTATCTGTTGTGTCGCACTTTCCTTGTTGTCATGCAGGGCCGTATTCAGATGCTCCACCCTGGCTTCAAGTTGACTGATATATTTTGCCTTTTCCTGCAATTCCTGCCCGGTACGCTCGGCACTCTCGCGCTTGTCCTGCTCCAGCATCCGGACCTGGGTCTCGAACTGCTCGATCTCGCGTGATTTCGTATCCAGCTGGCGTTCGGCCTGCTCCTGAGAGTTACTCAGCTCGGCACTCAGATCACGGATATTCCCGTGCAATTCACTGATTTCAGCATTTTTATCCTTGACGCTCCATTCCAGCTCGGTGATTTCCTTCTGCTTGCTCTCGAGTTCCTGCGCGGCCCGCTCTTCTACAGTGCGCATGCTCATGTTCAGCTGCTGAATGCTCTCTTCCAGCCCGTCGATGGCCTCGTCTTTCTCCCTGGCACTTGCCTGCGACTGAACCAGTGCCTGGCCTTTCTCTTCAAGATCCGCAACCAGGCGCGTGATCTCTTCACCCTTCTCTGCAATCTGCCGGGCGGCCTGTTCTTCGCTGGCATGCATGGCCGCATTCAGGTCCTCGACCTGCCCATGCAAGCCGGCAATCTCCCGCTGCTTCTCTTCCAGCCGCTGTTCGGCCTGCTCCTCGGCAAACCGCAAGCTGTTTTGCAGTTCCGCTGCCTGCTCCTCAAGGCCGTTGATGATCTGCGCCTGTTCATTCACCTGCTCGGTCAGATTGGCGATTTCCTGCGCCATCTCACCAGCACGTTCATTTAATTCTGAAATTTCGCGTTCTTTCCCTGCAATCCGCCCCTCCAGTTCAACAGTGACCTGGGCCTTTTCCTGGGAAAGCTGTTCGGCACGTTCCTCGCTGCCACGCAACTCGTCACCGAGGTCATGGATCTTGCCATGCAGTTGGGTGATCTCCTTGTATTTCTCCTTGACCTTCCACTCCAGTCGGGCGATCTGCTCCTGCCTCTCTTCAAGTAGCGCATCGCTGCGTTCCTTGCCTTCCCTGAAGCTGGCATCCAGTTCACCGAGTTCACCCTCCAGCCGGGCAATCATCAGTTCCCTGCCCTCTACATCGCCTTGCAGGCTGACAAGCTCTTCATCACGCTGACCGAGCTGTTCGGTCAGCTGGTTGATGACCAGGCCCTTTTCCTCGACATGTCCATACAGCCGGCTGACCTCCTGGTCACGCTCCGATACCCTGCCCTCCAGTTCACCGATCTCCGCCTGCTTGCCATGCAGCTGGTCCTCGAACCGCTGCGCCTGCTTGCTCAGGGAGTCGTGCAGCCCGTTTATGTCAGTTTGCAGGCGATCGATTTCACCGCTCTTTTCTTCAATCTGGTTTTGCAGCTCGGCAATCGTATGGCTCTTCTCCTCAATCTGCCGGGCGCGATCATCACTTTCACGCAGCGCCTCATCCAGGCCATGCATTTTTCCAAACAGCCGGTTGATCTCCTCGTTCAACTCGGCCACTTTCGGGACAAATCCCGTTGCCCCCTGTCCGGGTACGACCCGGCCCCCCTGTACAGGCCCGGTAACGGCGTTTCCACCACCCGGTCCGTCGCCGGAATTTGGATTGTCCCGTTTGGTTTCTTGAGGTGTTTCGCTGTTTTTACTCATCGCATGATCCCGATTAAAGGTTTAACACACTGTTTTAAATGTACTTCTGCTCCACCCCGGTAGCCGTCCGCAGGTGGCCGCCGGCTGGACCTGAATCCTTCTGGGTACGGGCGCTGACGGGAGAAAAACCGCCTGATATATCCCGCGACCGGTCCTGTTAGCCGCCGTTTTTATTCATAACGACAAAACAGCCGAAAACCTGAGCACTTTTGATTTTTTAAAACAGGCCGTCGGCACTCTCCCCATCCCGTCTCGCTGAAGCAGAAAGTCTGCGGCCTCCATCGTGGCGATATCATCGATTCATCTGCCCCGGGCCTTCAGGAACGGGGAGTACATCAGCAGCCAACTACAACGCGCTCCTGGGCCACGAACTGCGGCTGCCCGCCGGCTGACCTTGTTGACGCATGGCGGCCACGAGTTCGCTTGTCGGTGTATCCGCGCCCCGGCCCGTCCCCGGGTCCATGGGCAGGGGAAATCCGCTCCGCTCCCGGATCTCCAGGTCCTGATGGCATGTTGGGGAAAGGTTCCGGCCTCGTAAAAACATAACTATCTGTTATTTTTATGATAATTTATCGCCCGCCTTGAGTTTCTGGCCGCCCGGGCGTATAAATAATATGCTACGTATACACATTAACGAGACAACTATTAAAGGTTGCGTGATTATGATCCGTTTTCTTGTTGCCACGATTCTCGGAGCCACCCTGACGGGTGGCTGTTTCGCACAGGCCCCTGCAGATGAGGCACCTGCTGATTCCGGCCCGGAAATCATTACAGTAAAAGAAGCCGATACCGGTGGGGCGATCACCCTGGGCGGGACGGTTATTGCGCGCAAGATGGTGAATCTGTCTGCCCAGATGCCGGGCGATGTGGAGTTCATAGCAGGCGAAGAAGGCGATGCCTTTACCAAAGACACGATACTGGTCCAGCTGGATCAATCGGCCCTGCTGGCCAAACGCAAACAGGCGGAAGCACAACTCTCGAATGCAGAGGCCGCCTATCACAACGCCTACGTGCAGTTCAACCGCGAGGTACTGTCACCCAACGCCCAATCCAATACCATGATGGGGGGCATGCCCAGCATGTTCAGCATGTTCACGGACCCGATGCGCTCCATGACGGGCCAGGGCGAGCCGGGATATGAGCGGCATGCAGGCCTGGTCGGACAGGGAACCCAGCTACAGACCGCGTCCAACAGTGTTCTGCAGGCTCGGCAGGCCATCCGGGAGCTTGATGAATCCATTGAAAACACCTTCAGCCGGGCGCCGTTTGACGGGATCATCGTCTCAAAGATGATCGAGGTGGGCGATATCGTGCAACCGGGGATGCCCTTGCTTGCATTTGCCGATACCACCGAGATGCAAATCCAGGTCGAGGTCCCCACCCGTCTGCTGGATGCGATCCAGGAAGGCAAGACCCTGATGGCCAGGGTGGGAAGTGAACGCAGCGTAATCCAGGTCAAGGTGGACCGGGTGTTCCCCATGGCCCAGAAGGGCGGCCATACCACAACGGTGAAATTCGGTATCCCGGAAGGGATCCAGGCCAAAACGGGGACCTACGCCGAGGTGCTGATCCCGGATCTGGCGCACAAGGGGCAGGAACTGCCCGTGGTTCCGGCATCCGCTGTCGTGTGGCGCGGCAGCCTCCCGGCGGTCTTCAAGGTCAGCGATGATGGTCAACTGAAGATGAAGGTGCTGCGCCTCGGGACGCAAACCAGCGACGGTCAAATCAGCGTCATATCGGGTATCCAGGCCGGAGACCGTATCCTGAAGAAGCCGACACCCTCAACCGTGTCAGGAGCGATGGACTAACCACGGTTTCTGACACAGAACAACAAACCTGAAATGCTGCAGGACCGGCTCACGGGCGGTTCCGGTTAATCCTGAAAAAAACAAGGCCCCGGTGACGGGGATAACAAGACAGGGCTGAGTAGTCATGACCAGTACCCATAAAAAAGACATGCTTACCAAGGCTGAACTTGGTTTTGCAGGCCGCCTGGCCGATTCCTTTATCCACTCTCCGCTTTCCCCCCTGTTGTTCATCGCATTTATGTTCGTGGGCGCATACGGATTGCTGGCCACTCCCCGTCAGGAGGATCCGCAGATCTCGGTACCCATGGTGGATATATTCCTGCGCATGCCCGGCGCATCATCCCAGGAGATGTCCAGGCTGGCAGTCAGTCCACTGGAACGGATCGTCAGCGAGATTGCCGGCGTCAAGCATGTCTATTCAGTCAGTGACGAGGAAATGGGCATCATTACCCTGGAATTCCACGTCGGCGAGGAAATCGAGCGCGCCATTGTGCTCACTCATAACAAGATCCAGCAGAACCTGGATGTCATGCCGCCCGGCGTGGAAATGCCACTCGTCAAGATCAAGGAAGTCGATGACGTGCCGGTCGTCACCTTGACCCTGTGGTCACAGGAACTGGATGATGCGGTGCTGCGTACACTGGCCATCAGCGTATTGCAGGATATCAAATCACTGCCGCAGACGGGGACCGCCTTTATATCCGGTGGCCGGGCAGAGCAGGTGATTGTCGAAATACAACCCGAACGGCTCACCGGCTACGGCATCAGCATGGGACATATAGCCGCCACCATCCAGGGTTTCAATACCGAGCAAACCGTTGGTTCTATCGAACAGGCGGGCAAGCATTATTTCGTCGAAACCGGCAAGTTCCTGGAATCGGTCGATGACTTCAAGCGACTGGTGGTTGGCAGCCACCAGGGTCTGCCGGTATTTCTGAGCGATGTCGCTGAGGTACGCAGGGGACCGGAAGATGCGCGCAGTATCGTGACGCATACGACCGGCCCGGCCAGCGATAACCCCGGGATCATTGCCGCACCGGCAGTCACGATTGCTGTCGCAAAACAGCGCGGCAGTAACGGTGTTGCCGTGGTCAACCGGGTGCTGGCAAGGGTCGAGGATCTCAAGGGCCTGCTGATACCCGATGATGTCCACGTGGAAGTCACCCGCAACTACGGCAAGACCGCCAATGACAAGGTCAACTCCCTGTTATTCAAACTGGTCATTGCCACCGGCGCGGTAACCCTGCTGGTCTGGCTGTCACTGGGATTGAGACCGGCGATCGTGGTGCTGGTTACCATTCCGGTGGTGCTGGTGGTCACCGTCTTTATCGCGATGCTGCTTGGCTACACAATCGACCGTGTCAGCCTGTTCGCACTGATATTCTCCATTGGCTTCCTGGTAGACAATGCCATTGTTATCGTGGAGAACATCTACAGTCGCTGGCTGAAGGCGGGCGAGACCACCACCGAGATTGCAGTCGATGCGGTACGCGAGGTAGGCAACCCTACCGTGCTGGCCACCTACACGGTAGTCGCGGCCCTGCTGCCAATGGGCTTTGTGCGCGGCATGATGGGGCCCTACATGGAACCGATCCCGGCACTGGGTTCAGTGGCCATGGTTCTCTCCCTGATCGCCGCGGTGGTGTTCGCACCCTGGCTCGCAATGCGCATGATTCCTTCCATGTCCAAACTCCGCAAGATGGAGGCGCGGGACGAGAAAATCGATGGCTGGCTGGAGCAATTCTATCGCAAGACCATTGGAGCACTGTACTACACCCCTCGCTATGGCTGGGGTTTCCTTATCGGCCTGCTGTTCGCCTTTATTGTCACTGTTTCCATGTTCTTCACCTATGCCGTCACGGTGAAGATGCTTCCATTCGACAACAAATCCGAATTTTCATTGACCCTGGACATGCCGGACGGAACCGCACTGCCGAACACCGCGAGCCTGACAGCCGAGTTGACAGATGCGCTGCGCACATTCCCCGAGGTGGTTGACATACAGAATTACGTTGGCACGGCCAAGCCGTTCGATTTCAACGGCCTGGTACGCCACTACTACCTGCGCCAGTTCCCCTGGCAGGCCGAGATCCAGGTCAAACTGCTGGACAAGAAGGAGCGCAAGCGCAGCAGTCACGAGATTGCCACTGCGGCCCGTGAACTGCTAACGCCTATCGCCCGCAAGGCGGGCGCGGTACTGACTATCGTGGAGATGCCCCCGGGGCCGCCGGTGCTGCAGACCGTGGTGGCCGAAATCCACGGGCCGGATGACGCGACCCGGCGCCAGGTTGCTGCCGATATGACCGCCATTTTCAATGAATCGGAATACCTGGCCGATGTCGACAATTTCATGCGCAACGATCTCGAGACGTGGCGCTTTGAGGTCGACCTGGACAAGGCCGCCACCCAGGGCGTGCTGGTCGAGACCATCAACAAGCATCTGGCCATGGCCATGGGTGAATTCAAGCTTGGCGATATCAAGCAGGCGCTGGTTTACGAGCCGACCTATATATTGCTCCAGATTCCCCTGGCACAACGATCCCGGCTGAGCACCCTGAGCGACCTGCCGGTGATGACCCAGGATGGCCGCACCATACCGCTTGCCGAACTTGGACAGTTCGTCAAGAGCAAGCGCGATCCATTTATCTTTCACAAGGACCTGCAACCGGTGGAGTTCGTCGTGGGTGATGCCGTAGGCAAGTATGCGGCACCGATTTATGCCATGTTCGATGTGCAGGAACGGCTTGAACAGTACACCACCCCGGATGGTGTCAAACTGAAAGGCACCTGGACCGGCCCGCCGGAATCCGTATCGCAATCCGGATTTGAATGGTCCGGCGAGTGGACGGTGACCTACGAGACCTTCCGTGACATGGGCATGGCCTTCGCCGTGGCCCTGGTCGTCATCTACATGCTGGTCGTGTGGCAGTTCGGCAATTTCTCGATACCGGCCATCATCATGGCGCCTATCCCCCTGACCATGCTAGGCATCGTCCCCGGCCACTGGTTGCTGGGTGCCGACTTTACCGCCACTTCCATGATCGGCTGGATTGCCCTGTCAGGTATTATCGTGCGCAACTCGATCCTGCTGATAGATTTCACTATCGTCCTGGTCAAGGACGGGGTGCCGCTTTACGATGCCGTGATTACCGCGGTGAAGGCGCGTACCCGGCCTATCGTGATTACCGCCATGGCACTGGTGCTGGGTTCGGCAGTGATCCTCACAGACCCGACCTTCCAGGGTATGGCGATCTCGCTACTGTTCGGTGTGTTTGTTTCAACCATTCTGACGCTTTTTGTCATCCCCCTGGGTTGCATTTCGCTGGGTGAAACCATCTTCCTGAATGCCGGTGGCACCTCGCCCTCCATAGAGCAAAACGAAAAGGAGACCCAGGCCACCCGGATTTCGGAAGTAACCCTTCACATGGATGAGGCAGCGACCCACGAGCAACGCAAATACCTGCGTAGCCACCTGCTGGCCATGAATGGCGTAATCGCCGCCGCCTGCCATGATGAACAGCCGCATTTTATGCTGATCGAATACGACCAGGATGTTATTGATCCGGGATTGTTTGTTGAGGCTGCCGGCAAGTGCGGTCTGCATGCCGATCTGATCGACTTCCCGGGCCATCACGGAAGCGACAAATCATGATGGATATCAGAACATGGACACTGATCCATCATCAGGGACCTGGCAACCTTCATCGATCAGGATAAAATTCAGCACACCGGATCCCCGAACAGGCTGCAGGCAAGGCAGGCTTGTTTTACTGCCATCACACAGATGACATTCCTGCCGGAATATGCAGGGGCAGGATGAGTCTGTGGCATAATTTGCTCATGAATGACTTCTCAAAGCGGGCACTCGATATCATCGAAGCCGGGCGCACCCTGTATCAAATGGGCCTGGTGCCCGCAACCAGTGGCAACTTTTCCGCGCGTCTTGCGGATGACAACATCGCTATAACCGTATCGGGGCGGCACAAGGGCAGGTTGACCGAGGCGGATATAATGATTATCGATGCCGGCGGTGCGCCATTTGATACGCGTCGACCTTCGGCCGAGACCGGCCTGCACACTCAAATCTATAACCATTATCCGGAAGTAAATGCCATCTTGCATCCGCATTCCATGAATGCCATCCTGTTGTCACGCCGGGTGAATGATGTTGTGGTACTGGAAGATTACGAGTTATTAAAAGCCTTTGAAGGCATCGACACCCACGCCACCAGGATTCATGTGCCGGTATTCGGGAACGACCAGGATATCCCTAGGCTTGCCGGAAAGATCGCACAATACCTCGACACCCACGAGCATGTGTATGGCTATATTATTGCAGGCCACGGCATGTACACATGGGGCAGGACCATGGCGGATACCCTGCGCCATGTCGAGGCGTTTGAATACCTGTTTGCCTGTGAATTAAGGACACACTGGAACAACCAGCAGGAGTCATTGACATGACCAGCCTTACGATCTGTGCCGCTGATAAATCCGGCACTTCGCAGACCATCACCGATTACCGGGAAATTGCCGACATACTGAACGCTGTCGGCGTACTGCTGGAGCGCTGGGAAACAGGGCAGGCCCTGGCAGATGATGCTGATCAGGAATCCGTGCTGGCTGCCTACAGGAAACCAATTGAAAAACTGAATGACAAGTACGCTTTCCAGTCTGTCGACGTAGTGAGCTTGAGGCCAGACCACCCGCAAAAAAGGGAATTGCGGGAAAAGTTTCTTGCCGAGCATACCCATAGCGATTTTGAGATTCGTTTATTCGTGGATGGCAGTGGACTGTTTTATCTTCATATCGAAGGCAGGGTGTACATGCTGATGTGCACCGCAGGCGACCTGGTCAGCGTCCCGGCCAACACCACCCACTGGTTTGACATGGGCGAGAACCCCAGCTTCAAGTGCATTCGCTTTTTTACCACTGAAAATGGTTGGGTGGGAGACTTCACTGGCAGCCAGATCGCGAAGCAGTTCCCGTCCTACGACGAACATGTGGCCAGTCTTGCATGATCAAAGCGATAGTCACGGATATCGAGGGAACAACGTCTTCAATCGGCTTTGTCCACGAGGTCCTGTTTCCCTATGCGCGCGAACACATCGCTGAATTCGTCCGCAGCCATGCTGAAGATCCACAGGTCGTCCCTTATCTGGACGACGTACGCCGGGAAACGGGGGAAGGATCGGATATCGAGATTGTGATTGACACGTTGACCGGCTGGATCGATAAGGACAGGAAGATCACCGCCCTCAAGGCGCTGCAGGGAATTATCTGGGAAAGGGGCTACAGGAACGGGGACTTCCACGGCCACATCTATGCCGATGCCTTCGAAAAACTCAATCAATGGCACGCGCAGGGCATCGCCCTATATGTCTATTCATCCGGTTCCGTCTACGCGCAGGAATTGCTGTTTGGCCATTCCGGGTATGGCGACCTTACACCGCTGTTTAGCGGCCATTTCGACACCAATATCGGTGCAAAAGGCGAGGCCGGCTCGTACAGCAGGATCATTCAACAGCTCGGACTTCCCGCACAGGAGATACTTTTTCTGTCTGATGTCAAAGCGGAACTTGATGCGGCGGCAACAACCGGGATGCAAACCTGTTGGCTGGTACGCGACAAGGCCGTTGACACGGAAGCTGAACACCGACAGGTTAGCGACTTCAATGCCATCGACCTGGATTAGGGAAACTTGTATTGCCTTCACCAGGAAGACGATGTCCCGCCATTCCGTCAACATCGACGAAGCGACCTGCTGATTCCCGCTACGTTCCCGTACCGTCAGTCGTGCACGCGGGGCCGGGGCCTTGCCTGATAAAAAAGGCAAGGTAATGAAAGGCTTAATGGTGGCTACGGGTGGACTTGAACCACCGACCCCAGCATTATGAGTGCTGTGCTCTAACCAGCTGAGCTACGTAGCCAGAAGGGTTGCAAAGGGTACCCGAAAACGCAGTGCGGGGACAACTCCCTGTCAAACCCGCGAGGGGCGCCTACACATTGAAGCGGAAATGCATGACATCACCGTCATGCACGATGTAGTCCTTGCCCTCCAGGCGCAGCTTGCCGGCCTCGCGCGCGCCGTGCTCCCCGCCGCAGGCGACGAAATCATCGTAGGAGACCACCTCGGCGCGGATAAAGCCCTTCTCGAAGTCGGTGTGTATCACGCCGGCGGCCTGCGGTGCGGTGGCGCCGATCCTGACGGTCCAGGCCCGCACCTCCTTCTCCCCGGCGGTAAAATAGGTCTGCAGGCCGAGCAGCTTGTAACCGGCACGGATGACACGATTCAGGCCCGGCTCCTCCAGGCCCAGTTCCTCCAGGTAATCCCTGCTTTCGGCAGCGTCCAGGTCGACCAGCTCGGCCTCGATGGCCGCACAAACTGCGACTGTTTCGGCGCCCTCTTCCTCTGCACGTCTTCTGACCGCATCCAGGTAGGGGTTATTCTCGAAGCCGTCCTCCATGACGTTGGCCACGTACATGACCGGCTTGGCAGTCAGCAGGTGCAGCTCGTAGATCGCCGCCTGCTGGTCTTCGTCCAGACCCATGCTGATGACCAGTCGACCCGAATCCAGGTGCTCGCGTACTGCCTCAAACACCGCCAGTTGCGCCCTGGCCTCCTTGTCACCGCTCTTGGCAACTCTGGAAACACGCTGGATGCCCTTCTCTACGGTTTCCAGGTCGGCCAGCGCCAGCTCGGTATTGATGACATCGATATCGCGCACCGGGTCGATGCTGCCACTGACATGCACCACGTTGTCATCGTCGAAGCAGCGCACCACCTGGCAGATGGCGTCGGTCTCGCGGATATTGGCCAGGAACTTGTTGCCCAGCCCCTCACCCTTGGAGGCACCCGCCACCAGTCCGGCGATATCCAGGAACTCCATGGTGGTGTGGATGACCTTCTTAGGCTTGACGATTGCTGCCAGCCTGTCGAGGCGCGGATCCGGAACCGGCACTACGCCGATGTTCGGATCGATGGTGCAGAACGGGTAGTTCTCCGCCTGGATGCCCGCCTCGGTAAGGGCGTTGAACAGAGTGGACTTGCCCACGTTGGGCAGGCCGACGATGCCGCATTTGACGCTCATATGATCCTGGTTTCCATTGTGTCAATCATAGCCCGGGGCGGACACCGGCATCCGATACAACCGCTACAGCGGATCCCGGATTACGCCAGGGCCTGGTCCGGGCTTCAGTTGCCAGAAGTGCATATATCAAGTTTCGGTATGCAGTTCCTTCATGGCCTTGTCGAGTCTGCCGGCAACAATATCCGGCAGCGCCCCGAGTGCCGCATCGATGGCAGCGTCGATGGCGACGCGCTCGTCGCGCGGCGCGGGTTTCAGTACGTAGCCGACCACGTCGTCACGGTGGCCCGGATGCCCGATACCGATGCGCAGGCGCAGGAAATCATTGCCACCCAGTTTGGGGATCAGGTCACGCAGGCCATTGTGGCCGCCGTGGCCGCCGCCCCGCTTGAGCCGCACGGTCCCGGGCGGCAGGTCGAGATCGTCATGTACCACGAGGATGCAGCTGCGCGCTATGCGGTAGAAGGCCGCCAGTGACGCAACCGGCTGGCCACTGCAGTTCATGAACTCCAGCGGTTTCTGCAGTCGGCAGTCATGGCCTGCGATGGTGCAGCGGGCAATATCGCTCTTGTAACGGTTATCGTGATGGAACTGCCCGGCGCATTGATGCGCCACCGCGTCCACAAACCAGAACCCGGCATTATGCCGGGTCTGTTCGTACTTTGCTCCGGGATTACCCAGCCCGGCAACGAGCTGTATGGCAGTCAACGGTCAGACGCCAACCGGTCAGTCCTCACTTTCACCTTCACCGGACTCCTTGGCCTCCTCGCCAGCCTCGGCCGCCGCCTCCGGTGCCGCCTCCTCTTCCTCTTCGGCGATGACACGGCGGGCATGCATGGAAACCACGGACAGGTCATGGCCTTCACCGCGCGCCAGTTCGAGCACGGTCACACCTTCGGGTACCACGAGGTCGCTGAGGTGAAGCGAATCACCGATCTCCAGTGCAGAAATATCGATCTCGATATACTCCGGCAGGTCCCTGGGCAGGCATTCGATCTCGACTTCAACGAGTTCGTGCGAGACCAGGCCGCCTGCCTTGACACCCGGCGCGAGGTCTTCACCTTTGAAGTGCAAGGGTACATTCATCTTGATCTTTTCCGATTCGCTGACGCGCTGCAGGTCCATGTGCATTATGATCGGCCGACTGGGATGACGCTGCAAATCGCGCAGCACGGCGCGCGTTTTCGCACTACCGACCTTCACATTCAGGATGTGGGAATAGAAGGCCTCGTTTTCCAGGTTTCGAATGACCTCGTTGAGGGACAGGGTCAGTGACTCCGGATCCTTGCCACCGCCATACATGATGGCAGGGACCTTGCCGGCATGACGCAGGCGGCGGCTCGCACCCTTACCTGTATCACTGCGTGGCTCTGCATTAAGTTCAAAGCTGATAGCCATTTTCTTTTCTCCAAATTCCGCCTCGCGGCGGTCGACTGCGCCTCACCCGCGACCAGGGTCGGCATGAATGCGGGCCTGTCCCCACCTGGCAACAGGCACGCGGTTAAGCTGTATCAATCCATGTACATGGAGCTGACGGACTCTTCCATGCTGATCCGCCGCATGGTTTCCGCCAGCATGGCGGCAATGCTCAACTGGCGTATCCGCTTGCAGGAACGTGCATTCACCTGCAGCGGGATGGTATCCGTCACCACCAGTTCGTCGAGCATTGATGCCTCGATGTTCGCGACCGCCTTGCCGGACAGGACCGGATGCGTGCAATAGGCCACCACCCGGGCGGCACCCTCGCGTTTCAGGGCGTCGGCCGCCTGGCACAGGGTGCCGGCGGTATCGACCAGGTCGTCGATCAGGACGCAGGTACGTCCCTCGACCTCGCCGATGATGTTCATCACCTTGGCCTCGTTCGGCCGCGGCCGGCGCTTGTCGATAATCGCCAGTTCGGCATCATCGAGACGCTTGGCCAGCGCACGCGCCCTGACCACGCCACCCACATCAGGCGACACCACGATCAGGTCCGGGTACTTCTGCCGCCAGATGTCCCCGAGCAGGATCGGCGACGCGTAGACATTGTCCACCGGGATATCGAAGAACCCCTGGATCTGGTCGGCATGCAGGTCGACCGTAAGTACCCTGTCGGCCTTGACGGTGCCGATCATCTGGGCCACCACCTTGGCGGTGATCGGCACCCGCGCGGCACGCGGCCGGCGGTCCTGGCGGGCATACCCGAAGTACGGGATCACCGCCGTAATACGAAAGGCCGATGACCGGCGCACCGCGTCGATCATGACCAGCAGTTCCATCAGGTTGTCATTGGTGGGCGCACAGGTCGGTTGCACGATAAAAACATCCTTGCCGCGGACGTTTTCCATGATCTCCACCTGCACCTCACCGTCACTGAAACGGGTAGTCACGGCATTACCCAGCTGCAGGCGCAGCTGGTCTGCGATATCCTGCGCCAGTTTCGGGTTCGCGTTGCCGCTGAACACCATCATGCGGGCGTCGGAATCGGATGCGGACAGACCATTCATAGCGGGTTCGATTTTGTTACTTGATGGAAACGCAATCTGCTAACTGTGCTCATCTCACCAGCGACATCCTGCCGCCCGTCTATCGATTGCCAACGCCTGCGGCGCTGGACTGCTTGTGGCTGGGACGGCAGGATTATTCGCCGCTGCGCGCCTCACCCCTGCGGGGCCGGCGTCCGCTGCGCTCCCGCCGTTCTCTCGCGCTACCGCGCTCGGGTCGAACCTTGAGGTTCTCATCCTGCCGCCCGTCTATCTATTCCCAGCGCCTGCGGCGCTGGACTGCTTGTGGCTGGGACGGCAGGATTCGAACCTGCGAATGCGGGGATCAAAACCCCGTGCCTTACCACTTGGCGACGTCCCAATGATTCATCAAAGCGACGTGGATTAACCATCTAAAAACGGCCGCAGGCTCACGTGATGGCCGCCAGCAGGGGTGAGCGATTGGCTCCCCGGGCCACAAAACAGGACCACGCCTGGGGAACCTGGCGTTCCACGGCGCGCGCCCCGGCTTCCGACTCGAAGGCCGCAAACACGCACCCGCCGGTCCCGGTCAACCGCGCCGCGGAGAAACCGTTCAACCAGTCAAGCACGGCCCCGACCTCGGGATACCTGCGCCGCACCACCGCCTCGCAGTCATTATGACCGCCACCCGATCGAAAGGCGCGTATTGTCATGCCGGGCGTGTCCCGTGTCAATTCCACGTCGGAAAAAATATCGGCCGTTGATACGCTTACCGCCGGATTTACCACCAGGTACCACGGTTCCGGCAATTCCACCGGGGTCAGGATCTCGCCTACCCCCTCCGCCCAGGCGGCCTGGCCGTGGATGAAGACCGGTACATCGGCACCGAGTTGCAATCCCAGCGCGGCGAGCTCATTACCGCCCAGGCCCAGCCCCCAGAGGCGGTTGAGCACGACCAGGCTGGTTGCTGCATCGGAACTGCCGCCACCCAGACCGCCGCCCGCGGGAAGACATTTTTCGTTATATATATCAACACCTTTTCCACATCCCGTGTGCTGCTGCAGGAGCCGCGCTGCGCGCACACACAGGTCGAATTCCGGTGCCAGCCCCGCGGGTCCGCCATGGCCGTGGACGGCCGCGTCCTCGCGGACCGCGAAATAGAGCCGGTCGCTGTAATCCAGGAACTGGAAAACGGTCTGCAGGGTATGGTAGCCATCGGCGCGGCGACCGGTGATATGCAGGAACAGATTGAGCTTGGCCGGCGCCGGCCAGGGCCCCTGGGCGCTGGCGGGGATCTGCAACCCCGTCATGGGGACGGGCTGGCAGACGCGGCGCCGGTTGTCCCTGCCGCACCCACGCCGGCCGACAGGCGCCACTCATCGATCACCAGACGCACCGAGATGTCCCCGGCGGCCAGTTGCAAGCGGGTCGGCCAGTCCCGGCCCTCGACGTGCCGGAAGCGGCTGTAACGAATGTCCCAGCCGGACTGCAACAGGCGCGCCAGGCGCCCGTCAGCGTCGCTGAAGACCTGTGCAGAGGCGTCCGGCGCCGGCACCCCCCTCACCCAGTAGCGAATCCCGCTCACGGGCAACTGCCAGCCGGTCGCCGATTCGACCAGGGTATCGGCATCCCCCGCCACGAGTTCCTCGCCGCTGGCGGTCCGCAAGCGAACACCGTCACTGTCACCATCGAGCTGCAGGGCCGCCTGGCCCATGGGGCCGGCCAGGTTCAGGCGGTAGCGCCCGGATGTCTCGCTCCAGTTGAGGCTGGCATGCCAGCCCTGCTCGCCCTGCATCAGCGACACGCGTCCCCTGAACTGCCACACGGGGTAGTCATCGATGCCCGGGCCCGGCTGGACAGCCCCCTTGCCAGCGTCGACCGGGACTGTTGCGCACCCTGCCAGGTAGAGCACCAGGAGTAGAACGGGAAACAGTCTCACGGCATGAAGCGGTCGAGCACTCTTTTCAGGACGGGATTGTCAGGTGAATTTTTCCGGGACTCCTCCCAGATACGGCGCGCCGCATCATGCTCGCCCTGCATCCACAGGACCTCTCCCAGATGGGCACCGATTTCACCGTCATTGGTCATGTCCCATGCCTGCTGCAGATAGGTCCTGGCCTCGTTCAGCTTGCCCAGCCGGAAATGCACCCAGCCCATGCTGTCGATGATGGCCGGGTCGTCCGGCTTCTGTGCGTAGGCCTTCTGTATGTACTGCAGGGCCTCCTGGTAACGCTCGGTACGGTCGGCAAGGGTATAGCCGAGCGCGTTCAGGGTCCGGACATTATCCGGGTCATTGGCCAGGATGCGCCGCATATCCTCCTCGGCAAGATCGATGCGATCGATCTTCTCCGCAACCAGGGCGCGTGAATAAAGCAGGTCTTCATTCTCCGGATCGTCCGCCAGGGCCTGCTCGTACAGCGCATAGGCATCCTCATGGAGGCCGAGGTCCGACAACACCTGCCCTTCAACCAGGTAGATGGCAACGGCATTTTCCGGGCTGCTCCGGCGCAGGGCCTGCATTTCTGCACGCATTTCCTCCACCCGACCCTGCCCGGCCATGAGCTTGCCGATGCGCAGACGGGCCTGCGTCCAGTATTCACCTGCCTCCACCTTGCGATACCACTCGATGGCGCCGGCATCGTTGCCGCGTTCCTGCGCGGCATAGCCCAGGTAGTAATAGACACTCTGCTGCTTCTGCCCCATCTCCAGCAGCTGTTTCAGGTGCCGTTCAGCGGCCATCGTCTCCTTGGCCTCCAGTTCCAGCAGGGCAAGCGAATAAAGTGCGTTCGCGTTGGTGGGATCCAGCTCGACGACGCGGCCCAACTGCTGCCTGGCCCCGTCCTGGTCACCCGCATCCAGCAGCAGGTGGCCATAGGCAAACCGCAGCTCCGTATCCTTCGGGTTGCGCCCGACCGCCCGCTCCAGCGCTTGCAGCGCCTCGGCCTTCCTGTCCTGCTCGATGAGGATCTGTGCCCTGAGTATCTCTGCATCCGGCATACCCGGGCGCATTTCAAGAACCTGTTCAACGGCCTCCAGGGCACGCGTCAGATCCTCGCCGAGAATGGCAAGCCGGCTGATGCCGAGCAGACCCTCGGTACTCTCGGGAAAGCGTGCCACCAGTCGTTCCATGGCCTGCAGCGAGGCCTTTTTGTCTGCGTGCCGGGCCAGGATGGCCGTGGCAAGATCGAATCCCGCTTCCCGGTCAGCGGATGCATTGACGAGGTATTCCAGCTGGGTGACCACCTCGTCCGTTTCATTCATGCGCAGGGCCAGCGCCGTCAGCACCTTGCGGGCCTCCAGATTGTCCGGGTCCAGGGCTATCCAGCGCCGCGCGGCACGCGCGGCCACGGCATAATCCTTGGCAAACGTGGCGATGGTGACCGCCCGCTCGGCGACGCGGGGATCATTCGAGTCCATGGCGGCCTGCAGATAATGCGGCACAGACACATCGAAGCGTCCGCGCTGACCGGAGATCTCACCCAGGAGGATGTCGTAGAGCAGTTGCCGGGTAAGCGGCTCAACCGGCCCGGCGGGCGCGCTTACGGCCTCCTTTTCCTGCGTTTCGGTCCTGTCCGCCTCGCCACCGCCGGTTTGCATACCACCGGGCATGGCACAGGCGAATAACACACCGGCCAGGGTAATTATCAGGGCGGCCCGGGTCAG
>Ga0224512_10001132_pt1 | contig 26496 bp, 22 predicted proteins | sample SF_May12_sed_USG_4_FD_169103 | JGI IMG/M metagenome (GOLD analysis project Ga0224512, IMG submission 169103) | Sediment microbial communities from San Francisco Bay, California, United States - SF_May12_sed_USGS_13 | ecosystem: Environmental > Aquatic > Marine > Sediment | place: USA... | reverse complement strand
GCAATTTCTGTCTGAAGAATCTGCCGGATGATCCGATCTTCAAGTTCGTTGACATGCTGTACCACATCGTCCCGCCGATCCTGGAGGAACAAGGCAAGGCGAAGAACCCTTGGCCGAACGTCGACGCCCAATCGGGTGTGATTCAGTGGCACTATGGCCTGCAGGAATACGACTTCTACACAGTGCTGTTCGGCATCGGGCGCTCGATCGGTGTGCTGGCCAACGTCATCTGGGACCGGGCCCTCGGCTATCCGATCGAACGTCCCAAATCGGTCACCACCGCAATGCTTGAAGAAGTGGCCGGAATCAGAAGCGAATAGAACCAAGAGTCCGATCTTCAGGGGACGTCGTTGGCGTCCCCTGAAGACTGGCGTACCAATCAACGCGAGGAGCGTGTTCGATGACACAACGAGAAGATGCGGTTCTGCGCGTCGGCGATCAGGAATACACCCTGCCGGTGATCGTCGGGACCGAGGGCGAGATCGCTGTGGACATCAATCAACTGCGCGGAACGACTGGCATGGTCACGTTCGATCGAGGCTTTGCCAACACCGCCGAGACCAAGAGCGCCATCACGTTCCTGGACGGCGAAAAGGGAATCCTTCGATACCGGGGGTACCCGATCGAGCAGATCGCCGAACAAGCCACATTCCTCGAAGTAGCCCTCCTGCTCGCCAGCGGCCAGCTTCCTTCCCAATCTGAGCTCGATGAATATGCCGACGAGGTAACACACCACACCATGCTCCGGGAGGATATGAAGCATCTGTTTGAGGCTTTCCCACGGGAAGCTCATCCGATGCAGATTCTCGCGTCTGCGATTTCGGCTTTGGCCACCTACTACCCGGACGCACTGGACCCTCGCGATCCGTGGGCCAAGGACATCAGCATGAAGCGCCTGCTGGCCAAGGTGCCGACGATGGTCGCCTGGTCCTACAAGTACAGCCAGAACCAACCGTATGTCTATCCGCGTAACGACCTCGACTACGTGGCCAACTTCCTCCACATGATGTTTTCCTATCCGACGGAGAACTACGAAGTCGACCCCGCCATTGCCAAGGCGTTGAATGTGTTGTTCATTCTGCACGCCGACCACGAACAGAACTGCTCGGCAACAACGGTGCGGGTAGTTGGGTCGGGGCACGCCAACATCTTCTCGTCGGTGGCGGCGGGCGTGCATGCGCTTTCCGGTCCGCTTCATGGCGGAGCCAACCAGGGTGTGGTCGAGATGCTCGAGGAGATCGTCACGGCCGGCGGCGACATCGCACCTTTCGTCGAGCGAGCGAAGGGCAAGGAAGACCCCTTCCGCTTGATGGGATTCGGTCACCGGGTCTACAAGAACTTCGATCCCAGGGCACAAATCATCAAACGACACGCCCAGGAGGTGCTAGCCAAACTTGGGGCCGACGACCCTCTCCTCGACGTAGCCATGCAGCTCGAAGAAGTCGCGCTCGGCGACGACTACTTCATCGAGAAGAAGCTCTACCCCAATGTCGATTTCTACTCGGGCGTCATCTACCGGGCCATGGGCTTTCCCACCGACCTGTTCACCGTCCTCTTCGCGATCGGCCGTTTGCCGGGCTGGATTGCGCAATGGCACGAGATGCAAAAGGACCCGACCACCAGAATCGGCCGCCCACGCCAGATCTATATAGGTGAACCAAAGCGAGACTGGGTGGCGATAGAAGAAAGAAGTACTTCTTAGTACTCAGTACTCAGTACTAGGTACTTCTTCCTCGAACGCCTCTCCCAGTACCTTTCCGCTGACCGCGTCAACCCGCACCAGGCCGCGAGTGACCGGCGGGTCGTCCGCCGCATAGACCATCACGTGCCAGACGGGCCGGGATCTCCATCCTTCGAAGGTCACGGCCGCCGAAGCGTGGCCGACCGGAAACGATACTTCCCGGCTCGCCACCGCCAGGGCCTCCTCGGCGGTTGTATTCAGCTTCCAGGCCGACAAGAAATGGAACACTCCGATGATGGCGAGTACGCCGGCCAGCAAGTACAGACCGGCCGGTAACCCGAGGACTGCCCCGAGCGCGGCGAGAACGGCTCCGGCCAGAAACATGACACCGGACGTCCGGCGCCGGGTCGGGCTCGGGAACTCGTACGGTCCGGCCACGTTGGAATCGAGATCCTCCGGGACTCCTTCCGCGTCTGCCAGTTCCCGGGGGATCTCGATGCCGTCCATGAACTTACTTCTGGACCAGTTCGACTGCTTCCAGGGCGGCCCGGTCGAGGACTGCGTCGCCGCGCCTTCGATGCCAGCCGTCCCACAATGCCAACATCGACGGCAGAACCAACACAGAGGCGACGAGGGCGAACCCGATGGCGTACACGGTTACCTGGCCCATCTGCGCGAACGGTTTCAGCGATGAAGTCATGAGGACCCCGAACCCGGCCATGGTGGTGAAGGCCGATCCGGCCAACGCTCCACCCGTATGGCGGGCCGTGGACCGCATCGCTTCCACCGGGTCGTCGAAACGAATTCTGTCCTCCTGGAAGCGATGCGTGACATGGATGGTGAAAGGAACACCGATGCCGATCGCTAATGCAGACAGCGTCGCAGTAACGGGGTTGAAGGGGATGCCTGTGGCGGCCATCATCCCGAACGTCCATAGCACGACCAGAGCGACGGGCAAGATCGTGATCACGCCGAGGAATGGTCGGCGTGACTCGAACCAGAAGTTGACGACCAGCAGCAGCATCGCAGCGATCAGGGTGATGAAGAGTGACCGAACCTGCGAGTCAGAGAGGCTCTGGATGATGACCGACGAGATGATCTCCTGCGAGGTTGCTATCACTTCCAGACCGGTCTCGGAAACCGGTGCGAAGTCGTCAACAAGATCCGTCTGCAAGGCAACTGCCCCCATTTCCCCGGCGCTGGTTTGGATGGTGAACTGGGCGGCACCATAGTTCCCCGCCGAACCCGACAACACTTGACCCATCTGGTCGGGAGCTGCGTCCAACGCCGCCGCAAAGATGGCGTTCACATCAGCGTCCGCCGACACCGAAAGATCCTCCAGGAGCCCCTTGGAAAAGGCCAATTGTGCGAACTCCGGCGAAGCGGGTTGACCCTCAGACCCTTCCGTCGGCTGGAGCAAGGTTGCAACTACGGAAACGGGAGACTGCGCAGACGCAAACCCTCCGAAAGCGCTGACATTCTCGGTGTCGGCCAGGTTCTGCCATGCCTCAAACATCGCGTTGTAGGCCTCGGGCGTGGCAACATCGCCCTCGATGAGCACCGCGGTGGACTCGCCGAAGCCCCCACCGAACTCCTCAGACAGTGTATTGAAGGTGCCCACCGCAGGCGAGTCTTCGGGCAGGAAGTCCGTGAAGCTGAACTCTGTGCTCAGCTGGGTCAGCCCGAAGTACCCGACGCCGCCCAAAACGAGGGCGATGAGCAATGTGGGGATCGGGGCATGTTCGGCCAGCACCGCAGTGCGGGCCATCAACCTGGGAAGAGCACGCTCGGTTGCTCCGGCGGCAAGCGCTTCACTGGGAAGACGTCCGGCCCGTTCAGCGCGGCGGTCGAGCAGTAACCGGACCGCCGGAACGAAGGTGAGCATCAGGACGAATGCGGCCAGGATTCCCACGGCGGACAGGATTCCAAAATCGGCCAGGGCAGGTACGGGGTTGAAGACGTTGGTCAGAAAACCGACCGCTGTAGTCAACGTGGCCAGAATGAGGGCTACGCCAACGGTGCTAATGGCCCGGCCGGTGGCCCCGGCCACGTCGCGACCCTCTCCAAGTTCCTCCCGATAGCGAGCAGTGAGGTGGATGGCATAGTCGACGCCCAATCCGACCAGAAGAATGGGGATGATCTGACCAATTTCATTGAATGGGCCTATGAAATCCAGGTAGCCGGGCCCCAGCAGAACTCCGATCCCCTGTTCCCAGGTGATTGCCATGAGGATGACCCCCATGGTCAACACGATGTCTGCCCCACTCCGCCGAAGCGCATGAACCAGCGTCAATCGGCCCTTGGGTCGGAGGAAGTAGACGAAACCGAGGATCGCCACGATGATGACGATGGCGTAGAGGAATAGCCGCCCGACTTCTGCCAGGAAGTCGGTGTCGCCGCCGAAGAGCAGGGCAAAGCTGAAGGGGGACACGGTGATACCACTACCTGCGTCGATGCCGCTGAGATCCTTGCCTAACTCGACTTCGAGATCGATCAACTCGTTAAATGCTTCATCGCCGTCCGCGAATTGTGATGAGTCCAGGAAGATGATGGCCAGGCCGGAAGGAGCCATTGGCACCGTGAGGTCGGCGTTTTGTGAGGCAAGCTGAGTGAGAAACCCGGTTTGCTCTGGAGGGGCAGATTCAGCCGACTGTTGGTAAAGCTGCTTCACTTCGGCGTCGGTGAGGTCTTCAGTCGAGATTCCTTGCTGGGCGGCGGAGCCCAGGACACCGTCGAGAAAGCTAACTACGCCCGGTCGCTGAGCCTGCACCGACAGGTAGACGCCCGCCTTACTCTCCGCCACCACGCGGTTGATCTCCTGCACCGCACGCAGACCCGACGCCGAGATGACATCGTCGCCTTCAATGATGACCTGGATGACCTCTTCCGATGCACCGCTGGAAAACAGATCACCGATCCGTTCAGAAGCCTTGATCTCGGGCGTGTCGGGTGCGAATCCTTCCTGACCGGTTGAGCGCACCATTTGCGAGTTCAGGGCACCCAACAAGGCGGTTGCGATCAGCACGACCACAACAATGAAAACGGGAGCGCGTTGAGCGGCGCCGGACAAGAAATGGACGAGAGCTTTCACAATGTTCTCCGTAACCAGTATCGAATCGAGGGGTGGCGGAGCCGCCAACCGGGCCCTAGCTTAGGAGACAGCTAGAGATTGTTGGTCATCGTGGCGGAGCAGCCGCCGCAACGAGCGACGCCAGCGCTTCCTCGGCGCTGAGGCCTCTTTGCTCCGTGTCTTCACCGTAGAACCGAAGCCCAACGGTGCGGTTCTCAACGTCGCGGTCACCGACTACGAGCACGGCTGGATGTTTGTCTGTGAGCGCCCGCCGGATTTTCTCACCGACGGTTTCGCCGGTCTCATCGACCTCAACCCGGAGTCCCGCTGCCTCGAACATCCCGGCGACTTCACCTGCGTATTCCAGATGGCGGTCGGCTACAGGAACGATCGTGGCTTGGACCGGCGCCATCCACATGGGAAAGGCACCGGCGTAGTGTTCGACCAGGATGCCGAAGAAACGTTCCACGGACCCGAACAAGGCCCGGTGGATCATCACCGGCCGTTCCCGGGTGTTGTCGGTGGTTGCATATTCGAGACCGAAGCGTTCGGGATTCCCGAAGTCGACCTGTATGGTCGAAAGTTGCCACTTCCGACCGATGGCGTCCTTGATATGCACGTCTATTTTCGGCCCGTAGAAGGCTCCCTCTCCCTCTGCGACCTTGTGGTCGAGCCCCGCCTTGGCCAGAGCCTCCGCCAGCGCCTCGGTCGCTTCATTCCAAAGGTCGACCTCGCCGACGTACTTGTCGGGCCGGGTGGACAGCTCGGCCTCGAATTCGGTGAACCCGAAATCCCGAATCACCATCAGCGTGAAGTCGAGGAGGTTCTGCAATTCGTCTCCGAGTTGGGCCCGGCTGCAGAAAATGTGACTGTCGTCCTGGGTGAACCCACGGGCACGCAGCAGGCCGTGCAAAACGCCCGACCGCTCATACCGGTATACGGTCCCCAATTCGAAGAATCGAAGCGGAAGTTCCCGGAAGGAGCGGCTGCGGCTCTTGAACACCAGGATGTGGAAAGGACAGTTCATCGGTTTCACGTAGTAGCCGTCACCATGATCGAGTTCCATCTCCGGATACATCGCGTCGGCATAGAAATCGAGGTGTCCTGAGATCTCCCAGAGGCGCGCCTTGGCAACGTGAGGGGTGGCGACGATCTGATAATCATGACTCAGGTGAGTACGGCGGCTGTAGTCCTCGATGATCATCCGCATGAGTCCGCCCTTTGGATGCCAGACGGCCAGCCCGCTTCCCAACTCCGGCGGAAACGAGAACAGATCCAGCTCGGCACCGAGCTTGCGGTGGTCCCGTCGTTCTGCCTCCTCGAGCCTGTGCAGATAGTCGTTGAGCGCCTTCTTGTCCTCCCAGGCAGTGCCGTAGATACGTTGCAGTTGAGGCCGTTTTTCATCGCCCCGCCAGTAAGCACCGGCAGTCCGCAGCAGCTTGACCGCGGACAATCGTCCCGTCGAAGCTACGTGGGGACCACGGCACAGGTCGACGAATCCGTTGTTGCTATACGCGCTCACAACTTGACCGGCATCCACTTCGGTCTCGTCGACCGACTCGATGATCTCCAATTTGAACGGCTGATCGGCAAAGACCTGCAGCGCCTCGGCTTTTGACATTTCACTGCGGACGAAAGGTTGATCGGCAGCAATGATCTCCGCCATCTGTTCCTCGATGCGCTCGAGGTCCTCCGGCGTGAATGGCCGGCCGATGTCAAAGTCGTAATAGAAGCCATCCTCGATCGCCGGACCGATCGCAAACGAGGCCCCTTCGAACAAGTTCAGCACTGCTTGAGCGAGGACATGGGCGGAGGAATGGCGCAGCACGTGCCTGCCCTCTTCGCTCTGATCTGTGACGATTTCCAGCTGCCCCCCACCGGGTAGCGGAGAGGTCACATCGAGCCAGGCACCGTCCAGCTTCACCGCCACCGCAGCTTTGGCGAGTCTCGAACCGACACTTTCGGCGACCTGGAATCCGGTGGTTCCATCAGGAAATGATCTGCGAGAGCCATCGGGAAAAACGATTTCTATGGACACGTTGCCTCTCTCCCGTAGTGTTTGCGGGTAGCGTATTGAAGCCGAATCCCAACGATACGACCACTTGCCAATCCCGAGGGGTGAATATGGAACCTGTCGAAATAGCAAAACGGCTGGCCGGCGGCGGGAAAGTCCAAGAAGTCACCCGCGGCACCAACCGAGTTTTCCGCATTTGGCCGGAAGGCGGAAATGTCTCCTTGATCAAGGTCTATGCCTCTCCCCCCCACGAGCGTCGCGAACGGCGAGCCTTGCAGGCCCTGGCGGGCATCGAAGGCGTGCCTCAGGTCATCGACCGTGGCACGGACGAGGAAACGAGTTGGGTCAAGTTCGACGACCCCGGCACCTGGTCGCTGGCCAACCTACCCGAGAGCCCAGGAGCGGCCCGTCGGGCTGGTCAAGTTCTTCATGCGGTGCATCAGGCCGACCCGCAGCTGCTCTCGAATCTCGCCGGGGGAATGGACGCTGAATGGCTGGCTTCAGATTTCCGCTCGACCTTCGAACGTCTCGGGCGGTACCGGCGAAAGCTGCAGATACCAGCCGATTTGTTGCAGAAGGCCCTCACTGTCGATCCGCCACCATGTGGCGAGCCGCGGGCTTCGCACACTAACCCTCGCCCCGAGAGCTTCCTCGTCGATGAATCCGGAGCGGTAACCCTCTTCGATTGGGAGTGGGCGACCCTGGCCCCTCCGGAATGGGATTTCAGTTTGGCAATCTGGCTGTTGCGGCTCCAATCCGGGCCCGGGGCGGCCGCCGCGCTGGCGGAAGGGTACGGCGCCGCGCTTTCGGACGTCGATCTGGATGCCTGGGTTGCCTATCACGCCGGGATGATTCTGCTCCGCGACGCGGAGACCCGCGATGCCCACCCCGACAGCCTGAAGTACATGGTTGACGAGCTTCGGAGGGTTCTCTCGCGCTGAGGTCGCGAAATCCGCCACTATCCGCGCGAGCAGTTCTAGTCTGCCCGCACGGACGAGCTGGAGGAACTTCCGTGTTGGAACTGGTTGCCACTGCGACGATCATTTGTGCTCTGGTTGTGTACGCTGCGCGCCATTTTCGCTCGCGAAGCGGCGCCTTCGCATTCGATAGCAGCGCCCGGCACGAGGACTACCTCGAGCCCGGCGATCTGCCCTGTCCTTGGTGCCGGGCGCCCACTCGCGAGGCTGATCGAGCCTGTCCTTCCTGTGCGCGGGTGTTTGGCTCCCCCGTCCCCGGTTGACCAGCTCACACCACCATCACGAACGACCGGTCGATGTGATCGAGTTCGAATCCGAGCCGCTCGTACATACCTACGGCCAGCCGGTTGGCTTCGTCCACGTAGAGCATGGCGGTGGTTGCCTTCCGGTGCTGGGCTAAATACCAAAGCCCCTCGAGAGTGAGCCACACGCCCAGCGATCGTCTTTGGAAGGCCGGGTCGACCGCAATCACGTAGATCTCACCCAGGGATCCAGGATGAAGCTTGGTCCAGCAGAACCCCGCCAGGTCCTTCCCCTGCCAGGCCATCAAGAGGCCCTCGGCGTCGAACCAGTCCTGGCGGATACGTTCGGCCAGCATGACGCGAGTCCACGACCCGTTCTCCGGATGGCCGATGAATGCCCGGTTGTTGAGCTCGATCCAGTCTTCTTCGTCGGTCTCCACCCGGAAATTAGCCAGACGCAGACCGGCGGGTTTGGTCGGCGTTTGCCGAGGAGGAAGTGGCGAGCGCATCTGGAGGAGATGTCGCTCCGGATGGAATCCAAGCTCTTCGACCATCTCAGCAACCGTTGGGTGGTAGACCCACACGCGGATCATGCCTCCGCCGGCGGCTCTTGCCAGCTCAACGGCCGCCTGCAACACGCCTCTGATAACCTCGGGTTGCCGGTAATCCGGATGAATTGCGGTCTCCAGCACCCAGCCGTCGCCAGGTCGGTGGCTGAGGTGCAGGTAGGCGATGAGATCGTTCTCGACCGCAAAGATGCGCCCGATCGACCTCTCCGGATGGCCGGCGATCAGATCGAGATACTGGTGCTCACCGATGGGCGCATGGCCGTCGGCGACCCGGCACTGCTCGAACAGGCGACGGAGATCGTCCAGATCCTCGGGGTGGCGCACCGGCCGGCCGTGCATGGAGCCACCCTAGGAGTCTGCCGGGGAAGTAACCTGACGATCCGTGAGCAGTGTCGGCCTTGTACTCGGCGGTGGGGGTATCACCGGAGCTTCCTACCATCTCGCCGCGCTTCTTGCCATCAACATGGCAACCGGATGGCATCCGAACGATGCTGAGGTGATCGTAGGAACCTCGGCGGGGTCTTTTGTCACGTCAACGGTACGGGCCGGAGATCTCAGCATCGACTCGATCGTCAGGCCTCACGAAGGCCGGGAGCAGGTTGCCGAACGGATCAACAAGCAGATCTACCAGCGCCAACGTCCGGGGGGAGTTGTCCGCTGGGTCCGGCGGGGCCTGCTCCCCAGCCTTCGCAAGCCTGGTGTCACCATGCTGCTTGGTAGTCCGGCGCTCCATCACGCCGGCGGGATAGCCGATTGGGTAGCAGAGCAGACAGGCGAGATCTCCGACAATTGGCCCGACCGTGCCACGGTGATCGTTGCCTTCGACATTGCCGGCGGCCACCGGGTTGCCTTCGGCACCGAAGATGCTCCGGACGTAGCGCTTAAGGACGCGGTCGCCGCTTCGTCGGCTGTGCCGGTCGTTTTCAGCCCCTACGAGATCGACGGTCGCTACTACGTCGATGGTGGGGTTGTCTCAGGTACCCATGCTGATCTTCTCCTCGGCAACGCCGATCCGCTCGACCTGGTGCTCGTCCTGGCCCCGATGGCGGCTGAAGAGCCGCGGGATCGTGCGCGCTTTTACGAGGGAGTCTTCGACCGTGTTGGGCGTAGCGCCCTCGACGATGAGCTGCGGATGGTCGAGTCCGCCTGGCCCGACACCGAAATCCTTGTTTTGCGACCCTCCCCGATGGTGCTCGAGGTAATGAGGCCCAATCCCATGGACCCGGCCGCGGCCGTTCCCACCTTTGTGCGGACGCTCGCCTCCCTGCGTAACAAGCTGGCCAAGCCCGACGTCTGGGACATTCTCGACCGTCACCTCAACGTTCACACACACCGGCCTTGATCGGAGCCGGCCGGCCCACCAACATGAAGGCCTTTTCGGGCTAGCGACGGCGTCCCAACGGCCTGAACGACCCGGGACTAGTCCTTTTGTGGTCCGCTCGAACCACCCTCCAGATCGCAGCTGATCCCGGCCGACACAGAGAGAAGCGAATTGGAGATCCAGCGATATGCAAGAGGCCAAACGGGGCAAACACGAACGGCGGCGACGGAGCCTGGTCGAAACATTCCACCTCGGGCGCGATGCGGCAGCCCGGCGCCTTCGAAAACTCCCATCGATTGTGACGAGAGAGCGCGTGCTGATCGGAAAAGAACGAGCCTATTGAGGGGTCCCGACCCTGAGTTGGTCGAGCGCATCGATCACCCGGGCCAGCTCTTCGGTGGTGTTGTAATTGACAAACCCGATCCTCACCAGTCCGCCCGCTTCCAGCAGTCCCAGCCGTCGCATGACTTCCACTGCGTAGTAGTGCCCGGACCAAACAAAGATCCCACGCTCGCCGAGTCGTCGCTGGACCTCGTCGGGAGTCAAACCCGCCACCGCCACAGCAAAGGTCGGCGTGCGGTTGGCGTCTTTGTGGGTTGGGCCGTGTACGGTCACTCCCTCCAGATTCTCCAACGCCGATAGGAACCCGGCAGCCAACGATTTTTCATGTCCACCGATGGCTTCCATGCTCGCCTGCAGGGCCGCGCGCCGGGGAACCGCAGCGGCGCTCCCACCAGGCGAAGCCAGGTAGTCGACCGCCGCGCTCACCCCGGCCAGACTTTCGAAGCTCTGGGTCCCGGTCTCCCATTTCCCGGGCGGATCCGATGGGGCCGGTCGAACCTTATAGGCCTCGAGCTGGGCCAGAAGCTCATGCCGGCCGTAGAGGAATCCGGTATGTGGGCCAAAGAATTTATAGGCAGATGCGACCAGGAAATCACAGTCGAGCGACTGAACATCCACCAATCTGTGCGGGGTGTAGTGCACCGCATCGACGAACACTCTGGCGCCGACCGAATGCGCTGCCTCGACCACCCGGGCAACATCCACGATCGTTCCCAATGCGTTCGATGCATGTGTAACCGCCACCAATCGGGTGTTCTCCCTCAACAATCCGTCCAGGGCCGAGTAGTCGAGGTCGTACCCGCTCTCGGGAAGAAAATCGAGCCACCGGACGGTGACACCACGTTCTTCGGCGGCAACCAGCCACGGCGTGATATTGGCGTCGTGGTCGAGCCGGGTGACGACAATCTCATCGCCGGCCTGCCAAGTGCGCGCCAGGGCACGACTGACCGCAAAGGTGAGACTGGTCATGTTCTGGCCAAAAGCGATCTCATTCGATCCAGAGTTGATCAGATCCGCGATAGCGCTTCGAGCGGCAGCCGAAATGACATCCGCCTCCCGGCTCGACGCGAAACTGCCGCCGAGGTTGCTGATCCCGCGGTCGAGAACGCCTGCCATTGCGGCACTAACGGCTCGCGGCGTCTGCGTGCCTCCGGGTCCGTCCAGGTAAACAACCGGCTCCCCATCGAGCGTCCGTTGCAAGGCTGGGAAAAGCGGACGAACGTCGTGCGGGTCAAACATTCTTTCTCCGGGCGGGGTGACCAGGCTATCAGTCTTCCGTCGTCAGTTATCCGTCGTCAGTCGTCGGTTGTCAGTCATCGGTGATCGGTACGGACCGGGCGGTCGAAGGCGGACCGACAGATTACTGATGACTCAGTGTGCGGCTACGTACTCATCGAGTTCGGCAAGAAAGACACGGCGCTCCTCGACGCGCAGAAAGGCCGCCTCAAAAGAGTTCCTCGCCAGTAGAGCTAAATCATCGCGACTGAGCTTGAGTGCCCGGGCAACTGCAAGGTAGTTCTCCCCCACATACCCGCCGAAGTAGGCCGGATCGTCCGAGTTGACCGTCACGACGAGACCACGGTCCAGCAACCTCTTCAGGTTGTGATCGTTCAGTGTCGGAAACACCCGAAGCTTGACGTTGGACAACGGGCACATAGTGAGCGGGACTCGCTCCTCGACCAGCCGGATCAGAAGGTCCGCGTCCTCTTCCGACCGGACACCGTGATCAACCCGCCGGGCATGCAGGGTGTCGAGCGCGCCCCAGATGTATTCGGGGGGGCCTTCCTCTCCAGCGTGAGCCACTACCAGCATTCCCGCCCGGCGGGCCTGGGCGAACACAGCATCAAACTTTTCCGGCGGGTTGCCAACTTCCGAAGAATCCAGGCCCACTCCAAGTAACAACTCCCGGTACGGCAGCGCCTGCTCGAGAGTTTCGTGTGCGGACTCAGCGCTCATATGCCGGAGGAAACACATGATCAAGCCGCTCGAGATATCCAACTTCGTGCGACCCGCCGCCAGGGCCCGGCTGATGCCCGACACGACCGCCTCAAAGGGGATGCCTCGTTCCGTGTGGGTCTGCGGATCGAAGAAAACCTCGGCCCGACGGACGCCGTCCCGGACGACTTTCTCCAGATAGGCGTAGGTCAGATCGAAGAAGTCCTGCTCGGTACGCAGCACCTCGGCGCCGTCGTAGTAGATGTCGAGAAACGACTGCAGATCAGAAAACTCGTAGGCAGCTTGCACCTCCTCGACGGATCCGAAACGCAGAGGGACCCGATTACGGCGAGCCATCTCGAACATCATCTCCGGTTCGAGCGTCCCCTCGAGGTGTACGTGAAGTTCTGCCTTGGGCAGACCTCGTACAAAAGCTTCCATCCCCACCCCTCAGCGCGGCGTTCCGACAACTCTATGGCGTCTACGTGGACTTTGCGCAGGGGCAATGGTCCCTTGCGTGAGCCAAGAACACCTCGACGGGGAACCGCCCAAAGGTCAGGTGGCCGTGCACTAGCTTTCGCATCAGGAACAAGAACGGAGGCACACCGGTGACAACCCTCTTGGTGCGGAACGCGACCATGCTGGTAACCATGAACGGCCGGCGGGAGGAGATCCCCGATGGTGGTCTATTCGCCCGCGACGGATGGATCGAACAAGTGGGGCCATCCGGTTCGCTCCCTTTCTCCGCTGATGAAGTCCTGGATCTCAGTGGTCAGATCGTGATTCCCGGACTGGTCAACACCCACCACCACTTCTATCAAACCCTCACGAGAGCGATCGCTCAGAGCGCTCCTCTTTTCGAGTGGTTGACAACCCTCTATCCGATCTGGGCCCGTCTGACACCCGCCGACATCCGGGTTTCGACCCAAACAGCCCTCATCGAATTGGCGATGTCCGGATGCACGACCTCCTCTGATCATCTCTACCTGTTTCCGAACGGATCCAGACTCGAAGACACCATCGAACCTGCCCGAGAACTGGGAATGCGGTTTCACGCCGCACACGGCTCGATGAGCCTGGGCGAAAGCGACGGAGGACTGCCCCCCGATTCGGTCGTCGAAACGGTCGACACCATCCTGGCGGAATCCGAGCGCCTCATCAAGGCTCACCATGATCCGACGCCGGGAGCGCTCACTCGGATCGTGCTGGCTCCCTGCTCGCCCTTTTCGGTGACACCGGAAGTGATGCGCGAAAGCGCGGCCCTGGCTCGCCGGCACGATGTCCGACTGCACACCCATCTGGCCGAAACCAAGGACGAGGAGGAGTTCTGTATTCGCGAGTTCGGGAGCCCTCCGCTGCAGTACGCAGAGGACCTCGACTGGGCCGGAAGCGACGTTTGGTTCGCCCATGCCGTCCACCCAGGACGGGGTGGGGTCGATTGGATGGCCCGGACCGGCTCCGGCGTTGCGCACTGTCCTTCTTCGAATATGCGTCTTGGCTCAGGCATTGCCCCGATCTCCGACTACCTGGCGGCCGGAGTAGCGACCGGACTCGGTGTGGACGGGTCGGCCAGCAACGACGGCGGGCACCTGCTCGGTGAAGCCCGCCAGGCTATGTTGCTGGCCCGAGTCGCTGCGTCACCCGGCCTGGTCCATGCAGAAGAGCAGCCGCAGATGAGTGCCAGGACGGCTCTGGAGATGGCCACCCTGGGTGGGGCGGCGGTGCTCGGTCGCGATGACATCGGGGCGCTGGAGCCCGGCAAGGTGGCCGACTTCGCAGCCTTCGACCTCAACCAGATCGAGTTTGCGGGCGCCCTACACGACCCGGTTGCGGCTCTGCTGATGTGCGCTCCAGTGCCGGCCCGCCACACCTATGTACACGGGTCGCCGGTTGTCACCGATGGCCGGCCGGTGGCGCTCGAACTCGAGTCTTTGCTGGACGAGCACAACCGTGCTTCTCGCAGACTCATCGAGGGCTAAGAATCGCTGAGGGCGATATCCTCGGGACGGACGGGCATTCTCGTCAGGGGTTGGTTGGTGGCTGCCCGGATGGCCGCCATGACGGCCGGACCGGAGCTGATCGCCGGCAATTCCGAAAATCCTTTGGCACCAAACGGTCCCCAGTTCCCGGGTTCCTCGATGACGATTGATGCAATCGGTGGAGCGTCGAGGAAAGTCGGCAGCAGATAGTCGGTGAAGTTGGCGTTGCGCACGATCCCCTTATCGAAGATCAACTCCTCCATGATCGCCAGCCCCAGCCCTTGCATGGTGCCGCCCTCGATCTGACCGACCACCGATTGAGGATTCAAAACCGTGCCAACCTCCTGGGCCGCATCGATGCTGACCACCCGGACCAGGCCCAACTCCGGGTCAACATCAACCACGGCCCGGTGGGCGGCCACCGAGAAATCGACGTGCAGGTTGCCCTGGCCGTTCTCATCCGGTTCCTCGGTGTCGGGATGCCGGAACCGCACAGTCTCCTCGACCGGCCCGGCCGCGCACAGGTCCTCAACCGTGGCGACGAGGCTTCCGCCCCGCCGGACGCCCTGTGCGTCCATGTCATCACCACCGACCCGCTGCAGGGCTGCTCGCCGAACCGCCGAAGCTGCCGCGAACACGGCCCCGCCGGCCATCTGAGTTTGTCGGGAGGCCGAGGTCGACCCGGCCGAACCGATTCTCGACGTGTCATCGAAGAGCACGACGACGTGCTCGGTGCCGAGTACCGAGCGGGCGATCTGCTGAAGAACGGTCACCATGCCCTGCCCGACCTCTATGGCCGCAGTGTGTACCTCAACACCTTGCGGGGTGAGCACGACTCGGGCTTCGGCGTAGTCGTCGAATGCCTCAGCAAAGGCAAGGTTCTTGAGACCGACCGCATACCCGACCCCGCGTACGACCCCCTCGCGGGTTGTGGTGAGACCGGTTCCGCCCGGCAGATGCAGCGGATCGTCGATGACGTCCAGATCGGGAGCCGGAAGCGCCCTGAGCACATTGATGACCTCGACGGTTGGGAGTGGCTCGGTGATGACCTGGCCGCTGGTGGGCAGCTGATCGCCGGGCCCCAACGCGTTGCGCAGGCGTAGCTCAAGAGGGTCGATCCCGATCTCGGCGGCCAGCCGGTCCATCTGCGCCTCGTACGCAAAGCAGGTCTGTACCGCCCCGAAACCTCGCATCGCCCCCGAGGGTGGGTTGTTGGTTCGCACTGCGTAGCCGTCGATGACCACGTTTGGACACCGGTAGGGGCCGATCGAGAAGTACACCGCGTTGGCGATTACGGCCGGCGAGGTCTCCGTGTAGGCGCCTCCGTCCAACAACAGCTTCGCCTCGACCCGGATCAGATTGCCTTGGGAATCGGCCTCGTGCCGGTACCACATACGGGCGGCGTGGCGGTGTACGTGCCCGGCGAAGCTCTCCTGACGGTCGTAGACCATGCGAACCGGCCGACCCGTGTAGAGCGCCAGCAGGCACAGATGCACCTGGAGACTGAGATCCTCCCGAGACCCGAAGGCTCCGCCCACCCCGGCCGGATGGACTCGCACTTGCTCGTCGCGCAGGCCGAGGCTGGCGACGATCTGCCCGTGATCTTCATGAATCCATTGCGAGGGAGCGAAGAGATCGACCCCACCTTCGCCGTCGGGAAAGGCAATGCCGGCTTCGGTTCCCAACGCCGCTTGATCTTGGGTGCCCATTTCGTAGTACCCCTCGACCACGATCTCGCCGTGCGAGTCTGGCTCTCCTCGTAGCGACCGCACGTGGCGAAACACTTCACCCTGCTCCTGGGCTTTCACCAGATCCGTGAGCGGTTCGAGCAGCTCGTACTCGATCACGATGGCGGCGGCGGCTCGGCGGGCGGTCTCCGCGTCCTCGGCGGCGGTGATGGCGATGGGCTGTCCCCAGTAGCGGACCTCTCCCCCGGCCAGCACGGGACGGTCGGGCTTGATCTGCCCGACTGTCGGGCGCCCGGGTACATCATCGTGGGTGAGAACGGCAAAGACTCCGGCGATGGCCAGCGCGGGCGCGATATCGATGGCTGTGATCCGGGCGAAGGGATGTGGTGACCTACGGGTGGCTCCCCAGAGCATCCCTTCCGCCTGGAGGTCGGAGGCGTAGGCGAAGTCACCCTGCACCTTCGGGACGCCGTCGGGGCGGGTCACCGACTCGCCGATGCCGCCCTTCACCCGGGTGCGGGTCGTTGTACTCATGAACGACGCTCCCCCGCCAGCGACTCAACCGCCCGTAGCACGGCCCCGTATCCAGTGCACCGACAGATATTGCCGGCCAGTGCTTCGCGGATCTCGTCGGTGGTCGGGGTTGGATTGTGACCGAGCAGGTGCGCTGTCGAGATGAGAAAGCCCGGGGTGCAGAACCCACACTGCACGGCACCGTGTTCGACGAAGGCTGCCTGGACTGGATGCAACTCGTCTTCGGTTCCAAGCCCTTCGACCGTGAGAACCTCGGAACCCGCCGCATCGCCCGCCATCACAAGACAAGAACAGACGGCCTCTCCGTCGAGCAGCACCGTGCAGGATCCGCATTCCCCCTGGAGGCAAGCATCTTTGGCTCCCAGCAGGCCAAGCCGCTCCCGCAACACGAACAGGAGACTCTCCGGACCATGGACGGCTGCTTCGCGTTCTTCGCGGTTGACGACCAGTGTGATCTTCATGTTCTCAGACACCTTTCGAACAGCCGGCGCGAGAGCACTCCGGCCGCGTGCCGCCGGTATTCTTCGGTGGAGCGATGATCGGTGATCGGCTTCACCTCTTCCGACACCAACCGCGCGAACTCGGCAAGCGCCGCATCTGACTTCTCAGATTCCGAGTTGATCATCTCCTCTGCGCGGCGCGCTCGCAGGACAGTCGGGCCGACCGCACCCAAGGCGACCCGAGCCTGCCCCTCATCGTCCACCATGACACACGCCGAGACGGTCGCTATGACCATGGCCGACCGGACTCCGACCTTGGCGAACTCCTGTCGGCGAGGTAGCGCCTCGGGAAGTACCACCGCCGTTATCAATTCATCATCCTGACGGCTGGTCCGCTTCACTCCCACCAGAAACTCATCCCACCGCAGGGTGCGAGTCCCCCGCCGGGATTGCAGCTCGATGTGGGCATCACACGCCGCCAGGAACGGGTGACTGTCTCCAGCCGGACTGGCGGTACCGAGGTTGCCACCGATGGTGCCGGCCGCCCGAATCTGGGGGGATCCAACCGTGCGGGCAAGCTGAGCGAGGGCCCGAATGGGTCCTTGTTCGATCCGGCGGAAGGTGACCCCGGCCCCCAGCCTGCGCCCGTCCCACTCTTTGAGTTCTTTGACCCGACGGAGAGCAATCACATGCTCGGGCCGACGTGCGTGGTAGTTGATTTCGACCATCAGATCCGTTCCCCCGGCCAGCAGCGTCGCTTCCGGCGAGGCAGCCAAAGCCTCGAGCCCTTCCTCGAGTCCAGACGGACGTTCAATGTTCACGGCCCACCCTTCCTAGCCATGGATCAACCTAGCGGCCTCCGATGGGCTCTTACGACCTGCCCCCGGCCGCATCTCCAAAACGGCGGCTCCGTTCACCACCCCGGATTTCACATTGGCCAGGGCCTGGTTCGCATCTGAAAGCGCGTACGGATCGACCACCGTGCGGATCGGCAGCTGGGCCGACAGGTCCAAAAACTCCCGGGCGTCGGTCCGCGTGAAATTGGCTACGCTCCTGATCTGGCGTTCCCCCCAGAGGTTCTCGTACGGAAACGCGGGGATCTCATCGAGGTGGATGGCGTTCACCGCCACGACACCGCCCGGCTCCAGGGCGCCGAGGGCGGCCACGACGACTGACCCAACGGGCGCGAACGTGACGGCAGCTTGGAGACGAACCGGCGGCGCTTCGTCATAACCTCCCGCCCAGGCGGCGCCCATCTCGAGGGCGCGAGCCCGTTCCTCGGTCGACCGGGTGACGACGAAGACTTCACACCCCCAATGAAGCGCCACCTGAATGGCGAGCAGAGCTGAGGCGCCAAAGCCGTAGAGCCCGAGGCTGCCACCCGGTTCGATGCCGGACATCTTGAGCGCCCGGTACCCAATAACGCCGCCGCACAGGAGCGGCGCAACCTCGAGATCGCCCGCCCCGGCCGGAAGAGAAAATGCGAAGTCGGCCCGGACGGTCATTTTCGTCGCAAAGCCCCCGTCCCGGTCCCAGCCGGTGAACCGCGCCTGCTCACATAGGTTTTCGAGACCCCGCCGGCAGAGATTGCAGGTTCCGCAGGCACCCGCCAACCACCCGACTCCGGCCCGGTCGTCAATCGACCACCCTTCAACCCCGCTGCCCAACCCACTGACGCGGCCGACGGATTGATGCCCCGGGATCACGGGAAGAACGCGGGGCGCGAGATCCCCCTCGCAAAGCTGCAGGTCTGTTCGGCACACCCCGCAGGCCGACAAAGTGAGCAGGAGCTCTCCAGGTCCCGGAACCGGGTCGGGCACTTCATCGAATTGGAGAGGCGCGTTGGCCATCGGCCCGGTATGACGGAGCAGCTGCGCCTGCATGCGAGGAGCCTACCCGTCTTCTACCATCACCACCCGGGAGATCCGCTCGCACAAACCGAGCCGTTCCACGATCTGCGTTGCGGCTTCCTCTGCGGCAGGGGTCCCGGTCTCGGTGAGGGCCACGACCACCCGGGCGCCGGGCGGTATTCCTTTGAGACCCCCTTGCGGATGGGTGAGTACCGTCACACAGTGGTCAACTTCGAGCGTGTCCCGTACACCCAAGCCGGTGAGAATCACTACCTGCTCGGGCCGGTGGGCGACATCGGCGATCCGGCCACCAACGGCACCGACTCCCATCAAGACAACCACGGTGGTGGCCTCCGCCGGAATCACCGGTTCATGGGGACCCGGCGCCTTCAGCGATCGGCCGTGCGCTCCATCGGCTTCGACGAGTAGATAATCGACCGGCACCGACCGGAACAGGGCATCGATCACCCCCGGGGGAGGCCCCGTGGCCTTGTGGTCATCACCACCCGTCGCCAGCGCCACGAGGGAGTTGGCGGCAACGGCCGCCGTCACCGCGTCCCGATCCTCGCTGCGGCACACGGCCGGCAAACCATCGAGCTGAGCACGGCCCATCTTGGTGGTGGTCGTCACCAGGACGTGTTCCCCGGCTCCTGCCAGCTCGACGCCCAGCGCCAACATGAGTGTGGATTTGCCCCCGGCACCCGTAAAGGCGACGAGTTCCCGCGTGCCGAGACCCAACATCCGGACGAGCGACCCGGTCACGCCGGGCTTCGCCGGTTGAGCCAGGTCAGGATGGCCTCCAGAACCCCACCCCCGACCGAGAGGGACTTGTCGGAGATCTCGAAACACGCCGCCGGATCGGCTCGCGGGTCGATATCGGCGATCTTCAGTCCCGGAGTGGCGGGTTGGGACGGGTCGATCAACCCACGTACAACTCCGTCCAGGCCGGCCCGGATAGGGTCGTCACCAATGCGGCCGATTGTCTGCCCGGCCTTGGCCAGGTCACCGATCTGCACCTCCCAGAGGATGGGACCGGCCCGGGTCGCCCGGATCACGCGTTCATCTGACCTTCCGCCGACCAGACCCGGGACACCGGTGTTGGGAGCAGCCGAGCCCGACCACAGCACCCGTCCGAGCCGATGACCGCGCATCGTTTCGACCACCGCATGGCAATCGACTCCGGCCCTAAATCCCGGGCCAAGTGCGACCACCAGTGGCGCCTGATCGATGGACGTATCGAGCGATTCCTTGGCGACCCGGGCGTCCACCAGCACCGAGATTGGTTCCGGAAACTTCGGGAGGCGGTCGCTCACCAGAACGGGGATAGTGCCCGACGCGGCCGCAGTAAGAGCTTCGCCGGGCGTATTCACTAACTGTGCGTTGAGATCCTCGATCACGGCGGCACCTTCGCGCACCACCCGGGCCACCGACACGGTTCGCCGGATGGCCAGCGGCGTGGGAAGTTCGAGGACAATGATCGAAAACCCTGCCCGGCGCAGCCGGGCGACAACACCGGTCGCCAGGTCGCCTCCCCCGCGCACAACGACCGGATGATCGGCGAAAAGACTCACGCCGGATCGTGAGCGGAAGCGTCCGCTCGATTGACCTGGATAATCTCCGCCATGATCGACACGGCGATCTCCTCGAGGGTCTCGGCGTGCATCTCGATCCCGATCGGCGTGTGGATGCGATCGAGATCAGAGGTTGGTACCCCGGCGTCGGTCAGACGCTTAGCGACCGATCGCCACCGGCTGGTGCTTCCCATTACACCGATATACCGGGCCGGGCTGGCCAGAGCCTCCGGTATCACGGCCACATCCCGGTCGACGTTTCTGGTCACGAGGACGATCGAGGCTTCCCCTGGTACGGGCTCTTCCAGGTCGGCCAGTGTTCCGGTCACCCGCTCGTCGGCGTTGGGTAGCGCTTCGGGGGTGATCATTTCGGGGCGGTCGTCGATGGCTACGGTCCGGTAACCGAGCCAGTGGGCTAAATCGATGACGGCACGACCGACGTGGCCGCATCCAACGACGTACACAGCGTGGCGGGGCATATAGGGCTCCAAGTAGATTTCGACTTCGCCTCCGCAGACCCCGGGATCACCCCGGGTGGGGTCAACGAGAGCATATTCCAACAACCGCGGGTGTTTGTCTGACAGGACCTCGCCGGCCGCAGCGATCACTCTCGCCTCCATCTCCCCGCCGCCGATGGTCCCGGATGTCTCGCCGTCGGCGAAAACCAGCATCTTCGTGCCGCTGCGGCGGGGGGCGGACCGGCGGGTTGCGACCACAGTGGCAAGCACGACCGGGCGAGACGCTTCGACCGCGGTAGCCAACTCGAAGAGAATTCGGGCATCCTGCGTCGGCATCATGCCCTCATTTGGTTGCGTGGAGGGCAGTCCACACCCGCTCAGGGGTGAAGGGAATGTTGTCGATCCTGGCTCCGGTGGCGTTGGCGATGGCGTTTCGAATGGCAGGCGCTACTCCATCTTTGGGGATCTCGGCGATGGCCTTGGCACCAAATGGCCCACTCTTCTCCATCGTCTGCACGAGGTACGCCTCGATACGGGGCACTTCGTCTGACCGATAGATCTTGTAGGGCCCGAGCCGTGCATTGACCATCCGTCCGGCTTCGTCGTACACCATTTCTTCACAGTGTCCGTACCCGAGTGCCTGGATCATTCCTCCTTCGACCTGCCCGGCCGACGTAATCGGGTTGATCGGCACACCGCAGTCGACGGCCATGACCAACGACTCAACGGTTACCTGGCCGGTGCCGATGTCCACTTCAACCTCGGCGAACTGGGCTGCGTAGGGCGGAGGAGAGTCCGGGGCAACGTAGGAGGCCGTGGCCATGATCTGATGCTGCTGGTCCTGATGGAGGGAGTGCAAAGCGACTTCAGCGAGACTCACCGACCGCCCATCGGGTGTCCAGGCCCGGCGGTCACGCAACGATATGTCTCCCGGAGTGTTGACGTCCAGCATCAGGGCGGCTCGCTCGGCGACCTGGCGGCGAACCTCTTCCGCCGCTTTCTTGACTGCCATACCCGAAACGTAGGTGGTGCTCGACGCGTAGGCACCAACATCGAAGGGAGTCATATCTGTGTCGGCGGCGTAGACAACGATGTCCTCCACCGGGGTACCGAGCACTTCAGCCGCGATCTGCGCCAGGATCGTATCGGCCCCGGTCCCCAGATCCGTCGCTCCGAACAGGAGGTTGAACGAACCGTCGTCATTGATCTTGATGCTTGCTCCACCCATGTCGAGACCGGAGATGGCGCTGCCGTGCATGCACATCGCAAATCCGATCCCTCGCCGGATGTGAGGACGGTCCGCCGGTTGTCGCCAGTCCGGATCGGTGCGGCGATGCCACCCGACCGCTCGCTGCCCTTGCGCGACACACTCCTCTAACCCGCTCGAGGTGACCACCGGGATGAACTTCATCTCGGCGGCTCCTTCTCCCAACTCGGCTGCCATGTCGAGCGGGTCCCCGACCGTGGTCCAGTTCATTCGCTTGAAGTCGAGAACATCCATGCCGAGATCGGCCGCGATGTCGTCCATGTGCGCCTCGAGGGCAAACAACGCTTGCGGGGCCCCGTAACCCCGGTAGGCGCCCGGCACGGGGATGTTGGTGTACATGACATCGCAGTCGAAGCGCTTGTTTGGGCAGTTGTATGAGCTGAGACCACGCAGGCCGCTGACCATCTGCACGGTCAGTCCGTGGGTGCCGTACGGCCCGGTATTCGCGACAGTTCTCATCTGCTGGGCAACCAGTTTCCCGTCCTGGTTGACCCCGGTCTTCATGGTGATGGTCTGGGGGTGCCTGCTTCGACTCGAGACAAATTCCTCGAGGCGGGTCAGCTCGAGTCGGACCGGACGGCCGGTCACGAGGGCCAGGTGACCAACGATATCTTCGATCAGCATCTCCTGCTTGGCTCCAAAACCACCACCAATGCGCGGCTTGACAACCCGGATCTGTCGGACCGGCAGGTCGAGCAAAGGGGACAGCATGCGGCGAACGTGAAAGGGAACCTGGGTCGAAGTGCGGACGATGAGCCGCTCGTCACTGTCCAACCAGGCAATGGCGATGTGCGGTTCTATCGGGACCTGCTGCACCTGATGCACTCGCATGGTCTGTTCGAACACGTGGTCCGCTTCAGCGAATCCAGCCTCGACATCACCAACATCTGCTCCGATGTGATGGACGATGTTATGAGCTGCGTCGTAGGCACCCTCCATGTCCGGCTCGTCGTGGATGACCGGCGCTCCGTCCAGCATGGCTTCGTTCTCGTCGAAGACCGCCGGGAGCACCTCGTAATCGACGGCAATCATCTGCACTGCCGCTTCGGCGATCTCGAGCGAGTCTGCGGCCACCGCCGCAACGCGATCACCCACATGTCGGACCTTGTTATCAAAACTCACCTGATCGTACGGAAGTGGATTCGGGTAGCTCTGCCCACCTGAGGCGTACCGGACCCGGGCAACGTTCTCGTGGTGCAGGACGGCCCGCACACCGGGCAAGGCCCGGGCCTTTGAATCGTCGATGCTCACTATCCTGGCGTGAGCGTGGGGGCTCCACAGCATCTTGGCGTACAGCATGCCTCGCAGTTCGATGTCGTCAACGAAGGCAGGATTTCCCTTGACCAGCTTCAAAGCATCAACCTTTACTTCAGGTTTACCCACAACCCGGGTGTCGGGTACCTCGGGACTGGGAACCACTCGCGGAGCGGCGGGAGGAAGGTCAAGGGAAGGCCGGTCGGCGTCAAAATCGGCCCTCCCGTCGACGTCCGCCAGAGGACGGACCAGCGCCGGCTCGATGGACTCGACGTTCTCGCCTCGCAGGGCGGCTGCGGCCCTGAGGATGGCCTCGACCGGACGCAGATAGCCGGTTTCCCGGTCCAGAATCCCGGTCAGGGCATCGCGAACTTCCGCCTCGGTCGGACTGGGGTTTTCGTCGAGCAGGGCCTTGGCGGCCAGCACCATGGCAGGGGTCGAATACCCCGATTGGATGGCCCCGACCGCAACGAAGGCCTCTTGAATGGGATGGAGCCCCCGCCCGGGCGAGAGTCCCTCAACGGTCTCGATAGCGTGCCCGTCGGCCTGGGCGGCCAGCATGATCTCGGAAGAAACCAGGCGGCCGTCGAGCAGAATCGCGTCTGCCCCGGTTTCGCCGGTCTCAGCACCGAACCGGACGCTGAATAGGCCCTCCCGTCGCAGCACCTGCCGCAGTGACTCGTGAACACTGCACTCAAGTTCGCGAGACTCGCTGTTGATCGTCAGGTAGATCTTCAAGATGGCTCCCCCAGCTGCTCCGTCACCCGACGAGTGAGCGTCTGAGCGAGGTGACGGCGATACGCGCTGCTCCCTCGAAAATCCCCTGGTGGTTCGAGGTCGGCTATGGCGTCGGGCTCAACCAGGATCGGCGTTGACGCCGTTCCGGTCAGGGCCAGGCGAACACCTGCGACCGTACGGCGACCGACCGCCGCCACAATCGACAGGTCGGATGGGGTCCGACCCGTCCTCTCCGCCGCAGCCGTCCCACCAGATTCGATCTCGAGCCCAATGATGATGGAACCCTCGAGCTTCGAGCGATCGGCCAGCAGCTCATTGAGTTCAACACTCTGAGTAGCGCCCCCGGCCGTAGCCAGCGTGACCCTCCCCTGATAGACCAGGCAACCCGCCACCAACTCACTGTCAGGGTGTCCGGTGGCAATGGTGCCTCCGATAGTGGCTGCGTTGCGAAGGGTGTTGGGCCCTTCGCGGGTTGTCAACTCCCGCAAGAGCTCGGGAATCGCCTGATGAGCAGCGAGGTCTGACAGCCGCACCATCGCTCCGATCTCGACCACTGCGCTGCCCGAGCGGATCTGATCGAAGCCGATAGCCTGCAGATCGATCATCTCGATCGGTTGGGATGATTCGGATGCGTTGAGCGACGTCCCACCGGCCAGCACCACCGAACGGGGACTCTTCCGGTTGAGAAGCGAAAGGGCCGCCGCGAGGCTCTCGGGCCGGTGATATCCCACGATTGCTTGCATGATGCGACCTCGATGCTCGACACCGGCCCCCGAGCCAGAAAGGGTAACCGCTTGCCCTCAGGTTAGTCCTGGAGGGCACTATTCAATCGCCCGATGAGCGGGGACTGCGCGCCTTCTCGACCGAATCGACTTTCAGATCCCAGAGAGTTTGGGTCAACGACACGTGGTACACGTGCGGGTTGATCAAGCGCCGGACTCCGGGATCGAGCCGGTCCAGATCGGCCCGGCGGCGCGCTCTGATGGCGTCGAGTTCCGGCAATTCATACACCAGCTCACCCTCACGCAAGACTTCGACCGCCAGAGGCTCGACCTCGGATATTTCGGTGCGGTTCAGGGTGCGGTGAGACGTGTGTTCGGTGGGGTGATGGAGCAGTACTTGGTCGTCGGACAACGGGTTCTCGCCTTCAACCCCCAGCACGTCTGCGGTAGCGGTCCGCCGCTGGTCGTAGAAACGCCAGGTTTCCTTCTTTCCCGGGTTGGGGATCTTGGCCCGCGCCTCGGAAACTTTCAGAACCGGAACCCACATCCCTGACTGGCGAATGGCCACCAGCTTGTACACGCCGTCCAGGGCCGAGTCTCCTTGGGAGGTAATCAGTCGGGTGCCTACGCCGTAGGTCAGACGTCCGATCAGCCGGGCGGGATCAACTCCGTAGCGGGGCGCCTCTTCCTCAATCTGGGAGATGATCTGCCATATGGCCAGCTCGTCGAGATTGGACGAAATAACGATCGAAACGTCGGGAAATCCGGCCTCGTTCAGGCGTTGGGCGGCCTGGATGCTGAGATAGGCCAGATCGCCGGAGTCGAGACGGATCCCGACAGGTTCATGCCCGTTGCGCCGCAGTTCCTCAAAGACCCTTATGGCATTCGGCACACCACTTTCCACCGTGTCGATGGTATCGACGAGAAGCAGGCAGTCATCTGGGTACAGCTCGGCGTAGGCCCGAAAAGCTCCCAGCTCGCCCTCCCCGCGCGCCATGAATACTTGTACGAGGCTGTGGGCGTGGGTTCCTTTGGCAGGAATCCCCAACGATCGTGATACCCCGACGTTCGAAGTGAAGTCGGCGCCGCCGATGAGCGCCGCCCGCGACCCGGCGTTGGCTCCTAGATCGGGAGCCCGGCGGAGCCCATATTCGAGAACCGGTCGGCCCCGGCCCGCTTCGTTGACTCGCGATGCCTTGGTGGCGATGAGCGTCTGGTAGTTGAGTTGGTTGAGTAGAGGTGTTTCGAGGATTTGGGCCATGGCCAGTGGACCGCGCACCACGGTGAGGGGAATATTGGGGTGAACGACTCTCCCCTCCGGTATCGCTTCGAGGCTGATCGCTTCAAACGAACCGTTGGTGCCCAGCCAATCGAGGAAGTCGTCGGCGAAAACCCGACGACCGGTGGTCCCGGTCAGGTTGCCGAGGTAGGCAATGTCCTCGTCCCGGAAACGGGCAGTGTCCATCCAGTCGACTAGCCATTCCAGACCGGCGTTGATGCAGTACCCGGCCTGATGTCTTCCGTAGTCGGGATAGCTCCGAAAGAAGTGGTCAAACTGGGCCGGTTGCTCGTGGATGCCCAGGCGGAAGTAGAGCTGCGCCATCGTCAGCTGGTAGTGGTCGGTGAAGAGAATCCCGTCGGTCCCCGCACGCTTTCCGGCCGTCAACCGCACCTCCAGGATGGGTGCTCCTGATGGTAATCGGCGTCGGATGGGCCTTCAGCCGCGGCGCCCGACCACCCAGGCGGTGGCCATCCACCCGCCCAACGTCCAGACACCCAGAACCAGGTAGGAGGTGCCGACGTCGGTGACAAACCCATTGCTGAGCGCGTCTCGGATCACCTGG